>Ga0116152_10001981_pt1 | contig 16685 bp, 16 predicted proteins | sample AD_UKC119_MetaG_FD_89894 | JGI IMG/M metagenome (GOLD analysis project Ga0116152, IMG submission 89894) | Active sludge microbial communities of municipal wastewater-treating anaerobic digesters from Hong Kong - AD_UKC119_MetaG | ecosystem: Engineered > Bioreactor > Anaerobic > Digestate... | reverse complement strand
TGGTTTAATTACCAGCGAAATATTCTCCATCTTAGTGATTATGGGCGTTTTAACTACCCTTACTACACCCATCATGCTTAAATGGGGCTTTAAAAAACTTGATAAATTTGAAGAGGCAACTCCGTTGATTGACCCTGATAAGCTATCTGCTATCAGCTATTAGTTGTTTACGGGTAGGGAATCATTTAGGTGCCAATCCACAATTTGTTTGCTTTACTATTACAAGAATCATTACACAAACGAATAACCATTCTCACAGCAAAAAAAATAATTCCGCTTTCGATATGGGCTGCGCAAAACGGCAAACCAGGACAAGCCAGAACCAAAATAGCATATAGATGAAAATAAGAAATGCGCGAATAAAAAAAGAAATGTTTTCATACCTTTAATTGGCTTATTTGCTTATTATCACATTAGCTTATTACTTAATCTGTGGTCATCTGTTTAATCAGTGTCATCAGCGTTCCATATCAGAAAAATCAAATTGCAATCATTTTTTTTTCTTATTTTTGTCACTGAAATAAAATCAGTACTATGAAAATCTCCCTCATTGCTCCCTCTTTTAACAAAATCAACTGTCGGAAATCTAAAAGGATCTATAAGGAACACCAATATGGCCACAAAAAGAACCATGAGCGATCTTAAAATGCTCGAAAATGGTAGAATAACTATAAAAAACCTCCAGAAACAAATCGAAATGACCCAATGGAAATAATTTTTCTGTAAATATTACAACACCTCTTAGGAAAGAGATAGGATGTAAACATTTTGTAAGTGGTATTTTTGACCTACAAATTACAGGAAGACCAACTCGTACATTTGATTATGGATCAGGGGATTGTGACAGTTTAGCTACAGTAACCATTAATGGGAATGTATATAACATTACGTTGAATTAGTTTCTACCCCAAGATGCCAACTAATGGGTTTGCCCACAATGTTTTGAAGACTTCAAAGAGGAGTTTCAATGGAATGTCAGGATCAATTAAATTTCAAGTAAAGTAAAATCTTATTAATTATTAATACTGTTTAAAAACCCTAAAACTACCCCTCACAGCACCTCAATCTTTTCAATCTATCCGTATCACCTGTGGCGAGGATGATTTTTCGGGGTTCCCTAATAATGTAAGTTTAATATTTTGGGTGGTAGTCATAGTGGTCATAAATCTGTGAAAGTATGAATATATATTTTTAGAAATAATTACTAAAACAGTTGAGGTTGAATGATTTTTTTCAAATCCTCTTTAGGCGGATAAAATGCACCTATGATTAAAAACGGATTTGGAGAAACATTATGAAATTTAAAAGTAGTTCCCATAAAAAAATACAAATCTCTTTTATTACACATATAATCCAAATATTTTTCTTTAACTTTTTGACAGGCAAATTTTTCGTCTCCTTCAGCATCTTGAAGACAATTCCAATATAACCATACTTCTGCATAGTTAATACATCTTGATTCGCTTGATATGAAAAACAACCGTACTTGTATGGAATAAAATCAAATGAAGGAATATCTTGATTTCTAGTAAAAAGAAATAAATATTTTTGAAGACTTTTAGCTGTTAACTGACCGCCAAACATCTCAAGGAGAGCCAATAATATTTTTCTTCAATAGTATAACATATTGCAAAAATACAAAATAATTAGACTTATTATCTCAAGTTAAAATTTATATACCCCTTTCTCTTTTGCAACATATTTCCAGTATATCAACCATAAAATTACAACTTATTTCCAATGTAGCAAAACATTCACTATTCGTTATTCACTATTCACTACAAAACCGCAGGTTTTGGTTGCATTAGGGATTTGGAGGGCGCCGAAGGCGGTACGAGCTGGAACGAGCGCAGTGATGGATTTCCGGAGTGGGATGTGATTTCTAAGCGAAGTGCAGCGAAGTACGGGAGCGATAGCGGACCCCGGAACAAGCCCGACGGCGTGGGCTGGATGGTGCGCAAGGAAAGCCGGAATGCCCAAATAAAAAAAAGGAATAACTTGCGCTATTCCTTTTTTAGCGGTCCGGACGGGACTCGAACCCGCGACCCCGTGCGTGACAGGCACGTATTCTAACCAAACTGAACTACCGAACCATTCGTTGTTTGAGGGTGCAAAAATACAACTTTTTTTAATATACTCAACTACTTTCACCCCATTTTTTAATTTTTTTTTCCTCTTTTCTTTTATCTCTTTGATAGTGACTTCAATAAAGAGATGAATTGAGATATTTTTTTTTAAGAAAATTGTTTTTAGCAGATTTTTTTGGGTATTTGTGTGTAAAAAACATGTATCTTTGCATTGATAAATGGAAATTTCAATAATTGTTCACCAAATAAAAATCTTATGAAAAAAATTAAAGTAGGTATTAACGGTTTCGGAAGAATCGGAAGGTTGGTTTTTCGTGCTTCCTTGAATAGAAATGATATACAAGTAGTGGCTATCAATGACTTACTTGATGTGAACTATATGGCTTATATGTTGAAATATGATTCCGTTCACGGTCAGTTTAAAGGAGATATTTCAGTTAAAGATGGTAAACTGGTGGTGAATGGAAATGAGATCCGTGTTTCTGCAGAAAAAGATCCAGCAAACCTGAAATGGAATGAAGTGGATGCCGAATACATTGTAGAATCAACAGGTTTGTTCCTAACTAAAGAGACCGCTGAAAAACATATCCAGGCCGGTGCCAGGGTTGTGGTGCTTTCTGCTCCTTCCAAAGATGATACACCCATGTTTGTCATGGGTGTAAACCATACTTCCTACGCGGGGCAAACGATCGTTTCAAATGCTTCATGTACCACCAATTGCCTGGGACCGATCACAAAAGTATTACACGATAACTTCGGACTTTTGGAGGGTTTAATGACAACCGTTCACGCTACTACCGCTACTCAAAAAACCGTTGATGGTCCATCTGCAAAGGATTGGAGAGGTGGTCGTGCTGCCGGGGGAAATATCATCCCATCCTCTACAGGTGCAGCCAAAGCGGTTACTAAAGTGATCCCTGAACTTAAAGGGAAACTTACCGGAATGGCCTTCAGAGTTCCTACTCTTGACGTTTCTGTGGTGGACCTGACTTGTCGTCTTGAAAAAGCAACTACCTACGATGAGATCAAAGCTGCCATGAAAAATGCTTCAGAAAATGAACTGAAAGGGATTTTAGGCTATACCGAAGATGCTGTTGTTTCTTCTGACTTTATCGGTGATACCAGAACTTCTATTTTTGACGCAGAAGCAGGTATCATGCTGAATCCAAACTTTGTAAAAGTGGTTGCCTGGTACGATAATGAAATGGGATACTCCAATAAAGTGGTCGATTTAATCAGTTATATCGACAGTACAAAATAGTCTGAAATGTCTGATGTAACCTATTTTGCTGAAATTTTACTTCCTGTACCTCTCCCCTCTACATTTACCTATCGGATTCCTCAAGATCTTGAAAATCAGCTTAGTTTTGGCAAAAGAGTGGTTGTACCCTTCGGGAAAAATAAACTCTATTCAGGGTTAGTAGTGGCGGTACATACTCATGTACCCCACTTTTCTTATGTCAAATATGTAGTGGATGTGATTGATGAGATCCCTGTAATCACGGAACTGCAGTTTAAACTGTGGGAGTGGATTGCGCAATACTATATGTGTACCCTCGGAGAGGTGATGTCTGCGGCACTTCCTTCCGCGTTAAAACTTGCCGGAGAAACTCAAGTGGTGTTACACCCTGAATTTATGGGTGATGTTTCCAACCTGAATGAACGGGAACTTCGAGTGGCAGAAGCACTTACATACCGGGATAAAATGTCCGTCACTGAGATCGCGAAAATGGTGCAGATTCAGAAAGTGTTTCCGATTATCAAAAACCTTGTAGAAAAAAAAGTGATTGTGGTTGCGGAAGAGATCAATGAAGTGTATAAACCTAAAATGGAGACTTTTATTGGTTTGTCAGATACCTTTTCTCAGGATGAACCTGCATTGATGGCCTTATTGGACCAATTGAGCCAATCCAAAAAAACGGAGAAACAAGCGCGCCTCCTGCTTGCATTCATCATGCTTCAAGGACAAAACAGGAACGATACTCCATTCCTGATCAAAAAATCAGAATTGATTCAAAAAGCGGAAGTATCAACCTCCTCCCTTCAAACATTGCTGAATAATGGGGTTTTTCAATCGGTACAAAAATCAATCAGCAGGTTGATCGATCACAATGCACAGAGCATGATTGAAGATATTCAATTTTCAGATATTCAACTCAATACAATACAAAAAATAAAGAATCAGTTTGAACATTTTCAAACGGTACTGCTTCATGGTGTAACGGGAAGTGGAAAAACGGAGATCTATATCCAATTAATTGCTGAGACGATTGCAAAAGGAAAACAGGTGTTGTATCTGTTGCCTGAGATTGCATTAACATCACAGATTATCAATAGGTTAAGAAAATATTTTGGTACAAAAGTGGGAATATATCATTCCAAATTCAATGAGTTGGAACGGGTAGAGATCTGGAATCGGGTTTTGCCCCATCCAGCCTCTGATGTGAATCAGTATTCTTTGGTTCTCGGTGCTCGTTCAGCATTGCTTCTCCCTTACGAAAACCTGGGTTTGATCATAGTTGATGAGGAACATGACGGCTCATATAAACAGATCGACCCGGCACCAAGGTACCACGCCAGAGATTCGGCCATCGTTCTTGCAAATATTCACCAGTGTAAAGTGCTATTAGGAACTGCAACTCCTTCATTAGAAAGTTATTATAATGTTAAAACCGGTAAGTACGGATTGTTGGAGTTATTTGAACGATTTGCCCAAAGCACACTACCTGATATCTGGATCGAAAACCTGGTACAAGCTAAAAAGCAACAGAAAATGGATGGGTATCTGTCTCATTTTTTGTTACATATGGTTCAGGAAGCCCTTCAAAAAAAAGAGCAGGTGATCCTTTTTCAAAACAGAAGAGGGTACTCCATCCGGATGATCTGTAATAGTTGTCAGACTATGCCAACCTGCGAGCATTGTGATGTTACGTTAACCTATCATAAACATGCCCATTTGTTGAAGTGTCATTATTGTGGATATGCCATTGATGTTCCCGATTCTTGTCCGGTATGCCAGAGCAAAGATATTGAGATGAAAGGTTTTGGAACAGAGTTGGTAGAGGAAAAACTGGCTGAAATTTTCCCTGATGCGGTTGTGGCAAGAATGGATTTAGACACCACCAGAAACAAATATGGCTACCAGAAACTGATCTCCAAATTTGAAAACCATGAGATCGATATTCTGGTTGGGACCCAGATGGTTACTAAAGGGTTGGACTTTGACAGAGTCTCTGTTGTTGGTATTTTAGATGCGGATAACTTGCTCAGTTATCCTGATTTTCGCTCCTTTGAACGTGCTTTTCAGGTGATTGCTCAGGTAAGTGGCCGGGCAGGCAGAAAAGAGATCCCTGGGCAAGTGGTTGTTCAAACCCATCAGCCAAACCATCCGGCTTTACAGTTCGTAGTAGCCAATAACTACAAGGAAATGTACCAGAGTCAAATTGAAGAACGAAAAAATTTCCGGTATCCCCCCATTTACAGATTGATCAAATTAACATTAAAACATACCGATTTCAAACTTCTGAATTTTGGGGCTGCATTGATGGGTGATCTTCTGAGGAAACAGTTCCCGGATTATGTTTTAGGACCTGAATATCCTTTGGTATCCAAAATACAAAACCAGTTCCTTAAAGAGATCTATATCAAGATTCCTAAAGATGGCCATGTTGAATCAAAGAAAAAAACGGTACAGCAGATTATTGACCACTTTAAGACAGAAACCAAATACAAGGCAATACGGGTTATTGTGAATGTGGATTGTTAAGAGGTTGAGGATTTGAGACTTTGTTTGAAAATGGTGGATTCTCTTTTTTATTTGTTGATATGTTTTTTAACTTCTGAGTAAATGAGATCAACAGCACCCCTGTTTTTTGTTACATATTTTTTGCAGATATTGCAGGTTTTATCATATTCCTCCTGCCGCATTTCCAGTTGGGTAATTTTTTGGATAAATTGTTCCTCGTTTTGGATGGAAAATGCGCCTTCAAGTTGAACAAGATCTCTGGCTTCCTTAAATTTACTGTATGTTGGTCCAAAAAACAGGGGAACACCAAAAACGGCAGCTTCCAGAATATTGTGTAATCCGGATCCAAATGCCCCGCCAATGTACGAGTAATCGCTATATTTATATATTTTGTTTAGGATCCCAATAGTATCCATTATAAAAATTTGATATTCAGAGAGATCTTCATTTTCAATTTCAGAATAACAGATCACTCTATAATCAATAAAAAGATCCTTGATAAACTGGATTCTACGAGAGTTAATTTCATGAGGTGCAAGAATCAGTTTAAAGGTAGTTTGATTCTGATCCAGAAAGTTTTTCAAGATTTTATCATCTGGTTCCCAGGTGCTACCGGCCACCATTAATTTTGATCCATTTTTAAATGATGTGATATATGGATGATCAAATGTTTGAATAGATATTTGGTATACCCGATCAAAACGGGTATCGCCTGTTTTGATCACTTTATTGATATTTAGTTGCTTCATTAAGTTGATGCTATTATCATCCTGTACAAAAAATTGTGTGCATTTTTTCAACTGTTGAACAAACCAGGATCCATACCATCTAAACAAATATTGATCTTTTCTAAAGATAGCAGATATGTAAAAAAAAGGGATCCGATGTTGATCTAATTGTGTCATATAGTTAAACCAATATTCATATTTTACAAAAACAGCAAATTTTGGGTTCACAATTTTAACAAACCGTTTGGCATTTTCTATCGTGTCTATCGGCAAATAAAAAACAAATTCAGCTATTGGGTCATTTTTTCTGATCGTATATCCGGAAGGGGAAAAGAAAGTGAGTAAAATGGAGGTTTCTGGGTGCTCCTTTTTCACTTTTTCAATAAAAGGTTTCCCTTGTTCAAATTCTCCTAGAGAGGCACAGTGAAACCAGACGATTTCCGATTTGCCTTTACATTTAGTTTCAATCTCCTGAAAAATATTTTTTCTACCTCGAACCCACAACTTTGCTTTCTTATGAAAGGGGGAAGCCAAAAGAGCAGCTAGATAATAAAGGTGAATTGAAAAAGTGTATAAATAACGCATATCAATACTTATAGAAATTCACAACTCTTAATTTTTCATACAAAGGGATAACCCAGCCCAATTTCACAGACGCTAAACCACTAAATGTTATGGGCAAATCTGAAGATGGCCCTAACATAAAGTTGTAATTTCGTATAGGTTTAGACCAGATTTGAGAGATCTCAACCCCTGCATAGAAACTGGTGACCCTTCTTTTGTGCATAAAGAGGTATCCAATAAACTGAGATGAAGTGAACCCCAAAGATTTTTGGTCGTACCCTTTTCTATAAGTATCTTTATCCAGTTGAGGAACGCTGTTATCCGGATCAGAGATAAATATTTTATGTCCAAACACTCCAACAGTTGCTTTTATCCATATCCCTGAGTTTTTCCATCTGTCGATTGGGATAATTTTTCCTATACCCAATCCGGTGGACCAGTATCTACCTTCCAGATAGATGGTTGCTTTCAGCGCATTTTCATCGAAAATATCCCCATTTGAATTCACCATACTCCCCAGAACGGCAGTATCAGGTAGGATCACATCACTACCAAACATATAATTAAAATAACCTTCAAATGTCCAGTTTTTTTTATTTTTAATAATAATACCGGTTCCAAGATTAAAGTTAGGATCAAAAGTTTTGGCTAAATATCCGTTTCCAAAAGGGATTTGGTAAGAAAGATTGGCATGAGTCCAAACCATAGTGGTTGAGGAATCAGTATAGTTTTTGTTTTTCAAGTAATTTTGAGCAAAAGTGCCAAAACCACATATTAAAATGAGAACTAACAAGATATGTTTTTTCATATGAAATGGGGTTTAAAAAGGGTTCAAAAACGCCCCAAAAAAAGGGAGAAATTGTGATGGCAAAAATATAAAAAAGGAACGTATAAAAAGGGTTATTATTTTTTCTGAAAAAAAAACAAAAAAAATTTGTTTCTTATTTAAAATTTTATTACTTTTGGCATCAAGAAAATAGTAAGAACACTAAACATATAACTATGAAAAATATTGTTGTAGGGATTGATTTTTCTCCTAGTTCGGAAAATGCTTTAAGGCATGCAGTAGCAGTAGCAATAAAAGCGAAAGCGACCATTCATTTGGTTTATGTTAAACTGCAAAAATCGTCATCTGCTGTAGAGAAAGCAGCTCAGGAGGATTTGCTAAAAAAAGCGGTTAAACGGTTAGCAGAACTCACTGAGGATGCTAAAAGAGAAGCTCCCATGTGTAATGTACAAAGCATTATCCTAGAAGGAAAACCTGCTTTTGAAATTTGTAAATATGCACACAATCTGGAGCAAGCTATGATTGCAGTTGGAACACATGGTACATCAGGTTTTGATGAAAAAAATGTGGGTTCCAATACCATCAAAATAGTTTCTGAAACCAAAATTCCTGTACTTTCCGTTCGGGAACATATCAATATTGGAAGAGACCTGACACAAATATTGGTTCCTATTGATGAAAGTTTTGAAACACTTCAAAAAATGAAACATGCTGTTACATTTGCAAAACTGTTTACAGCTAAGATTTTATTGTTGGGAACCAATACTTCCACACATCCTGAATCCAAACATGTGATCAATGTTCAGTTAGGCCATGCAAAAGCCATGTGTGAAAAAGCAAATGTAAGATATGATGTTTTATCCATTTCAATAAAAGATAATATTTGTCAATCTTTAGTTGAATACGCAAAAAATGCAGATGTTAATCTAATGATAATTATGAGAGAGGAAGAGGAGGAATTCTTTGATTTCTGGTTAGGGACATCAACCCGCAGATTAATTAGTATTGCACCGATGCCTCTTTTAATTGTTCCAAACATCAACCATTTCTCTGTGAATAAATAGGGAAATAGAGCTTGAAAAATGGAAGGTGCCTTAATCTAAAAGATCAGGGCGCCTTTTTTTTGTGCGTTCCAATTGTTGTTCAAATCGCCATTCAGAAATTTTCTGTTCATGACCGGAGAGGAGAATATTTGGCACTTGATGTCCTAAAAATGAAGCAGGTCTTGTGTATACGGGAGGAGAAAGGAGCCCATTCTGAAAAGAATCGGTTAAAGCAGAAGATTCATCGCTAAGAACACCAGGTATGATTCTTGCAATAGCATCTACCATCACCATAGCAGGAATCTCTCCACCTGAAAGGACAAAATCTCCCAGGCTAATCTCTTCAGTGATATAAAGTTCTCGAACACGCTCATCAACTCCTTTATAATGTCCACATAAAATCATGATGTTCTTTTGCATAGAAAGGGCATTTGCTTTGCGTTGGTTAAAAGTCTCACCATCCGGAGCCATAAATAGGATGGAGTCGTACTCCCTTTCTTGTTTTAAATGTTCGATACATCTGCTGATCGGTTCAATCATCATAACCATCCCGGCACCCCCACCAAAAGGATAATCATCCACTCTTTTGTGTTTGTCGAGTGAATAATCCCTGATATTATGGGTGTAGACCTCAATCATCCCTTTTTGAATGGCTCGTTTAATAATGGATTCATTAAAAATCCCTGTAAACATTTCAGGGAATAAAGTTAAAATATCTATTCTCATATTACAATTTTTCTATCAACATCATTCCATCCCGAAAAGGCAATATCATATTTCTTACTCTGGAATCATTTTGCACAAAGTGATTAAATTGAGTAATTGCTATTGTTTCATGATCATTGGGAGCAATATCCTGAACCACTTTTCCACTCCATAATACATTGTCTACCAGAATAAATCCTCCTTTTTTCAGTTTGGGCAACACTTTTGAATAGTACTGGATATACTCTTTTTTTTCAGCATCCATAAAAACAAGATCCCATTCCAGGTTAAGTTGATCGATCAAAAGATTTGCATCCCCAATATGTAATGTAAGTTGTTGATCATAAGGGGATTGTGAGAAGTGTTTTGTGATGATATTTTCTAACTCTTCTTCAATCTCAATAGTATGTAAAACACCATCAGATTGAAGCCCTTCAGCCAGACACAAGGCAGAATATCCTGTATAAGTTCCTATCTCTAAAATGGCTTTAGGTTTTAGCAATCTGGAAATCATAGCCAGAAAAGTGCCCTGTAACTTTCCAGACAACATCCGGGGTCTTAAAACTTTTAAATGGGTCTCTCTGTTTAATCGATAAAGGATCTCACTTTCATCAGAAGTATGTTCCTCACAATAGTTGTCAATCTCTTCGGGAATAAGTGTAAACATAGTTATATCGATTCAATCAGTTTAGAAACTTCTGCTTCTGTTTTTGTGAGTTTATCTTTGCAAATTTTTATCAATAGAGAAGCTCTTTGAATCATCATTGATAACTCATCAACAGAGATTTCTGCATTTTCCATTTTTTTGACAATGGTTTGCAATTCTTCAAATGCATCAGTATAAGTTTTAGGGGTCTCCATCTTGATTTTTTTAAAGTGCAAAATTACAACTTTTTAATGAAAATAATGGGTGGAGTTCAAATTCCACCCATTCTTAATTAATTTGAAGGCATAAAAATATCCGTTTTATTAAGGTCAATACAGTAAATTAAACCTCTACAATACCCATAAAGAAACCCCAGATTTTCATCCAGCAACAACAACCCTTTCATCATTCCGTAAGGGCCCGGATCTCTCCAGAGAAGTTCTCCGGTTTGAACAGACAAACAGGTTAGGACTCCTTTTCCCTGCCAGTAAGAATTAAAGTATAGTTTCCCATTGTATAAGACCATATTGTCTTTATCGACCGGATCAAAAGCAGAATTGTTTCGCCATATTTCCATCCCGGTTTCAGCATCCCAGCAATACACTTTTCCATCGTCTAATCTACAGAAGACTTTATTGTCTTTGTATAGTAAATGAGTTTTATTGATGGATAAGCATAACCCCTCTTTACTCCAGACCGTAGTTCCGGTCTCTATGTCTATGCAGTAGACGCTTTTCATGGTTTGAATCAATGCTTTTCCATTATTCATGATTTGGGGATCGTTTCTACTATCTTCATTATCACTGGAGAAGCTTTTGTTTTCCCATTTCATCGTTTTTTGGGTTACATTATAACAATAAAGCCAGGCCATTTTATGATGATCTGTAAAACGATAATGTTGGATCAAACCAATAAGCAGGGTATCATTTTGAGCATTAACAGTTGCTACAGGAGGTAAGATAATGAAGTCGTATCCAGGAACTGCATTGACGGTAAAAAGATCCTCTTTTTCACCGGTATTTACATCATAATGAGCTAGGTTTCCCCAGGTTGTACTCCAGGTAGTTCCTGGCCAATAAGGATGGTACAGATGATCTCCAAAAGTTGTAAACTTATCGCTTGGCATATAAACCGGGATATTAACACGCCATTTTTTCTGACCATTATTCACATTATATGCATATAGATTGCTCAAATCAGAAAAGAAGGCGATATCTTGGAGAGAACCACCAATAGCAAAATCTTCAATTTCTAGTTCATTCCCTTCCAAGATACAACATGGATTTAAACTCCATGAAGGATGTTTGAATCCTGATAGTCTGTGAAATATTGCCACACCTTTATCCTTCGTTTCCGGTAAATAGCCTAAGGTTCCCAGAGCTACATAATCTCCGGTAAAATAGAGTTCAGATTGAAAAATATCTGAAGAATCTTGATAAATGGGTTTAATCCATGCAAATTTTAATTTCGTTTTGGTCAGGCCTAAAATGGATGGATCATCCGGTAAAATAGGATCAGTACAGCTGGCCGACTGTAAAATTAAGAGGGTAAAAAGGATAAAAATAATGGAATACTTTTTCATATTTATGATTTTTAAGGGGTTATGTTATTGTCCGTTTTTGGCACTTGTCATAAAGAAATACCCATACTCACCATCAAATAATTTTTTTAGAGATCTTTTCAGATACTCATCATTACGAATTTGCATATGAGATGAACCTTGATAGCTGGGTATATCATTTATTACTAATCTGGGAGGAACTGCAGTAGCACCTGGAAGATCTCCTGCACTCTCAGCAATCACAATCCCATCATTATCTTTTATACTCCATTGAAGTTTTATTATTGGCATTGGAAGAATCACTCTACATCCTTTATTCAGACAAGAAGGTAACGAAGGAGAAATACACCAGAATGGATATACTCTGCATGAAGTACAATAGTATGCAGTATCCGTTATAAAAGTTAATTCTCGGGCTCCAATTATGGATTCCCAGTTTTCATTTGCGTGATTGAACCAATCCACACCCGCTTTCCATGCCATATATTTCCTTTGATAGGAGATCATAAGCAAATGATTGGTAGCATAAGTTAATGGGAATAGATATGGTATAATATAATTCTGAATTGATTGAATCGTATTATACTGATTTTGATTGTGAATCATATGAGCTGAATATTCAAAATACGCGGGTTGAATCACATCATTAAAAAATTCCCAGTCATCATTCGCTTCAAATGGGCCCACTTCGTTCGGATTTTTAATGAGCCAGTTCGCTGTTCTCCAAAAAATGTTTTCCCGTGGTTCAACCCCATAAATGGCAATTTTGGGCATATTCTTGTACGCATTGTATAAAGTATCATTGTTAAAAACCTGGATTGCAGGAGCACCAACCATATAATCATTGGTGATATTGTCATAATATTGAGAAAAGAATGCAGGAAGTAAATTGTTGGAAATCAAGTCACAAATCGTTGTTGAAACCATCTCTTTCCCCAATAGTTTGAGTATTAATTGTAATGAAATATTGGATTGACCGGGCCCTTTCATCAGTTGGGTACAGGCATCATCTGCCATCTCTTCTATCATTCCTCTGTTATTGAGGATCTTAGCTCCCTGTAAAGGAGATGCAATCGTAACAAAACCACCATACCCTTTGCCAAAAACAGGAATGTTAGCATCCGGCAAAAGATCCATATGGACTAAAGATCTGATAATCATACCCCCCTGACTATGTCCAATCAGTATCGCTCTGTTTGGATTCATTTGGTACAATTGGATGTCATTTAACGATTGATTCCGGATCTGTTGTCTAACATGATATGCAGCGCTATTTAAAGTAGTATTGGTAGAATAGATGTATTCGGGTCTGGAGATCTCCACTTTACGTGCAGGAAATCCCGGGATCCCGAGTGATTGATCCCAACAGGCATCTGAGGCTCGTTGCCACGAAGAAGCATCACCTCCTAATCCGTGAATAAAGTATAACCTTCGGTAAGAAGTATCAAATTGTTGAGGAATAGTTGTTGCTTGCCATTGAGGCATGGGAATCAAGGTAAAAGGAATATCATGTACCTTGATCAAATTTTTTACTCTTGATGTATCTATTTGAGCAATGGATGTCAACATCGGTAGTAATGTAATCAATAAGAGAAACTTTTTCATAGTTTTTGAATTTTAGCGTTTTGTTTAGTTTTTTACAATCTTTGCTGTTTTGGTAACTCCATCACCATTACATTTTATCAAATAGATACCACTAGGATATCCAGTTAAATCGATACTCATTGGATCTTGTCCTAACTGTTCCTTTTTAATAATAGTCGTTCCTAAACTGTTACTTACTTCAACCGTTATTTTTGCTTCCATATAAAATGGAAATTGAATTGTAAAGTAATCAGAAGTTGGATTTGGGAATAATTTAAGCTCAATATCCCTTTGTGTAATCTCTTGGTATTGTTCCAAATGATGATTTTTGACACCCTCTATGTCAGGATTATGATAGTCGATGATCTTATTCCCCTTTTCATCAATGATCATATAATCAATATATCTTATCCATTCAGACTTCATAAATGGAGATCCATCAGACAGGGTATCCTGACTCATATTGATTTCAATATAGGGGATAATATAGTTGTTCCACTTCTGATATTGGGTTGTTGTCGAATAATAAAAATTATTTTGGTGAAAACACCTCATCTCGTACAAATAGTTTCTATAATCAATCGTGATTTCCACCTCTCTATTGATCGCAATCAATGTTTGTCTTCCGTTAATATACTGCACATTATAGCCATTATTTCTCAAATAAAGAGCCATCTGCTGGTAGGGTATCAAAAAGCCAGATGAAAATTCACCATAATTTCTGACTTCCTCTTCAGACAATGGATTTGATAAGATATCATTTGCCCCACTTTGGTAATAATAAAGAACCTGATCTCTTTTATCATAAAGAGTCGTTTCATCTCTTCTGGAGATCGATTTAGATATCATATTTTCATAATCGTTTTCATATCGTTCCCCATTTAAATATCTTTTTGTGATAGTAATGTAATGATTCTGATCAATTTCGATCTCTGTTGAGATTCTTTTATCTTCAACATTCATCTTATTGTAATCCAGATCATTCAATCTTTTAAATTCTGTAGTGTTTGGAATGGAAAAAAAATGCTCTGTAAGCGTGGTGTAGCCAACCTTTCGTTTCGGTTGCTGACCATATGCTATGGAAACAAATCCAAACACAAAAATGATTCCAACATATATTATAGTTTGTTTTTTCATTGAAGTATTTTTTGAGTTATGAAATAGTAATTTAAGTTAAAACGGAACTTTCGTTTTCATGGAACCATTCCAACGAAAGCCGGTTCAGCCAAACTTGAATGAGTAGTTGAGTAGGTATAGTTTTCTGGAATTGTATCTCTGAAGCTTTCTGTAAAGTGTTTTATGACAAAGAGTAAAGGTAGTTTTCATGAGTTCAATGTTAGATTCAGACGACAAAAATATAATGAGTTTTTTAAATTTCCAAATTTTTTTTTTATTTTCCTGAACAGCTGCAATTTACTATTTTTTATATGACCTATTCCAAAAAAAATACCTATCTTTGCCCTTTAAAAAACCTAAAATAGAAATGTATGAAATCGATTGATTTAGCCTCCTTTAAGGGTAAGAGAGTATTGGTTCGAGTTGACTATAATGTTCCTCAAAACGAAAATTTAGAAGTAACAAATACAACCAGAATTTTTCGCACAAAAGAGACTATCAATAAAATTATTGATAATCAAGGGATTGCCATATTAATGTCCCATCTTGGTCGACCAAAAGGGGAAGTAAACGGATCTTTTTCCTTACAACATATTGTATCCGCTGTTTCAGAAGTGTTAGGAAAAGAGATCCATTTTTTAGGAGATGTTTTAAGTTCCGATATTGATCAAAAAGTAAGTGCATTAAAACCCGGGGATATTGCTCTATTAGAAAACCTGAGATTTCATAAAGAGGAAGAGAAAGGGGATGAGGTTTTTGCACAAGCGATTGCCCGGTTAGGGGACATTTATGTGAATGATGCATTTGGGACTGCTCACCGTGAACATGCATCAACAGCTACAATTGCCAAGTTTTTCCCCGGACAGGCATTTGCCGGTTACCTGCTATACAGTGAAGTTGTGAATTTAAGAAAAATGCTGGATGAAAAGAAAAGCCAGTTTACCGCCATTATTGGTGGTTCTAAGGTGTCTTCCAAACTAAATATCCTTTTTAATCTATTAAACAAGGTTGACAACTTGATTATTGCCGGTGGAATGAGTTACACATTTCTCAATGCAATGGGAGTTAAAATTGGAGATTCATTGCTGGAAGAGGATATGATTCCACTTGCAAAAGAAATCATTAAAAAAGCACATTTAAAAGGTGTTGATCTGTATTTACCTATAGACAATATCTGTGCAGATAAATTTGATGAAAATGCCAACATATTTATCACTACTGAAAATCATATTCCGGATGGTTGGGTTGGAATGGATATTGGTCCAAAAACAATTCAGAAATTCTCCCATATCATCAATATGTCTGCAACCATTTTATGGAATGGCCCTGTGGGAGTATTTGAATTTGACAAATTTGGAAAAGGTACACAGGCTTTAAGTATTGCTGTTTCAGGCAGTACCTTGGGAGGTGCATTCTCTCTCATTGGAGGGGGTGATACTATTGCTGCCGTGAGCAAGTATGGAATGTCGAACTTTATCTCCTATATTAGTACCGGAGGTGGTGCTATGCTTGAATATTTAGAAGGAGTAACACTTCCAGGTATTAAAGCACTGGATGAAAATTAATTTTTGAAAAATATTTTTGAAAAAGCTTTGATAATTACTAATTTAATTGTATATTTGCACCCCCAAATAATTCATGTTGAAAACTCAAGATAACAGATCGGAATTTAAACTAAGATTAGCTGGCGTAGCGAACGGAAAGTATTCATTTTCAATTGTTTGCAACAAAACGTTCTTTGATAACAACAACATATCAGATATTCTCGATGGGACTGTTGCCGTGAACATAAATATGGATAAATCTGACAAAATGCTACGTCTGGATTTCCATTTTAATGGTGAAGTAACAGCAGAATGTTCCAGATGTTTGGATCCTGTTTCATTAGATATTGATTTTGAAAGTCAACTTATTGTAAACTTGGTTCCAATCATACCGGAAGATTTTGAGAATGATGATGAGATCTGGATGATCAATGAAAAAGAGTTCGATTTAGATGTGTACCAATATATATATGAAAGCATCGTATTATCGTTACCTACTCAGCTCATTCATCCGGATGAATGAGCTGAGTAGGTAACGATAATACGATGCTTTCATATATATATTGGTACACATC
>Ga0116152_10001980_pt1 | contig 16693 bp, 15 predicted proteins | sample AD_UKC119_MetaG_FD_89894 | JGI IMG/M metagenome (GOLD analysis project Ga0116152, IMG submission 89894) | Active sludge microbial communities of municipal wastewater-treating anaerobic digesters from Hong Kong - AD_UKC119_MetaG | ecosystem: Engineered > Bioreactor > Anaerobic > Digestate... | reverse complement strand
TCCACCACGGTGCGGTCGCCGAACCGCTTGGTCAGGCCGGTGACCGTGATCGCCGCCTCGGTCTGTGCGGCGGGCGGGGTGGAGCCGGAAGCGGGGGTCATTCCATGGCGCCGGATGCAGGGTCGCCGGGCAGCGCGACATCGACGATCTGCCCGGGCTTCAGGTCACCGCCCACGGGCGCGGCCTCGACCAGATAGACCAGGGTCTGGCGGTTCTCGAGGGAATAGATCACCGGCGGCGTGAATTCGGGCTCGTCGGAAATATAGGTGATGCGGGCGGTGATGCCGGGCGCGCAGCCATCGCAGTGCACCTGCAACATATCGCCCACATGGATCCGCGCGAACGAGGGTTCGGGCACATACAGCCTGAGCTTGACCGCGCCGTCGCCCAGCACCGACAAGACCGGCGCCGAGGGCCCGGCGATCTCGCCGGGCTGGCGGATCACATCGACCACGGTCACCGGCATCGACAGCCTGAGGGCGCGCTGGCCCAGCGCCCAGTCGGCGCGGTCGCGGGCGGCCTCGGCGGCATGAACCGAGGCCTGCGCCTGGGCGATGGCGTTGGGCCGCGCGGGCAGGCGGGCCACGGAAAGCTGCGCCTCGATCTGCGCGACCGAGGCCTCGGCCACCTGCACCGCGGTTTCGGCGTCGTCGCGCTGGGCGTCCGAGGCGACACCCCGGTCGGCCAGCCCGATCAGCCGGTCGCGCTGGCGCGTTGCCTCGGCCAGGCGGGCGCGCGCGGCCGAGAGATTGGCCTCGATCACGCGGATTTCCTCGGGGCGGGCGCCTTGCAGTAGATCGGTCAGGGCGCTCTGGGCGCGGGCGAGATTGGCCTCGGCCTCGGCCAGGGCGATCTCGGCGTCGCGCGATTCCATCGTTACCAGCCGCACCCCAGCGGGGACCCGATCGCCGCGCGCCACCGCGACCTCGGCCACCTGCGCGACGGCGACGGGCGCGACCAGGGTGAATTCCCCTTCGACATAGCCGGTGGCGAAGGGTGCCGGCGGCGCGCACAGGCTGAGCAACGAGGCCGCGAGGGGCAGGGAGCACAGGAAACTCATGACGCGCCTTTCCGTTTGTGGCGCCATTCTTTCGAAATCGCGTGCCGAGAGCAAGCGCAGCCATTGCCGCACGGCGAGGCGTTCAAGGGGTCAGCAGGCGCGTGAACAGCGTGTCCAGAAAGGCCTCGGCCCCCGCCATCGGGTCGGTGTCGCCGCGGATCAACCGGATCTGGGCATCGAAATCGGCGTAATGCTGGGTCAGCGCCCAGATCGAGAAGATCAGGTGATAGGGATCGACCGCGGTCAGCCGACCTTCGGCGCTCCAGCCGCGGATGACGGCGGCCTTGGCATCGACCAGCGCCTTCAGATCGCCCGCGATCGCGTCCGAAAGCCGGGGCGCGCCTTGCAGGACCTCGTTGGCGAACAGCCGGCTTTCGCGCGGATAGTCGCGCGACATCTCCAGCTTTCGGCGCATGTAGCCCATGATCTCGGCGCGCGGATCGCCCGCGGGATCAAGCGCGCGGAGCGGGGCCAGCCAGACATCCAGCAGATTGTCCAGCAGCGCGCGGTGCATGGTTTCCTTGCTGTCGAAGTAATACAGCAGGTTCGGCTTCGACAGCCCCGCGACGCCGGCAATCTGGTCCAGCGTGGCGCCGCGAAAACCCTGGGCCGAAAAGACGTCGAGCGCCGCGTCGAGGATCTTGCGCCGGTTGCGGCGCTGGATGCGTGTGGTCATCGGTCGGCGCACCCGCCCGTCAGGCCGATGCCGCGCAGGATGATACCGCACACCGTGTCGGTGGCGTCGGCCCATTGCGCATCGGACAGCGCGCCATGGTTCAGAACCTCGATCTGATGGGCGAAATCGGCGTAATGCTGGGTCGTCGCCCAGATCATGTAGAGCAGCCAGCGCGGATCGACGGGGCGGATTGCCCCGGCGTCGATCCACCGCCGGATGACGGCGATACGGGTCTCGGTCCAGGTGCGCAGCGTGGTTTCCAGATAGTCCTGGACGATGGGCGCGCCGTGCATCACCTCGCTGGCCCAGACCTTGGACCCATAGCGATGTTCGCGCGACAACTGCATCTTGCGCGCGATATAGCGGCGCAGCGCGACCTCGGGCGCGGCCTCGGTCTCGAAACTGTCGGCCGCCTCCAGCCAGACCATGAAGATGCGCTCGACCACCTGGCGATACAGCTTTTCCTTCGAGGCGAAATAGTAGTGCAGGTTGGCCTTGGGCAGCCCGCAGGCGTCCGCGATGGCCTGCATCGTCGCGCCGCCGAAGCCGGCCTCGGCAAAGACGACCTCGGCCGCGTCGAGGATCTGTCGCTCGGTTTCCTCGCGCATTTCGGCGCGCGTGCCCGATTTTTCAGCGCCCTCGCTCTGAGCCATGCGCGCCCTGCTCCCCCCGCTTCGCCGGTCCCGAAATAACCTTGACTGGTTGGTCAGGTCTGTTAGCGTCCGATCTGTGCCCGGTGCCCCATGTCCGGTTTTCGGCCCGAGAATAGGCCCCGGCGCGCGCCGTGACAACCCGGCCCGCCCGGGCCGCTGGAGAGACCGATGAGCCTCGATCACCCTTCGACCCCCAATGACCTGTCGGCGTTCTGGATGCCGTTCACCGCGAACCGCCAGTTCAAGCAGGCGCCGCGTCTGCTGGTCGCCGCGCAGGACATGCACTACACCAGCCACGACAACCGCCAGATCCTGGACGGCACGGCGGGCCTGTGGTGCTGCAACGCCGGTCACTGCCGCCCGACGATCGTCGAGGCGATCCAGAAATCCGCGGCCGAGCTGGACTATGCGCCGGCCTTCCAGATGGGCCATCCGGCGGCATTTGAACTGGCGAACGTTCTGGTCGGCATGGCGCCCGAAGGGTTCGACCACGTCTTCTTCACCAATTCGGGCTCGGAATCGGTCGATACCGCGCTGAAGATCGCGCTGGCCTATCACCGCGCCCGGGGCGAGGGGTCGCGCACGCGGCTGATCGGCCGCGAAAAGGGCTATCACGGGGTCGGGTTCGGCGGCATTTCGGTCGGGGGGCTGGTGAACAACCGGCGCGTCTTCGGCACGCTTCTGAACGGTGTCGATCACATGAGCCACACCTATCTGGGCGATCCCAACCGCTGGGCCCGGGGCCTGCCCGAACACGGCGCCGATCTGGCCGACGAACTGGAACGCATCGTCGCGCTGCACGGGGCCGACACCATCGCCGCCGTGATCGTCGAACCCGTCGCCGGGTCGGCGGGGGTGATCCTGCCTCCCAAGGGCTACCTGGAACGGCTGCGCGCGATCACCCGCAAGCATGGCATCCTGCTGATCTTCGACGAGGTCATCACCGGGTTCGGCCGTCTGGGCACGCCCTTTGCGGCGGATTACTTCGGCGTCATGCCCGACCTCATGACGACGGCCAAGGGGCTGACCTCGGGGACGGTGCCGATGGGCGCGGTGTTCGCGACGGGGGCGGTGCACGACGCCTTCATGACCGGGCCCGAGCACATGATCGAGTTGTTCCACGGCTACACCTATTCCGGGTCGCCCATCGCCTGAGCGGCCGGGCTGGCGACACAGGCGCTTTACAAGGCCGAGGGGCTGTTCGATCGCTGCGCCGCCATTGCGCCCTATTGGGAAGAGGCGCTGCATTCCCTGAAGGGCACGCGCCACGTCATCGACATCCGCAACCTTGGCCTGATCGGCGCGATCGAACTCGAGCCGATGCCGGGCGCGCCCACCAAGCGCGCCTTCAATGCCTTCCTCAAGGCCTATGAAAAGGGCATCCTGATCCGCACCACCGGCGACATCATCGCCATGTCGCCGCCGCTCATCATCGAAAAGGCGCACATCGACCAGTTGGTGGGCACGATCAAGGACGTGCTCGACGCGCTGGACTGACTTGCCACGGCGTCGGGTCCGCCCGGCGCCGATTCCCCGCCAAGGGCGGCGACAGATCGCCCGCAACCGACAGGAGAGACCATGACCGCGCCCGCCGCGAATCTGCGCATCAACCCCGACCGGCTGTGGGACAGCCTGATGGAGATGGCCAAGATCGGCCCCGGCGTGGCCGGTGGCAACAATCGCCAGACCCTGACCGACGAGGACGGCGAGGGCCGGCACCTGTTCCGGCGGTGGTGCGAATCGGCGGGGATGACCGTCGGCGTCGATCAGATCGGAAACATGTTCGCGACCCGCCCGGGCGAGGACCCGGCGGCGCTGCCGGTCTACATGGGCAGCCACCTGGACACCCAGCCGACCGGCGGCAAATACGACGGGGTGCTGGGGGTTCTGGGCGCGCTCGAGGCGGTGCGCACGATGAACGACCTGGGGGTGAAGACCAGGCACCCGATCGTCGTGGTGAACTGGACGAACGAGGAGGGCACGCGCTTTGCCCCGGCGATGCTGGCCTCGGGCGTGTTCGCCGGGCGGCACACACTGGACTGGGCCTATGACCGGGTGGATGCCAGGGGCAAGCGGTTCGGCGACGAATTGGCGCGGATCGGCTGGAAGGGCGACGAGGCGGTCGGCGCGCGCAAGATGCACGCGCTTTACGAACTGCACATCGAACAGGGGCCGATCCTGGAAGCCGAGGGCAAGGATATCGGCGTGGTGACGCATGGCCAGGGCCTCAGGTGGATCGAATGCACGGTGACGGGCAAGGAAAGCCACACCGGCTCGACGCCGATGCACATGCGCAGGAACGCGGGCCGTGGCCTGGCGCTGGTGACCGAACTGGTGCACGAGATCGCCATGAAGAACCAGCCCGGCGCGGTGGGGGCGATCGGTCATATCGACGTCTATCCCAACAGCCGCAACATCATCCCGGGCAGGGTGGTGTTCACGGTGGACATGCGCACGCATCGGCTGGACACGCTGAACGCGATGGTGGCCGAGTTGATGGCGCGGGCACCGCAGCTTTGCGAGGGGATCGGCGTCGGCTTCGACGCGCAGATCGTCGGCCAGTTCGATCCGCCCGCCTTTGACGAGACCTGCGTCGCGCGGGTGCGCAGCGCGGCCGAGCGGCTGGGCTATTCGCACATGGATATCGTGTCGGGCGCCGGGCATGACGCCTGCTGGATCAACGACATCGCGCCCACGGCGATGATCATGTGCCCCTGCGTGGACGGGTTGAGCCACAACGAGGCCGAGGAGATCTCGAAGGATTGGGCGGCGGCCGGGACGGATGTTTTGCTGCACGCGGTTCTGGAGACGGCCGAGGTCGTCGGCTGACGGGGCGCGCGGCGCTCGGCCCCCGTCGAGGGGGCCTCGCGCCGGTGGGGGCTGGCCCCCACGCCCCGACCGGGAGGATTTTCCATCCTCCCGGACCCTCCTGGAGGATATTTGAGGCACAAAGATGGGACGGGCCTGGGACGACGAGGGGACCACAGCGCGGATCGCGGACCTGATCGCGGCCGAGATCGACGCGTTCGATGCCTCGACCAGGGCCGCAAGGATGACGCTGGCCGCGTTCGAGGACCGCCGCGTGCGCCGCAACCGGGCGGTGACGGTGACGTTTTCCGGCGGGATCGAGCGGCGATGCTGGACGGTCACCCGGTCGGACGGGTGCTATAGCGTGTTGTTCCTGCCCGGGCCCGGGTGTTTCGCGCTGTGCGTGGACAGCGACTTCGGGCCACTGGATATTGGCGTGCACGGGCGCGCGCTGGATTGTTTCGCATCGGTATAGAAGGGGAGAGGACATGAGCACGGTCATTCGCAACGGCACCATCGTCACCGCCGACCTGACCTACAAGGCGGATGTGCGCATCGAGGGCGGCGTCATCACCGAGATCGGCCAGGGGCTGACCGGAACGACCGAACTGGACGCGACGGGTTGCTATGTCATGCCCGGCGGGATCGATCCGCACACGCATCTCGAGATGCCATTCATGGGCACCTATTCGAGCGACGATTTCGAAAGCGGCACGCGCGCGGCCTTGGCCGGCGGCACGACGATGGTCGTCGATTTCGCGTTGCCCAACCCCGGGCAGGGGCTGCTCGATGCGTTGCAGATGTGGGACAACAAATCCACCCGCGCGAATTGCGACTACAGTTTCCACATGGCCGTGACCTGGTGGGGCGAGCCGGTGTTCGACCAGATGGCGACCGTCGTGCGCGAGCGGGGGATCAACACCTTCAAGCATTTCATGGCCTACAAGGGCGCCTTGATGGTGAACGACGACGAGATGTTCGCCTCGTTCAAGCGGCTGGCGGAACTGGGGGCGACGGCGCTGGTTCACGCCGAGAACGGCGACGTGGTGGCGGAACTGACGGCAAAGCTGCTGGCCGAGGGCAACATCGGCCCCGAGGCGCATGCCTATTCCCGCCCGCCGCAGGTCGAGGGCGAGGCGACCAACCGCGCGATCATGATCGCCGACATGGCCGGCGTGCCGCTTTATGTGGTGCATACCTCGTGCGAGGAAAGCCACGAGGCGATCCGCCGCGCCAAGCAGGCCGGAAAGCGCGTCTGGGGCGAGCCGCTGATCCAGCACCTGACGCTGGACGAAAGCGAATACTTCAACCCCGACTGGGACCACGCCGCGCGCCGCGTGATGTCGCCGCCGTTTCGCAACAAGAAGCACCAGGACAGCCTTTGGGCGGGGTTGCAGGCGGGGACCTTGTCGTGCGTGGCGACCGACCATTGCGCCTTTACCACCGATCAGAAACGCTATGGCGTGGGCGATTTCTCCAAGATCCCGAACGGCACCGGGGGGCTCGAGGACCGGATGCCGATGCTGTGGACGCATGGCGTGGCGACCGGGCGTCTGACGATGAACGAATTCGTCGCCGTGACCAGCACCAACATCGCCAAGATCATGAACATGTATCCGAAAAAAGGCGCGGTTCTGGTGGGTGCGGATGCCGACCTGGTGGTCTGGGACCCCGGCAAATCCAAGACGATCTCGGCCGCCAGCCAGCAATCCGCGATTGATTACAACGTGTTCGAGGGCCAGCAGGTCACCGGTCTGCCGCGCTTCACGCTGACCCGGGGCAAGGTCGCCGTGCACGACGGCGAGATCCGCACCGAGGAAGGCCACGGCAAGTTCGTGAAACGCGAGCCCAACGCGACAGTGAACAAGGCGCTGTCCTCGTGGAAGGCGTTGACCGCCCCGCGGCCCGTTCAGCGCAGCGGCATTCCGGCGACGGGGGTGTGATGCAGGCGGCCGTTCCCGCGCCCGTGATCTCGGCGCAAGACCTCAACCTGACGTTCCACACCAACGACGGGCCGGTGCACGCCCTCAAGGACGTGAGCCTGTCCGTCGCCAAGGGCGAATTCGTCAGCTTCATCGGCCCTTCGGGCTGCGGGAAAACGACACTTCTGCGCGCGATCGCGGATCTCGAACAGCCGACCTCGGGGCGATTGACCGTCAACGGAATGACCCCCGAGGCCGCGCGCAAGGCCCGCGCCTATGGCTATGTATTTCAGGCAGCCGGACTGTATCCCTGGCGCACGATCGAGGGGAACGTGAAGCTCCCCCTTGAAATCATGGGGTATTCCAAGGCCGACCAGGCCGAGCGCGCGGCGCGGGTTCTGGAGCTGGTCGAATTGAAGGGCTTCGAGAAGAAATTTCCCTGGCAGTTGTCGGGCGGGATGCAGCAGCGGGCCTCGATCGCGCGGGCCCTGGCCTTTGACGCCGATATCCTGCTGATGGACGAACCCTTCGGCGCGCTGGACGAGATCGTCCGCGACCGTCTGAACGAGGAGTTGCTGAAGCTCTGGGCGCGGACCGAAAAGACCATCGGCTTCGTCACCCACTCGATCCCCGAGGCGGTCTATCTGTCCACGAAAATCGTGGTGATGAGCCCGCGCCCGGGGCGGATCACCGATGTCATCGACTCGACCCTGCCGCGCGAGCGTCCGCTCGACATCCGCGACACGCCCGAGTTCATCGCCATCGCGCACCGGGTGCGCGAGGGGTTGCGGGCGGGGTATGACAGCGATGCGTAGGCTGGTCCTTGCCCTTGTCCTGCTGCTGGCCGGGCCGGCCCTGGCGCAGGGGTTCACCACCCGCGAGATCGGTCGCGACGGCGACCTGATCGGCGTGGCGGCGCTGCTGCCGATGGACGGCGCGGATTTCCTGTCGGCCTGGAACACACCCCGCGAAACCCCTGACGATCTGCCCGAGATGAGCGTTGCCACCGCCGGCCAGGTCGTCAGTTTCGTGCTGTTCGCCGCCGGCATGGGCCTGAACGACCAGCACGCGACGCTGGACTGCCATGTCGCCTTTCTGACTCGCGATGGCGAGGGGCAGGTGGTGCAGGACGGCCCCTGCCTGACAACCCCGGTCGAGGGCGACGGCACCGCCATTCAACCCGCCTATCTGTTCGATTTCCGCATCCCCGACAGTTTTGCCGGCGAGATCGTCGCCATTGGCGCGCGGCTGACCGACCGGGGCACCGGCAGCAGCGTCGCGATGCGGCTGGCGATGCCGGTGGTCGCAGCCGGGGAGGCGGGGGAATGAGACGCAGCCTGCCTGTCCTTGCCGTCGTCTTGACCTTGCTGGGCCTGTGGTATCTGCTGGTCATCCCGATGAACGCCAAATGGGAACGCGACCAGGCCGCGCGCGCGGGCACCGATCTGCCCTTTGGCACCCTGGTCGCGAACACGATGCGCCAGGACCGCCCGGTGCTGCCCGCCCCGCATCAGGTGGTGCAGGAGTTGTGGAATTCCACCGTGGTCGAGGAATTCACCGGTCGGCGCGGCCTGTGGCGGTCGGGCAGCCTGTCCAATCGCAGCCTGGTCTACCACGGGCTGGTGACGCTGAGCGCGACGATGCTGGGCTTTGTCATCGGCACCGGCGCGGGCATCCTGCTGGCGATCGGCATCGTCTACAACAAGGCGATGGATGCCTCGGTCATGCCCTGGGCCATCGCCAGCCAGACGATCCCGATCATCGCGCTGGCGCCGATGATCATCGTCGTGCTGAACTCGGTGGGGATCTCGGGGTTGATCCCCAAGGCGATCATCGCCGCCTATCTCAGCTTTTTCCCGGTCGTCGTGGGGATGGTCAAGGGCCTGCGCGCGCCCGATGCGATGCAATTGGACCAGATGAAGACCTGGTCGGCCTCGGGCGGGCAGGTGTTCCGCACGCTGCGCCTGCCGTCGTCGATGCCCTATCTCTTTGCCTCGCTCAAGGTGGGCGTGGCGGCGGCGCTGGTCGGCACCATCGTCGGCGAGCTGCCGGTGCAGCAGGGCGGACTGGGTGTGCGGCTGCTCAGCGGCAGCTACTATGGCCAGACGGTGCAGATCTGGGCCGCGCTCTTTGCCGCCGCGATCCTTGCGGCGGGGCTGGTCTGGATCGTCGCGCTGATCGAAAAGCGCGTGCTCGAGCGGATGGGGATGGCACCATGACCGGGTTGCGCGTCGCTTATGCGCTGGCGGTCCTGACCGCGTGCTGGGTGCCGGTCGCGGCCGGGGCCGAACCCTCGGTTGCGGTGCTGGGGGCGCTGGTGCTGGCGCTGGTGATCGATTCGGCGCTTGACGCCTGCCGCCGCCGGGGCTGGCGCGCGCTGGGTCTTCTGGCGCTGTGGAACGCGCTCGTGGTCGCGGCGGCGGGGCTGGCGCTGCACCAGTCCGGGGCCGAGAGCGGGGCCTTCTGGGCGGAGGTCGTGGCGGTCTGGCTGGGCGCCTGGCTGCTGGTCTCGCGGGTCGCCGCGCTGCCGCGGCGGCCCGGGCCCTGGGGGCGGCTGCTGGCGCTCATAGCCCCGGTTCTGTTCGGGTTGACGGTGCTGTGGATCTGGGAGGTGGTGGTGGACGCGCTGAATGTGCCGCGCGTCATCCTGCCCGCGCCCAGCGAGATCGGTGCGCGGCTGTCCGATTCGATCGACACGCTGTGGATCGACCTGGTGCAGACCTTTGGCCGGGGCGCGCTGGCGGGCTTTACCATCGGCTGCGGCACCGCGATCGTGTTCGCCCTGGTGGTGGATCGCTACCCGTTTTTGCGGCGCGGCCTGTTGCCGGTGGGCAACTTCCTAGCCGCGTTGCCGATCATCGGCACGGCGCCGATCTTCGTCATGTGGTTCGGGTTCGACTGGCCCAGCAAGGCGGCGGTGGTGGTGGCGATGGTGTTTTTCCCGATGCTGGTGAACACCGTGCAGGGGCTGGCCGCGACCGACGCGATGCAGCGCGACCTGATGCACACCTATTCCGCCGGCTGGTGGCAGACGTTGGTCACGCTGCGACTGCCGGCGGCCATGCCCTTTGTGTTCAACGGGCTGAAAATCTGTGCAACCCTGGCCCTGATCGGGTCGATCGTGGCCGAATTCTTCGGCTCGCCGACCTATGGCATGGGGTTCCGCATCTCGACCGAGGTCGGGCGCTTGCAGCTTGACATGGTCTGGGCCGAAATCGCCGTGGCAGCGCTGCTTGGCACGCTGTTCTACGGCGTCTGGGCTCTGCTCGAACGGCGGGTGACATTCTGGCACCCGTCGCAGCGCAGCAGGTAATTCCGGCGCAAAGCCGGGCAACAAGGAGGTGGAAGATGTCGAAGTTGAAACTTGCGGGGCTGACCTCGGCGCTGGCGATGCTGGCGGGAATGGCCAGCGCAAACGACCCGGTGACGCTGCAACTGAAATGGGTGACGCAAGGCCAATTCGCCGGGTACTACGTCGCGCTGGACAACGGCTATTACGAGGACGAAGGCCTCGACGTCACGATTCTCCCCGGCGGTCCCGATCTCGCACCCGTGCAGGTGCTGATGGGTGGCGGCGCGGATGTCATGGTTGACTGGATGCCCTCGGCGCTGGCGGCGCGCGAGCAAGGGGCGCTGGTGGTCAACATTGCCCAGCCCGTCGCGCGATCTGGCCTGATGCTGGTTTGCTGGGCTGATTCGGGTATCACGACGCCCGAAGATTTCCGGGGGCACCGGATTGGGACCTGGTTCTTCGGAAACGAGATTCCGCTGCTGAACTGGCTGTCGCAGCTCGGTATTCCGACCACCGGCGGCGAAGACGGGGTCGAGATTCTTCGCATCGGATTCAGTGCCGATCCGCTGCTGCAACGCCAGGCCGATTGCATCACGGCGATGACCTACAACGAGTATTGGCAAGTGATGGATGCCGGCGTCACCCCGGACCAGCTCGTGATTTTCCGCTATGACGACTACGGCGTGTCAACGCTTGAGGACGGCCTTTACGTGAACGAGGCAAACCTGTCGGACCCGGCTTTCGTCGACCGCATGGCGCGATTCGTCCGTGCCTCGATGCGCGGCTGGCAATGGGCGCTCGCGAATCCGGAAGCGGCTGCCGAGATCGTTCTCGACAATGACGAAACCGGCGCACAAACGATGGAGCATCAGGTGCGCATGGTCCGCGAGATGGCTCTGCTGACCGAGGGCTCGACCGGCGAACTGGATGAGGCGGCCTATCAGCGCACTGTCGATACGCTCTTGGGCGGCGGCTCGGACCCGGTGATCACCCGCGCCCCCGAAGGCGCCTGGACCCATGTCGTCACCGACGCCGCCATGAACTGAGGCAAAGCTGCATCACCCAAAACGCGAGCCCCGGCACACCCGATGTGCCGGGGTTTTTCATGCGCCGCGTCAGCATGTTTCGCCAAGTGTCCCGGATCATTGGGGAAACGCCGATCGTTAATCTTTGAGTCGTTCCCGCCCTGAGAGAGTGGCTTCCGGTCAAGCGGAAAAACGTTACGAACCCGTGAAAAATGGCGTTGCACGGCGGCGCGACATACGTCAGATTGTGGAAGCTGACAAAAGGGCCACTAGATATAGTAAGGCTCGCAGGGGCAGAGAAACACAGAGAGTTCCGGTTCGACAACGCCTTTTCAGGGTGTTGCGCGACGTGGCGTCCTTTGCGCCGCGGTCGGTCTTCTTGTGCCTGACGCCGCCCGCGACCCGCCATATCGTCGAAGGGCCCGTCGGAACGACAGAGACCACACGGGACAGGGCACATGAAAATCGAGCGCAAATTCACGGCCGAGGGCCAGGACGCCTATGCGGCGCTGGCCTTCAGGACGACGGTTTCCGAAATCCGGAACCCCGACGGCAAGATCGTCTTCCGCAACGATCAGGTCGAGGTGCCCGAAGGTTGGTCGCAGGTCGCCTCGGACGTGATCGCGCAGAAATACTTCCGCAAGGCCGGTGTGCCCGCGCGGCTCAAGCGCGTCGCCGAAAAGGGCGTGCCGGCGTTCCTGTGGCGCTCGGTCCCCGACGACAAGGCGCTGGCCGACCTGCCCGAAGGCGAGCGGTTCACGGGCGAAAGCTCGGCCAAGCAAGTGTTCGACCGTCTGGCCGGGGCCTGGGCCTATTGGGGCTGGAAGGGCGGCTATTTCACCTCCGAAACGGATGCCCGCGCCTATTTCGACGAAATGCGCGTGATGCTGGCCCGCCAGATGGCTGCGCCGAACAGCCCGCAGTGGTTCAACACCGGCCTGCACTGGGCCTATGGCATCGACGGCCCGTCGCAGGGGCATTTCTACGTCGATCCCTTTACCCACAAGCTGGTCAAGTCGAAGTCGTCCTACGAACATCCGCAGCCCCACGCCTGCTTCATCCAGTCGGTTTCGGACGACCTGGTGAACGAGGGCGGCATCATGGATCTGTGGGTCCGCGAGGCACGTCTGTTCAAGTATGGCTCGGGCACCGGCACGAACTTTTCCAGCCTGCGCGCCGAGGGCGAGACGCTGTCGGGCGGGGGCAAGTCCTCGGGTCTGATGGGGTTCCTGAAGATCGGCGACCGCGCGGCCGGGGCGATCAAGTCGGGCGGCACCACGCGCCGCGCGGCCAAGATGGTGATCTGCGACGTGGATCACCCCGATATCGAACAGTTCATCAACTGGAAGGTCATCGAGGAACAGAAGGTCGCCTCGCTGGTCGCCGGTTCCAAGGCGCATGAAGCGCGCCTCAACGACATCTTCGCCGCCATTCGCGCCTGGGACGGGTCCAGCGAGGACGCGGTCGATCCGGTGAAGAACCCGGGCCTGAAGGCAGCGATCCGCGCGGCCAAGAAGGCGATGATCCCCGACACCTATACCAACCGCGTGCTGCAATACGCGCGGCAGGGCTATACGTCGATCGAATTCCCGACCTATGACACCGATTGGGACAGCGAGGCCTATACCTCGGTCTCGGGGCAGAATTCGAACAACTCGGTCCGCGTCACCGACGCCTTCCTGAAGGCGGTCAAGGACGATGCCGACTGGGAGCTTTTGCGCCGCACCGACGGCAAGGTCGCCAAGACCGTGTCCGCGCGCGACCTGTGGCAACAGGTGGGTCACGCCGCTTGGGCCTGCGCCGATCCGGGCATTCAGTTCCACGACACCGTGAACGCCTGGCACACCTGCCCGGCGGATGGCGCGATCCGGGGCTCGAACCCCTGTTCGGAATACATGTTCCTCGATGACACGGCCTGCAACCTGGCCTCGATGAACCTGCTGACGTTCTACACCGACGGCGGTTTCGACGCGGAATCCTATGTGCACGCCACGCGGCTGTGGACCATCACCCTGGAAATCAGCGTGATGATGGCGCAGTTCCCGTCCAAGGAAATCGCGCAGCGCAGCTATGACTACCGCACGCTGGGCCTGGGTTATGCCAATATCGGCGGCCTGCTGATGAACATGGGCCTGGGCTATGACAGCGACGCGGGCCGGGCGATGGCCGGCGCGCTGACCGCCGTGATGACCGGGGTGAGCTACGCGACCTCGGCCGAGATGGCCGCGGAACTGGGCGCCTTCCCGGGGTTTGCGCGCAACCGCGAACACATGCTGCGCGTGATCCGCAACCACCGCCGCGCCGCCCACGGCGCCACGGATTTCGAGGGGGTCAACGTCGCCCCGGTCACACTGGACGCCGCCAACTGCCCCGATGCGCATCTGGTGGCGCTGGCCCGCAACGCCTGGGACGAGGCCCTGGCCCTGGGCGAGGCCCATGGCTACCGCAACGCGCAGGCCACGGTGATCGCGCCCACGGGCACCATCGGCCTGGTGATGGATTGCGACACCACCGGCATCGAGCCCGACTTTGCCCTGGTCAAGTTCAAGAAACTGGCCGGCGGCGGCTATTTCAAGATCATCAACCAGTCGGTTCCGGCCGCGCTGGCGAAACTGGGCTACAAGCCCGCCCAGATCGAGGAAATCGTCGCCTATGCCGTCGGTCACGGCAGCCTGGGCCAGGCGCCGCACATCAACCACACGGCGCTGATCGGCCACGGGTTCGGCCCGGCCGAGATCAAGAAGCTGGAAACCGCTCTGGCGACGGCCTTCGACATCCGCTTCGTGTTCAACCAATGGACCCTGGGGACCGAGTTCTGCACCGGCACGCTGGGCATCCCGGCGGCCAAGCTGAACGATCCGTCCTTTGACCTGCTGAAGCATCTCGGTTTTTCGCGTGCCCAGGTCGAGGCCGCGAACGATCACGTCGTCGGCACCATGACGCTGGAAGGCGCGCCGCACCTGAAGACCGAGCATTACAGCGTCTTCGATTGTGCCAACCCCTGCGGCAAGAAGGGCACGCGCTATCTCAGCGTGGACAGCCACATCCACATGATGGCGGCCGCGCAATCGTTCATCTCGGGCGCGATTTCCAAGACGATCAACATGCCGAACTCGGCCTCGATCGAGGAAACGCTGGCGGCCTACGAACTGTCGTGGTCCCTGGGTGTCAAGGCGAACGCGCTGTATCGCGACGGCTCGAAACTGTCGCAGCCGCTGGCCGCCGCCCTGATCGAGGACGACGAAGAAGCCGAGGAAATCCTGCTGACCGGCTCGATCCAGGAAAAGGCCGCCGTCATCGCCGAGAAGATCGTCGAAAAGGTCATCGTCAAGGAAATCGCCCGCGGCCGCGAGAAGCTGCCCGAGCGCCGCAAGGGCTACACCCAGAAAGCCATCGTCGGCGGGCACAAGGTCTATCTGCGCACCGGCGAATACGGGGACGGCCGCCTGGGCGAGATCTTCATCGACATGCACAAGGAAGGCGCGGGCTTCCGGGCGATGATGTACAACTTCGCCATCGCCGTGTCCGTGGGCCTGCAATACGGTGTCCCGCTCGAGGAATTCGTGGACGCCTTCACCTTCACCCGGTTCGAGCCGGCGGGCATGGTGCAGGGCAACGAGGCGATCAAGAATGCGACGTCGATCCTGGACTACATCTTCCGCGAACTGGCGATCAGCTACCTGGACCGCACCGATCTGGCGCATGTGAAGCCCACCGGCGCCTCGTTCGACGATCTCGGCGCGGGCGACAAGGAAGGGCAAAAGAACAACGTCTCGGTTGTGTCCGACGATGCCGCCTCGCGCGGGCTCGAGGTGTTGCGCCAGATCTCTTCGACCGGGTATCTGCGCAAGCGCCTGCCGCAGGAACTGGTGGTGCTGCAAGGCGGCGGTGCCACCGCCCGCAGCGTCGAGGTCGTGGCCCCGCAGGCCATTGCGCCGCTGGGCGGGCTGGCCGTGGCGACACGCAGCGAAACCTCGATCGAAGCCTTCGCGTCGGTCAGCATGGACGCCCGCACCAAGGCCAAGATGCAAGGCTACGAGGGTGACCCGTGTGGCGAATGCGGCAACTACACGCTGGTGCGCAACGGCACCTGCATGAAGTGCAACACCTGCGGCTCGACCTCGGGCTGCAGCTGATCCGCGCCCAAGGCGGACAGACGAAAGGGCCGGGGGAAACCCCGGCCCTTTTGGTTGCGCTTTGTGCGATCCCTCAGTCCAGGTCCGCCGCAGAATGGCGCTCGCGCACGCCGTCCTCGGACCAGCTGTTGTTGACCCGCTTGCCACGCTGCACCGCCGGCCGCGCCGCCAGCTCGGCCGCCCAGCGCACGACATGGGTATAGTCCTGCACCGACAGGAACTCGCCCGCGTTATAGGCGCCCCCCTCGACCAGCCGGCCATACCAGGGATAGATCGCCATGTCGGCGATGGTATAGGCGTCGCCGGCGATGTAGCGCGTCTCGGCCAGGCGGCGGTCCAGAACGTCGAGCTGGCGCTTCACCTCCATCGCGAAGCGGTTGATCGGGTATTCCCATTTCTCGGGCGCATAGGCGTAGAAATGGCCGAACCCGCCCCCCAGATAGGGCGCCGACCCCATCTGCCAGAACAGCCAGTTCAGAACCTCGGTTCTGGCCGGGCCCGCGGCTGGCAGGAACGCCCCGAACCGTTCCGCCAGGTGCATCAGGATCGAGGCGCTCTCGAACACCCGCACGGGCTCCGGGCCCGAGCGGTCCATCAGGGCCGGGATCTTCGAATTGGGGTTCACCCCGACAAAGCCCGACCCGAACTGATCGCCCTCGTTGATGTTGATCAGCCAGGCATCGTATTCGGCCCCCGAATGCCCGGCAGCCAGAAGCTCCTCGAACATCACCGTGACCTTGACCCCGTTGGGCGTGCCCAGGGAATACAGCTGAAAGGGATGCGCCCCGACCGGCAGGTCCTTGTCATGCGTCGGCCCGGCGATCGGGCGGTTGATGCTGGCAAAGCGCCCGCCGCTCTGCTGGTCCCAGGTCCAGACCTTCGGCGGCACATAAGGGGTTTCGGTGGACATCGCGTTTCCTTTGCAGTGGGTCCCCTGAACCTGCGCCCACAGGCGGAAAGGTCAAGAGGCCCCGCGCCGCGCGGCCCGGCCCGTGCCGTCTTTGTGCCCCAAATATCCTGCGGGGGTGAATGGGCGCAGCCCAGAGGGGGCGCAAAGCCCCCTGCGCGCGGCGCGTCAGCGCCGCGCCCGGTCGCCCGAGGGCTGCGGCCTGGAAGGCTGC
>Ga0116152_10001979_pt1 | contig 16697 bp, 17 predicted proteins | sample AD_UKC119_MetaG_FD_89894 | JGI IMG/M metagenome (GOLD analysis project Ga0116152, IMG submission 89894) | Active sludge microbial communities of municipal wastewater-treating anaerobic digesters from Hong Kong - AD_UKC119_MetaG | ecosystem: Engineered > Bioreactor > Anaerobic > Digestate... | reverse complement strand
GGGCCGCTTCGCAGATCGTGGAAGCGCGCGACGCGGGCTTGCGCCCGTCGCGGCTGATGCAGGCCACGCCCTACGAGATCCTGCGCTTCATCGGCCGCGGTACGTCGCTGCGCGACTACCAGCGCCTCAAGGCCGCGCTGGATCGCCTGCAATCGACCACGGTGGCCACCTCGATCCGCGAGACCACGGGCAGACGGCTGCACCGCTTCTCGTGGATCAACGAATGGAAGGAACTGGCCGATGCCAAGGGCACGCCCTTGGGGCTGGAGCTGATCCTGCCGGACTGGTTCTACGGCGGCGTGCTGGACGCCGCCCTGGTGCTGACCATCGACCCGGCGTATTTCCGGCTCACGGGCGGGATCGAGCGGTGGCTGTACCGATTGGTGCGCAAGCATGGCGGGCGACAGCCTGGCGGCTGGCAATTCGACTTCCGGCACCTGCACCGCAAGTCGGGCAGCGTGGCGCGGTACTACGACTTCGCCGCCGACCTCCGGGCGCTGGTGGCGCGGCAAGCCTTGCCGGGCTACCAGTTGGGCATCGAGCACGTCTCGGGCATTGCCTCGCCGCTGTTGACGTTCCGGCCCGTGCCGTCCACGGCACGGGGATAACTGCTGCACAGCCTGTGGACGGACTCGTGCTGTCAGGCAACAAAGATATCGTGCTATCAGGCAACGAATCCTCGTGCTATCAGGCAACAAAATCGGCCGCAAAGCCAATGCTGGCGCGGGTTTCGGCCTCTCCTAACTTCCCTAACTTAAATTCTCTAACTTTTAGTAGAAGCGCCGCGCCTCGGTGGACAACCACCACGCGGCACGAAAAGCAGCAGCAACAGCCGGGCTTTCCAACGCGGAGGGCCGGGCCATGATCGTCGCGCTGCTCAACCAGAAAGGCGGCGTGGGCAAGACCACGCTCGCCACCCACATCGCTGGCGAGCTGGCGATGCGCGGCCAGCACGTCGTTTTGCTGGATGCCGACCCGCAGGGCTCCGCGCTGGACTGGACGCAGCGCCGCAGCCAGCAAGGTTTGCCACGGCTGTTCAGCGCCGTGGGCCTCGCACGAGAAACCCTGCACCAGGAAGCGCCGGAACTCGCCAGGCGGGCGGATCACGTCGTCATCGACGGCCCGCCTCGCATCGCGGCGCTGGCGCGCTCCGCGCTGCTGGCGGCCGAGCGTGTGCTGATCCCGGTGCAGCCGAGTCCCTACGACTTGTGGGCCAGCGCCGAGATGGTGGCGCTGATCCGTGAGGCGCAGGTGTTCCGGCCTGCGCTGCGCGCGGCCTTTGTCATCAACCGGCGAGTCAGCACCACCGTGATCGGGCGCGAAGCACGGCAGGCGCTGGCCGAGCAGCCGCTTCCTGCGCTGCGCTCGGAAGTGCATCAACGCATCGTGTTCGCCGACAGCGTGACCGCTGGGCGGCTGGCACGCGAGACGGCGCCTGACAGCGCCGCCGCGCGCGAAATCACGGCGCTGGTCGATGAATTGCTGCGGTGGCCGTCATGACGGCGAAGCCGCCACCCAGCAGCAAACGCGCTGCCAGGCGCGTAGGCATCGGTGCGCGTCCGCCCGCGAATCCGCACGCCGAGGCGTGGATTCGCCAGGGCGATGCCGATGCGCTCAACAAGGGCGACCTCTACACGGCTCGCCTCACGCTCGACATCACGCCCGCCATGCGCTCGCGCATCAAGGTGTCGGCCTTCACGCAGGGCGTGACGGTGGCCGACCTGCTGCGCGCGCTGCTGGAGCGGGAGTTTCCTGAACACCGCAGAGAGAACACACCATGACTGCATCCGCTTCACCTGCCGCTGGCGCGGCGACGGCTGCGCTCGCAGCGCCTTCCGTGCAGCCTGCCAGCACGCCGCTGACGCGCGTGGCGCTGGCCTACATCGAGCCGCGCTTCAAGCTCTACCTGCGCTTCGGCGAACCCGCGTGCACGCTGCGGCTTGACCGCTGGCGCAGTCTCGCCGTGTTCATGCCGAACACCGTGTTCTGCCGCATTCGCTGGCAGGCCAACGACTACGGCACCGTGCGTTGGCAGCTCATGGTGATACAGGCTTGCACGCCGCTGGACGCGGCGCAGCGCATCCCCGGCGTGCAGCCCGGCGCGCGCTTGCTGTTGCACGCCGAAGGTGAGCAATCGGTGCGCGCCGTGCTGGAGCGTATCGACGCCATCAAGGCGCTGGGCATTGCACCCGCTGCCGCTTCGCCCGCGTACTGGCGCACGCTCGCCAACCGGCTCGCTGTGCGCCTGCCGCTGCCTGACTGCAGTGCCGAGCGGCACGCCGCCTGGCTCATCGGGAGGGCGCTGCCATGACCGCCGTTTCGACTACCGGCACCGCGCCGCGTCCTCGCTCGCGCCTGCGCGCTCGCATCGTGCTGGCGGGCCTGTCCGCCTGCGGCCTCGCTGCGCTGGCCTGGGCCTCCTTCGTGCATCCGCTGCCGCGCCTGACCTACAACCCGTCCGACAGCGTGGCGGTCGGTTGGTATCGCGTCGATCCGTTCGACCATCGCACCAGCTCGCCACCGCGTCCGCTACCGCCTTCATTGCACGTGGGCAGCATGGTGCTGGTGCCGCTGCCTGCCGAGGCTGCCGCGCTCGCTGCGCAGCGCGGCTACCTGCCGACGCGCATCCCACTGCTGAAGCGCGTGGGCGCGGTCGCACCGCAGGAGGTGTGCATCGCTGACGGCAGTGTCCGCATCGACGGCGTGCCTTCGGCTGCCGTGCTGCGTGCCGACCGCTGGGGCAGGCCGCTGCCGTCCTGGCAGCAATGCCGCCGCCTTCGGCCCGGCGAGCTGTTTCTGCTCAGTGTCACCAATCCGGCGTCGTTCGACAGCCGCTACTTCGGGCCGGTCAGTGCAGCGGCCGTGATCGGCGTTGCGCGTCCGGTCTGGCTGGAGTCGCGCCCATGATGGCCGCCGATTCGCTGCACGCTGCCGTGCATCTCATCGTGCCATCGGGCGTGTCGTGCTGCTGGCCGTCGCTGTGTCGTTGCGCGTGCAGTGCGAGCGCATTCGCGCTGCACTTCGCGCCGCCTCCGGCGCAGCCGTCCCACGTGCAGGGGTCTTGCCTCGAACACGGCTGGCCTGCGGCCATTGCCGTGTTCGCCGGTGCGCTGGCTGCTGGTGCAGCCTTGCCACCGGGCCGCAGTTGCCGGGAGCGAGAACCTGTGGTGCCAGGGGAGGCAAATGCGGAAGGCAAGACAAAAGGGGGCGGCACCTGTCGGCCCGCAAAGCCAGTCTGCACGTGGGGGTGGCGCGGCACGCAGCGGCTTCGCCACCGTGCCGCTTGGGGCGCGAGGCCCGCGCCAATGCAGACATGTCTGCGTGCTTCGCACGACCGGACACGCTGGAGCTTGCGGGGAGCACAGCCATGACTGACCGCCACGACGATGATTTCCGCATTCGCCCCAGCGCTCCGAAGAACCGGGGAAAAGGTCAAGGCCAGAGCTTCGTTTCCAAGGTGCTCAAGCAGGCGGGCAAAGCCAGCAGCGGCAAGTCGGCGGTGCGCCGTCCTGCCGCTGGCGGCAACGGCCAGCGCCCCGGCTCGCGCCTGGGACGCGGCCACACGGCGGCGCAGTTCGCGGGCACGAAGCTCACTCCCATGTCGCGGCGCGTGACCATCAAGACGCTGCTGGTCAATCAGCAGCGGGCCAGTCCGCAGTCGCTCGCCAAGCACCTGCGCTACATCGAGCGCGATGGCGTGGGCCGCGATGGCGAGCCGGGCCAAGCCTACGGGCCGCAGACCGATGCTGCCGACCTCGACGCCTTCAAGGAATGCTGCGCCGACGACCGACACCATTTCCGCTTCATCCTCTCACCCGAGGATGGCTCCGAGCTGGAAGACCTGCGCACCTACACGCGGCACCTCATGGGGCGCATGGAGGCCGATCTGGGAACGCGGCTGGAATGGGTGGCGGTCGACCACTGGAACACCGACAACCCGCACACCCACCTGATCGTGCGCGGGCGCGACGACACCGGCAAAGACCTCATCATCGCGGGCGACTACATCGCCGATGGATTCCGCCATCGCGCATCAGAGCTGGCGACCGAATGGCTGGGGCCGCGCACCGAGCTGGAGATCCAGCGCACCCTAGCTCGCGAAGTGGAACAGGAACGGTGGACGAGCCTGGATCGCACCTTGAAGCGTGAGCTTGGCGACGATGGCCGGTTGCAGATCGAACGCTTCAACGAACCGAAGCTGCAACGCCAGCGCCTGCTGCTGATCGGCCGCCTGCAGCGCTTGCAGCGGCTGGGCTTGGCCGACGAGGTGCAGCCCGGCACCTGGGCCGTTCATGCCGATGCCGAGAAGACCCTGCGCGCCCTGGGCGAGCGTGGCGACATCATCCGTACCATGCAGCGTGCCATGAGCGGCGAGCCGCGCGAGCTGGCTGTCTTCGAGCCGGGCGATGATGGCCGCACGGTCGTCGGGCGTGTTGCCGCGAAAGGGCTGGCCGAAGAACTGCACGACCGGGGCTATCTGGTCATCGACGGCGTGGACGGCAAGGCCCACTACGTCGCGCTCAATGCCCGCGACGAGCTGGCGAACTATCCCACCGGCGCCGTGGTAGAGGTGAAGGGTTCGGCCGACGTGCGCGCGGCCGACAGGAACATCGCCGCGCTGGCGAGCGGTGGCCTGTACCGCACCGACCATCACCTTGCTATCGCCCAGGGCCAGGCCGTGTCCGGCCGCGACCCGCAAGAGGTGGTCGCAACCCACGTCCGCCGGCTGGAAGCCTTGCGCCGCGCCGGCATCGTGGAACGGGTGGCCGAGGGTCTATGGAAGGTGCCAGACGATTTGACCGAGCGTGGCCGCCAGTACGACGCGCAGCGCCTGGGCGGCGTTGCCGTAGAGCTGAAATCGCACCTGCCCATCGAGCGGCAGGCCCGAGTCATTGGCGCAACCTGGCTGGATCAGCAGTTGATCGGCGGCGGCTCGGGCTTGGGCGATCTGGGCTTTGGTGCAGAGGCCAAGCAGGCGATGCAGCAGCGCGCCGACTTCCTGGCCGAGCAGGGGCTTGCTGAGCGACGCGGGCAGCGCGTGATCCTCGCGCGCAACCTGCTGGGCACGCTGCGCAACCGGGAACTGGCGCAGGCCGCCAAAGACATCGCTGCGGAAACTGGCTTGGAGCACCGCCCGACGGCGGACGGGCAGCGCGTGGCAGGCATCTACCGGCGTAGCGTGATGCTCGCCAGCGGGCGCTACGCCATGCTCGACGACGACATGGGGTTCAGCCTGGTGCCTTGGAAGCCTGTCATCGAGCAGCGGCTAGGGCAGCGGCTCGCCGCGACGGTGCGCGGCGGTGGGGTGTCTTGGGAAATTGGACGGCGGCCTGGGCTGTCCCGAAGTTAGTCAGGCTAACGCCAACGATTCCACAGAACGGATTCAACGTAATCCGCTGCCCCCTCCCAACTGGGGTCATCAACCCCGAGAGTAAAGGCGCAGACGCGCGTCGCGTTCGGCAGGCGACTCGCTGCGCAGTTCGTTGATCACTTGTTCACGCGTCTTGCCAGGACCTGCATCGGGCGTGCGGATCGGGTAGTTGCTCTCGCCGTAGGAAAGACGCCCTTGCTGCATTGCAGCCTCGGCCTCCGCCTTGACTTGGACGCGGGTTTTCTCGCTCTTGAAGTGTTCCGGGTGAACGATGACGCCGATTTCGTTATTGACTGGATGCTCGTACGCTGCCGAAGCCATCCCTGGAAGGCTCAGGGCAGCCACTGCGGCTGCGGCGGCGATCATGGAAGAGAGGGAGAGGCGTTGTTGGGTCATGATTGAAGCTCCTGACAAAGGTGGATGAAACTTGCATCTCCCATGCCTTGGTTAGGCGCTGAAGAGATGTGTTCATCGTAGGGAGCACACCCCAACAGAATCTGGACAGCCCGATGAGTTTGTTGTCAGCTTCAGGGCTTCGCGACGCGATGCGGAAACACCAGGGTGAAGCAGGTGCGCCCTTCCCCCGAGCTTGCCGTGACGCGACCGCCGTGGGCCTCGGCAATGGCGCGCGTAATGGCTAGACCCAAGCCCGATCCGTCGGTGTCCGGATGGGCCCTGGAAGCATCGGCGCGGTAGAAGCGGTCGAACAACCGGGGCAGGGTCTTGGCATCGATGTCGGCGCCAGTGTTCTCCACAGCCACCGTCGTGGCTTGTGCCGTGCCGGTGATGCGGATGGTGATGTCGCCGGCCTCGGGCGTGTAACGCAGGGCATTGGACAGCAGGTTGCTCACCGCGCGGCGGAACATCAGGCGGTCGCCTTCGATCTCGCCAGCGCCTTCCACCCGCAGCCGGATGCGCTTTTCCTCGGCCACGGCCTCGTAGAAGTCGAGCAGCGCCAGCCCGTCCTGGCGGGCGGAAAACCGCTCCTTGTGCGGCAGATCCACGCCGCGCTCGGTCTTGGCCAGGAACAGCATGTCGGACACCATGCGCGCCAGCCGCTGAAATTCCTCGGCGTTCGATGCCAGGATGTCGCAGTAGGTTGCGGCATCGCGCTTGGTCGCTAGCGCCACTTGGGTCTGGGTCAGCAGATTGCTGATGGGGGTGCGCAGCTCGTGCGCAAGGTCCGACGCGAAATCGGTCAGGCGCTGGAAGTCCTCCTGCAGCCGATCCAGCATGCGGTTCAGCTCCTGTGCCAGATCGGCCATTTCCACCGGCACGGCCTGCACAGGCATGCGCTCGCCGAGCTTCTGGCCCGTCACCTTGGCGGCCCGTGACTTCATGTCGCGCAAGGGCGCCAGTCCTTGGCGCGCGGCGAACCACGAGAGCAGGCCGCAGATGGCGATGGCGGCGAGCACATACAGGGCCAGGCTGCGCCGCAGGCCGTCGAGAAACTGCGTGTGGTGATCCGTATCCGCCGCGATCCAGACCATCAGGGGAGTGCTGGAGTAGGCAGGGTAGGCCTTGAAGACCAGTGTATGGAACCGGGCATCGCCGTGCCGCAACATCCCAAACACCTTGTTTTCATCGGCGTGCGGGGTCTTGTCGCCGCGCATGGTGGGGATGAACCCTCGGGATTGAAAGACCACCGCTCCTTGTCCATCCTGGACCTGCGCGTAGAGGTCATGGTGGTAGCTCAGCGCCTCGCCCAGTCGCCGGCGTGCGTCGTCCGCTGAGTTGGCATTGCGCAGAATTTCTTCGATCAGGTGTTGCTTGTCTTGCAGCGCCATCCGATCAAGCTCGACGAAATGCCGCTCGGTCTCCACCAGGAACAAGGCGCCCAGACCCAGCACCACCGAGGCCGCCACTGCGGTAAATAGCAAGGTCAGGCGCTGCGTCAGCGGCAACCGGCCCCAACGAACCCGAAACAACACCTATTCCTCCTGCGGTACGTCGAGCACATAACCCATGCCGCGCACGGTCTGGATCAGCTTGACCGGGTGGCCCTCGTCGATCTTCATGCGCAGTCGGCGCATCGCCACTTCGATCACGTTGGTGTCGCTGTCGAAGTTCATGTCCCACACCTGCGAAGCGATCAGGGAGCGTGGCAGCACCTCGCCGTGGCGGCGCATCAGCAGTTCCAGCAGGCCGAACTCCTTGGCCGTCAGGTCCACGCGCTTGCCGTTGCGCGAGACCCGGCGGCGCAGCAAATCCAGCTCCAGATCGGCGACACGCAATAGGGTGCCTTCGTTGCCCGCCGGGCCGCGGCGCAAGATGATGCGCACGCGGGCCAGCAGTTCCGCAAACGAGAACGGCTTGACCAAATAGTCGTCGGCGCCAAGCTCCAGCCCCTTGACGCGGTCTTCCACCTGGTCGCGTGCGGTCAGGAACAGCACTGGCATTTGCAGGCCGCGCTCGCGCAGCGATTGCAGCACCTGCCAGCCGTTCAGCCCGGGCAGCATGACATCCAGGATCACGAGGTCGTAGGCACCGTGCAAGGCCATGTGCAGCCCATCGGTGCCATGGGGCACCAGGTCCGCGACATACCCGGCCTCGCTCAAGCCCTGGCGCAAGTATTCGCCAGTCTTGGGCTCGTCTTCGACGATCAATATCTTCACCGGTTCGGCTCCTTTGCGGTTCTGGCGCAAGTGTGCCCCGTGTAAGGCCTGCCGACATGAAGCTAACAAAAATGTAATGTTGTAAACATCTTGCTGAAAGGGCGGGCTCTTCAGAATCTGCAACATGCGATTCAAAACCCCTTCCTTTTCCGCCTCCCCAGGCCAGGCCATCCAGCGCCGGCGCTTTCTGAGGGCGCTGGCGGCGGGTACCGCATTGGGCACGCTCGATGCCGCACTGCCCGCCTGGGCACTGCAAGACCTGCCAGCAGCCCATACGGGAACGCCACCCGAGTTGCGTGGCCCCGTCTTCGACCTGACGCTGGCCGAAACCCGCGTCGACTTCGACGGCCGCACGGGCATCGCCACCACCGTCAACGGCAGTCTGCCCGCCCCGACGCTGCGCATGCGCGAAGGCGAGACGGTGACGATTCGCGTCACCAACCGTCTGCGCGAGACGGCTTCGATCCACTGGCACGGCATCATCCTGCCCTTTCAGATGGACGGCGTGCCGGGCGTGAGCTTTGCCGGCATCGCGCCGGGCGAGACCTTCACCTACCGCTTCACGCTGGAGCAAAGCGGCACCTACTGGTACCACTCGCACAGCGGCATGCAGGAGGTGACCGGCCTGTACGGCGCGCTCATCGTCGAGCCGCGCGATCGTGAAACCATTCGCGCCGACCGCGAGCACGTCGTGCTGCTGTCGGACTGGACCGGCAGCGACCCGATGCGCGCCCTGGCCAAACTCAAGGCCCAGGGCGACGTGTTCAACCAGCACCGCCCGACCTTCGCCAAGTTCCTGCAGGACGTGCGCGCCAAGGGCATGGATGCGGCCATGGCGGAGCGCGACATGTGGAACGCCATGCGCATGAGCCCGGCCGACCTGGCCGACCTGTCGTCCACCGTGCTCAGCTACCTGGTCAACGGCAGCGCGCCGGGCGCCAACTGGACGGCCCTCTTCAAACCCGGCGAGCGCGTGCGCCTGCGCTGCATCAACGGCAGCGGCAATACGTTCTATGACGTGCGCATTCCGGGCCTCAAGCTCACCGTGGTGCAGGCCGACGGGCAAGACGTGGAGCCGGTGACGGTGGATGAGTTCCGCTTCGGCCCAGGCCAGACCTACGACGTGATCGTGCAGCCCAGGGACGACGCCTACACGCTCTTTGCGCAATCGATGGATCGCACCGGCTACGCGCGCGCCACACTGGCGGTACGCCCCGGCCTGAGCGCGCCGGTGCCCGCGCTGGATGCGGTGCAGTGGCTCACGATGGCCGACATGATGGGCGGCATGGCGCAAGGCGGTGGCCACGATATGGCCGCGATGGGCCACAGCTCCATGGTCGGGATGAACCATGCTGGCATGGCCAGCATGCAGGGCATGGGCGGCGGGCACGACATGTCGGCCATGGGCAGCATGCCCGGCATGGCGCACAGCATGGCGTCCAATCCGTTGCAAAAGCCCGGCACCACCGTGCGCCACGCGCGCACCGAATGGGGCCCCGGCGCCGACATGCGCGTGGACATGCCGCGCACCAACCTCGATGACCCCGGCGTCGGTCTGCGCGACAACGGCCGGCGCGTGCTCACGCTGGCCGATCTCAAGACCGTCGGCGGATCGCTCTATGCCGGGGGGCCCGAGCGCGAAATCGAGTTGCATCTGACGGGCAACATGGAGCGCTACACCTGGTCGTTCGACGGCCTGGACTTCACCGACAGCCGCCCCGTGCATTTCCGCTACGGCGAGCGCCTGCGCGTGATCCTGCACAACGACACCATGATGACCCACCCCATGCACCTGCACGGCATGTGGCAGGAGCTGGAAAACGCCTCAGGCGAATTCGTCGCGCGGCTGCACACCATCCCCGTGCAGCCGGCGCAGCGCGTGAGCTTTCTCATCAGCGCCGACGCGCTCGGCCGCTGGGTCTGGCACTGCCACCTGATGTTCCACATGGAAATGGGCATGTTCCGCGAAGTGGTGGTGGCATGAAAAAGAACCTGAAAATGAACCGACTTGCCCCGCACACTGTGGCCTTGCGGCTGGCGCCGGTGGCTGCAGCCCTGATTCTCTCGGGCGCCGCCACGTCCGCTCTGGCTCAGGATCACGATGCGCATGGCGCACACGATGCTGCGGCACAGTCCAGCGCCGCGCCTGCGGCGGGGGCAATGACTGGCATGGATCATGGGGGCATGCCGATGCCCGCGGGCAGCGCGCCAGCAGGGGATGAAGCGCCTGCCATGAATCACGGCAGCATGCCCATGCGAGGCAGCGCTCCGGCTGCAAATCCTGGCGCGCCAACCATGGATCATGGCGTCATGCCGGGAATGGATCACGGCACCATGCCATCCCAAGGCGCCGCCAGCGGCCCCGCTCCCGCGATGGAGCACGGCGCGGCGCCGGCGTCCGGCGGCGCGATGGCTGGCATGGGCCACGGTGCCATGCAAATGCAAGGCGGCAGCCCGCCCGCCGATGCGCGCGACCCCAACGGCTATTCCGACGGCTTCGAGCGCGGCAGCGGCAAGTATTCGCTCACGGGCGTGCCGCGCCTGCAACTGGGCGACCAGATGAGCTTTGCGAACCTGAGGGTCAACCGCTTGGAGCGCGCCTGGGCGCGCCACGGCGATAACGCCGCGACGTATGACCTGCAAGCGCGCATCGGCCGCGACTTCAATCACCTGGTCATCAAGGCCGAGGGCGACGTCGCCCAGGGCAAGCTACAGGATTCGCGCACCGAACTGCTCTGGGGCCACGCCATCGCCGCCTTCTGGGACAGTCAGCTCGGCGTGCGCTTCGACCACGGCACAGGCAAGGATCGCCAGTGGCTTGCGGCTGGCGTGCAGGGCCTCGCGCCCTACTGGTTTGAGCTCGATGCCACGGCCTATCTGGGCAGTGGCGGCCGCACCGCGCTGCGGCTCGAAGGGAGCTATGACTGGCTTCTCACGCAAAAGCTGATTCTGCAGCCGCGCACCGAATGGAATTTCTACGGCAAGAGCGATCCTGCCAACGCCATCGGCAGCGGCCTTGCCAACGCCAGTGCGGGTTTGCGCCTGCGCTACGAAATCACGCGCCAGATCGCACCCTACATCGGCGTCGAATGGCAACACAGCTTTGGCCGCACGGGAGACTTCGTGCGCGCCTCGGGTGGCAGTGCCACCCAGACGCGCTGGTTGGCGGGCTTGAGTTTCTGGTTCTGATCTTTCCCAAGGAGTCGTTTGAATGAAGAAAAGTATCGTCATTTCCCTGTTTGCTGCGGCGGCGTTTCCGCTCGCTGCGCTGGCTGCCGGCACGCACGCTGGTGGCCACGACATGCCCGCCTCGCACGGCAACATGAGTATGTCGGAGCACAGCGCCATGTTCGGCCAGCCCGGTGACCCGGCCAAGGTCACGCGCACGATCGACGTGGTGATGAACGACAACATGCGCTTCGATCCCTCCAGCATTAATGTGAAGGAGGGCGAGACCGTGCGCTTCATGGTGCGCAACGCCGGCAAGATAAGGCACGAAATGGTGCTCGGCTCGCTGGACGAATTGAAGGAGCACGCCAAGGAAATGCGCGCCAATCCCGGCATGGTGCACAGCGAGCCTAACCAGGTGAACCTCAAGCCCGGCCAGCGCGGCACGATGGTGTGGCAGTTCACCCAGCCGGGCAAGGTCGATTTTGCTTGCACCGAACCGGGACACCTTGAAGCCGGCATGGCCGGGCAAGTCGAGGTTGCTCACTGAACTGATCTTGCAAGTCTTTTTGAACCCTCATCGATTATTCCTTCAGAGATCATCGTGACCACCATCCAACGTCTGCTCACCATCTCCGCCCTGGCCATGGGCCTTGCCCTGCCGATGGCGGGCCATGCCCAAGTCAGCCCCAGTCCAGGCCAGGTGGCGGCGCCTGCGTCGGACTCCATGACCGATGGCGAGGTCAAGAAGATCGATCCGGACAACGGCAAGGTCACCCTCAAGCATGGAGACATCAAGAATCTGGACATGCCCGGAATGACCATGGTCTTCACCGTTCGTGACAAGGGCCAGCTCACCAAGCTCAAGCTCGGCGACAAGGTGCAATTCATGGTCGTCCAGGAAGGCGGAAAGATGGTTGTCACCGACATCCAACCTGCGCGCTGAGCAGAGTCACAACCGCGCCGTGCCGCCGGGCGCGGCAGCCCTAGCCAACCCCTCCACCGTAAGAAGGAAGCATCATGGTTCACATTCGTCATGCTCTGATCGGTCTCTGTGTCGCTGCCGCCTCCGTGGGCGTGCTGGCGCAAGGCTCCGACGAGCACAAGGGCCACCACCCGGTGGAAACGACCGCCCCTGCGGCGGCAGCTCCGGCGTCGGCTGCAGCACCGCCATCGCAGGCCATGAGCCCGGACATGATGGCCGCGATGGAACAACGCATGCGGGCCATGCACGAAAAGATGGCTGCTGCCAAGACGCCCCAGGAGCGCCAGGCGTTGATGGCCGAACACATGAAGACCATGCAGGACGGCATGCGCATGATGGAGTCGATGCACGGCCAGATGGCATCGGGCAACCCGCCCGCCGGTATGGCTGGCATGCAGCACGACCCGCAGATGATGGAAAGGCGCATGGACATGATGGAGTCGATGATGCAGATGATGATGGATCGAATGTCCATCCCGCAAACCTCCACTCCTGGCACAAAGTGAGGAGGCCGTCATGACCCATGACCATGCATCCCATCCGCAGAGTGTGCAGACCGGCGGGTTCTGGCGCTCGCGCTATGCCATCGGCCTGCTCGTGTTCGGCGCCGTCGCCGGGTACTTCCTATGGACCGAACACCGTGCCCACTTGGCGCAATGGTGGCCCTATGCCTTCCTGCTGGCCTGCCCGCTGATGCATGTCTTCATGCACAAGGGCCATAGTAGTCATGGCGGCCACGGTGGTGGCTCCGGAGCCACTGGCCAGGGCACTGGACAAAACTCCGGCAGGGGCTGAGGCCATGGAGCACACGGGATCGTCGTATGGCCTGTGGACTCTGGTGGTGGTCAACGTGGCGATCTTCGTCATGTTCGCCTTCAGCTTCTTCAAGCCGGCCAGTGCGCGCGACTGGCGCAGTTTCGGAGCGTTTACGGCCTTCATCGTGGCGCTGTTCGTGGAGATGTACGGCTTCCCGCTGACCATCTACTTCCTGTCGGGCTGGCTGGGCCAGAAGTTTCCGGGCGTGGATCTGCTGAACCACAACGCCGGCCACCTGCTGGAACTGTTGTTCGGCTGGGGCGGTGACCCGCACCTTGGGCCGTTCCACATTCTCAGCTACCTGTTCATTGGCGGCGGCTTCTGGCTGCTGGCCGCGGCCTGGCCCGTGCTCTACCAGGCCCAGCGGCAGGGGCGGCTGGCTGAAACCGGCGTTTATGCGCGGGTGCGGCATCCGCAGTACATCGCCTTCGTCCTGATCATGTTCGGCTTTCTCCTGCAATGGCCGACCCTGCTGACGCTGCTGATGTTCCCGATCCTCGTGGCGATGTACGCCCGGCTGGCGCACAACGAGGAACAGGAAAGTGCACGCCGTTTTGGACGGGCCTGGCAGGAGTATGCGCAGCGTGTGCCACGCTTCATTTCGCGCAGGGGCGCAAGGGCGCGGTCTTGAGCGACGCATCCGCTGACCAGAATGTGGCCATGGGCATGGAATCGAGGAAGTTGCAATGACGTTGAAACCGCCGGCCTTGTGGGCCGCAGGACTGCTGGCCCTGCTGCTGGTGGCAGGAGCGGGCTATTTTTCCCTGCGCGCCAGCAACCGGCAAGCGGCGGCGCCGCTGCATAGCCTGTGTCCCGACGATCCCCAGGTGCTGCGCGTCGGCGCCCGCATCTACGCGCAACAGTGCGCGGCCTGCCATGGCGCCAAGGGCGAGGGCCAGCCCGACTGGCGCGATCGCGGGCCCGATGGCCTGCTTCCGGCGCCGCCGCACGACGCGAGCGGCCACACCTGGCACCACCCGGACGAGCAGCTGTTCGCCATCACCCAGCAGGGGCTGGCCCAGTTGATCAATCAGCCCGACTACCGCACGGCCATGCCGATCTACGGCGGTGTGCTGAGCGACGACGAGATCGTGGCCGTGCTGTCATGGATCAAGGCGCAATGGCCGCTCGAGGTGCGGCAGCGTCACGATGAGATCAATGTCCAGTACCGCAAGTCCTTGCGCCAATAGCCATCCGAACCTGGGACGGACGTGAGATGTAAAAGGGACTTGACCTTTCCATGATGGCAAGGTCAAGAATCGAGGCAAATCGACAAAGGAACTGGCGTGAATGACCATCTGCATCACCACGGCCATGCTGCGGGCGAACAGGCCCAGGCGGGCACCATCTACACCTGCCCGATGCACCCCGAAGTGCAGCAGGATCATCCTGGCAACTGCCCTATATGTCACATGAACTTGGTTCCCGAGGGACAGCCGGTTTCAGGCCACGATCACCACGGCCATGCTACGGGTGAGCAGGCCCCGGCATCCGCGGCTCAGCCGCCTCAGGAGGCCCCAGCGGGCACCACCTACACCTGCCCCATGCACCCGGAGATCCGGCAGGACCATCCCGGCAACTGTCCAATCTGCGGCATGACATTGGAATCGGTGATACCGCTGGACGAGGAGGACAACAGCGAACTCATTGATTTCCAGCGCCGCTTCTGGTGGACGCTGCCGCTCACCGTCGTCGTCACCATCCTGGCCATGTTCGGCCACCGCCTCGGTTGGTTCGACATGCGAACTCAGACCTGGGTCGAACTGGTGCTGTCACTACCCGTGGTGTTGTGGGCGGGTGTCCCCTTCTTCACGCGCTGCTGGCAGTCCATCATCAATCGCAGCCCCAATATGTGGACGCTGATTGGCCTGGGCACCGGCGCCGCCTTTGCCTACAGCGTGGTCGCCACCCTCGCGCCCGGTGTGTTTCCCGATTCGTTCGTGGCCCACGGCCGCGTCGCCGTCTATTTTGAGGCGGCCGTCGTGATCATCTCGCTGACCATGATGGGTCAGATCATCGAATTGAAGGCGCGCTCGCAGACTTCTGCAGCGATCAAGGCACTGCTCGGCCTGGCGCCCAAGACGGCACGCCGCATCAATGCCGACGGCAGCGAGGAGGACGTGCCGTTGAACCATGTCCACGTTGGCGACCTGCTGCGCGTGCGGCCCGGCGAGAAGGTGCCCGTCGATGGCGTGGTGGCCGAGGGCAGCAGCGCGGTCGATGAATCCATGCTGACCGGCGAACCAGTGCCGGTGACCAAGCGCGTGGGCGACGGGCTGATCGGCGCCACGCTGAACACCAGTGGCGCACTGGTGATGCGTTCTGAGAAGGTCGGCGCCGCCACCATGCTGTCGCAGATCGTGCAGATGGTGGCCAATGCCCAGCGCTCGAAGGCGCCGATGCAGCGCATGGCCGATGTGGTGGCCGGCAGGTTCGTGGTTGTGGTGGTGCTGATCGCTATCGCGACTTTCTTCGTCTGGGGATTCTTCGGCCCTGAGCCGAGCTGGGTGTTTGGCCTGATCAACGCCGTGGCGGTGCTGATCATTGCGTGCCCGTGTGCGCTGGGCCTGGCAACCCCGATGTCCGTGATGGTCGCCACCGGCCGCGCGGCCACGCAGGGGATTTTGTTCCGCGACGCCAGCGCCATCGAGAAGACGCGCGAGGTGGATACGCTGATCGTGGATAAGACCGGCACCCTGACCGAAGGCAAGCCGGCCTTCGACACTGCCGTCGCGGCCCCGGGCTACACGGCTGACGAGGTGCTGCGCCTGGCTGCCAGCCTGGACCAGGGCAGCGAGCACCCGCTGGCAGATGCCATCGTTCGCGCCGCCCGGGACAAGGGGCTGGCGTTGAGCAAGGCCGACGACTTCGAATCGGGCAGCGGCATCGGCGTGCGCGGCACGGTCGAAGGCAAGCGCCTGGCGCTGGGCAATACCGCCTTGATGCAGCAGGAGAGCGTCGCCACCGATGCGCTCAAGACGGACGCCGAGCGCTTGCGCGGCGAGGGCGGTAGTGTGATGCACCTGGCCGTGGATGGCCGGTTGGCCGGCATCCTGGCCGTCACCGACCCGATCAAGGCAACCACGGCCGACGCCATCAAGACGCTGCACGACAGCGGCCTGCGCATCGTCATGGCGACGGGCGACGGCTTGACCACGGCTAAGGCGGTGGGTGCCAAGCTCCACATCGACGAAGTGCACGGCGAAGTCAAACCGGCCGACAAGCTGGCCCTAGTGGAGCGGCTGCAGAAGGAGGGGCACGTCGTCGCCATGGCCGGCGATGGCATCAATGATGCGCCGGCATTGGCCAAGGCCGACGTGGGCATTGCCATGGGTACCGGCACCGACGTGGCGATGAACAGCGGACAGATCACCCTGGTTAAGGGTGATCTGCGCGGCATCGTCGCCGCGCGCGACATATCCATCGATACGGTGCGCAACATGCGCCAGAACCTGGGGTTCGCCTTCGTCTACAACGGCATCGGCGTGCCGATCGCAGCCGGGCTGTTGTACCCCTTCACCGGTTGGTTGCTGTCGCCCATGATCGCGGCGCTGGCGATGAGCCTGAGCTCGGCTTCGGTGGTTTTCAATGCGCTGCGGTTGCGGCGCGCTTAGCGCGAACTACCTGCTTCGAGATCCCTAAGGACACGCTTCAAAACCGCCGTTTGCTGAGCGGTGCGAACGCAACGAGCCTCGAATCGTGTCTGCCGGGCTGATATGGTCGATCAACGGCGTCAACTCGG
>Ga0116152_10001978_pt1 | contig 16702 bp, 17 predicted proteins | sample AD_UKC119_MetaG_FD_89894 | JGI IMG/M metagenome (GOLD analysis project Ga0116152, IMG submission 89894) | Active sludge microbial communities of municipal wastewater-treating anaerobic digesters from Hong Kong - AD_UKC119_MetaG | ecosystem: Engineered > Bioreactor > Anaerobic > Digestate... | reverse complement strand
CTTGATGCCCATGCCCAGGTATGCCCACTGGAGGATCATGCTTTTTCCCGCCGCCAGGGCGATCAGCCCGGCAACGATGACCGTGCCGAGGACGGTGATCCTGCTGGCGAAGAGGATTTTCGCGTCGTCGTAGCCGGCGGCCCGCTTCGTCTTCAGGTACATGTCCCGGGTGAGGTTGGTGGCCACGCCGAAGGTGATCCCCACCGAAGTCCCCAGGACGGTGATCATGATCCCCGACCACAGGAGCCCGGCGGCGAGGGGATGAAAATAGGTGCGGATGAAAAATGGAAGGGCCTGGGATGCTTCAACGGCCACTCCGGAGTTCCGGAGGGCGAGGCCGATCCAGACGCCGAGCAGCCCCAGGGGCGGGGTGATCATGGAAGTCCAGAGGCATCCCTTCCGGGCGGTGGCGTCGGAGGAGGCTGCGTAGACGGCCTGGATGTAGATCTGCCCGCACAGGACGCCGCAGAGCAGCGATGTGAAGGCACCGAGGTCTCTGGCCACACCCCTGGCGAAGATGTTGAAGAAGGGATCGGCGGGGAGGGACCGGACGAGCACCGAAGGAGTCTGCCCCGAGAGGAACGCGGCTCCGACGCAGAGGATCATGACCCCGTAGAGAAAGATGATCTTCACCTTTCCCAGCCTGCTGAAGCTCTTGATGCCTCCCCCGTAGGCAAAGGCCAGGATGAGCACCGCCATGAATACGGCGGACACCCAGGCAGGGAAGGGAAAGACCGAGCCGAGCAGGGCTGTTCCGGCGAGGAACTGGGCAATGAGGGCGATGAATGATCCCAGGGCGGTGGCCACGGCGGACAGGACCGCCGATCCCTGGCCGAAGTGCCGGCCGAGGAACTGGGGAAGGGTGATAAGCTCCGTCGCTCTCAGGGGCTTGACGAACCAGAGTCCCATGATGAGACAGCCGATGCCTCCCCCCAGGGTGAACCACCAGGCGGACAGGCCGTAATGATAGGCCATCTGCACAGTACCGACTGTGGACGAACCTCCCACGAGGCTGCCGAGGATGATGCCTGAAACGCCTCCGGCAGTCGCTTTTCTGCTGGCTACCGAATACTCCGAGGAAGAGCTCACCTTTCCGGAGGACCAAATGCCGAAAAAGAAAAAAGCCGCCAGAATGCCGAGGGCTGACGCGATGAACATGAAGACACCTTCTTTACTTATTGTGCGCGGCGGTCATTTCCGCCTGCCGTATACCTCTTCGATTTCCCGTACTTTTTTCTCCGACAGGGGCCGGGGTGATCCCATGGTGTGGGTGATCCAGGTCATTTTCGCCGCCGCCTCGAGGAGCTCCAGCCTGTCGAAGGCCTCGAAGAGGGTTCTCCCTACTGTCAGAACACCGTGGTTTTCCATTATCACGGCGTTTCCTCTCCTCACCGCCTCGCCGACGATTCGGGCGAGGTCCTTGGTCCCCATGAGGGCGTAGTCGGCCCTGACCGGCGTCCCCAAAACGTGCCAGGTCTCGGCGGTGAGCCGGGTATCGATGTCCCTGTCGAGGGCGGCGAAGGCGGAGGCTGTTACCGGATGGGCATGGACAATGCCGTTCACGTCCGGGCGGTTCCGGTAGACTTCCAGGTGCATCTCCGTCTCGATGCTGAGCTTCAGCCCCGGAAGGAGGTTTTCCCCGTCCGGGGACACGGTCCCGATTTGGCCGGCGGCGATCTCTCCCTTGTCCATCCCCGACGGGGTTATGAGGATCACATCGCCGCACCGGAGGCTCACGTTTCCGCCGGAGCAGGTGGTCAGTCCCATGCGATACAGCCGCCTCATGATGGAGGCGACCTGTTCCCTTTCCGCTTCCCAGCCGATTGTCATGAGCACTCACCTCACTGGTCTGTCATCATACTGTATACTACCATAAAGAAGGAGGGGAAATCACGGATGATGGAAGAAAGAGAAGGAACCGTGTCCATAATCTACCGGGATCCATGGTTCCTGGCTGTGCACAAGCCTGCGGGCATGCTGGTCCACCGGTCTCCCCTGGATACCCTGGAGACCAGGTTCGCCCTCCAGGAGGCCCGGAATCTTGCGGGCTGCAGGCTCTACCTTCTTCATCGGCTGGACCGGCCCACGTCGGGGATTCTGCTCTTTGCGGCGGATAAGGAAGGGGCCCGGAAGGGAGCGGAACTGTTCCGGAACGATGGAGTGGACAAAGTCTATCTTGCCGTTGCCAGGGGCTGGGTGCCCGAGGAAGGCATCATCGACCACCCCCTGGCGGATGATCTCGGGGGTCTCCGGAAGCCTGACGGCAGCGGAGGGAAGATCCGGGAAGCCCGGACCGGCTTTCGGCGCCTTGCCTGCGCGGAATTGCCCTTCGCCGTGTCGGATCATCCCACCACACGGTACTCCCTGGCGGAAATCCGGCCGCAGAGTGGGAGGCGGCGGCAGATCCGGAGGCACTTCAAGCATATTTTCCACCCGATCGTGGGGGATACCACCTACGGGGAGGGGCGGCACAACCGTTTCTTCCGGGAGCGGTTCGGCTGTGCCCGGCTTATGCTGGCGGCGGTGAAGCTGTCGTTCCGCCATCCCTTCACCGGGGAGAGGGCGGAGATTTTCTGCCCGCCGGAGGAGAGTTTCCTCTCCGTCGCGGGGGCCCTCGGATGGGAAGAGGCCGCCCTCCGGAACCCGGAAAGCGGCCTCCGCTGATTAACGGCGGGTCATGAGCCCGGGAAGATGGTCTTCCGGTTCGGTTTGGGAGCCTTCACCACCATAAACCGGAGATCGGCGCCGCTGGTGTTGTACCAGCAGTGCATAATGTTTTTCGGGCTTTCGATGAGGGTGTCTTTGCTCACTTCCTGTTTTTCCTCCCCTATTTCCACTGTCCCTTTTCCTTCGAGGACGTAGAACGCCACGTCCACCGGGGTGATGTGCCGCTTCAGCGACTGGCCCGGCTTCAGGGTGATCACCGTAATGACGGCGTCGTCGGTGTCGTAGATGTTCCGGGCGTCCACTCCGTGAGCGTTTTCCATGGTGCCGAAATCTGCAAGGTTTCTCGTAATCATGCTCTCTCCTCCTCTGGTTTTCCTGTTTCAGGTTTTTCCGTGGAACGGCCTTCGCCGGCCGTTTCTTCCGTCCTCCCGTCCCGGATACGGTAAATTCTCCGGAAGGTGGGAATGATCTTTTCATCGTGGGTGACCACGATGATGGCCGTTTCATACTGTTTCGCCATGGCGTTCAGTATGGTGATCACCGACAGGGCCCGCTCGCTGTCCAGGGGTGCCGTGGGCTCGTCGGCCAGGATCACCGGGGGTCTGTTCGCCAGGGCCCTGGCTATGGCTACCCGCTGCTGTTCCCCCCCCGAAAGCTGGGAGGGCATGGCGGATGCCCTGTGGGCCACATCCAGGGCTTCCAGGAGTTCTCCGGCCCGGGTCCTTGACTCCCCGTCGGAATGGCCCGCGAGCATGGGAAGCAGGGCCACGTTGTCCGTCACGTTCAGAAAAGGTATGAGGTAGGGGGCCTGGAAAATGAACCCGATCCTGTCCCTCCGCAGGGCCCTGAGATCCTTTATCCTCCACTTTCCGTCATAGATGACATCGTTTCCCAGGGTCATCCGCCCGGCTGTTGGTTCGATCACCGCGCCGAGACATTTCAGGAGGGTGGTCTTTCCGGACCCCGAGGGTCCGATGAGGCCCACCACCTCGCCGGGAGACACCGCCATGTCCACCCCTTTCAGGGCATCCACCGCCGTCTCCCCGGCTCCGTAGCGCTTGCGCAGCCCTTCGATGATGATCCCCCGCGTCTGCCGCTCCGCCATGTCAGCCTCCGATGGCCTCGGCCGGGTCCACCTTCAGGGCGGCCCGTATCGCCAGTATGCTTGCGAGGACGCACATGACGATCACCGCCGCGAAACCCGTCACCGCGTCCCGGGCCTGCAGCAGGACAAACTTGGGGAAAAAGGGGGCCCAGAAAGTGGCCGCGATTTTCCCGATCATGAAACCGAGGACGCCAAGCCCCACCGCCTGCTGGAGAATCATGGACACGATGGTCCGGTTCTTCGTCCCGATGAGCTTCAGCACGGCGATCTCCCGGATCTTCCCCATGGTGAGGGTGTAGATGATGAACGCCACGATGGCGGCGCTCACAACAGCAAGAATCACGAGGAACATGCCGATCTGCCTGGACGAGGTGGCAATGAGCTTGCCGAGAAGAATTTCCTCCATCTGATCCCGCGTGTACACCTCCAGGCGGAGCCACCGGCGGATATGGGCCGCCGTCTCATCCGGATCCGCCCCGGGCAGGAGACGGACGAGGACGGCATTGACGTACTGGTTCGCGCTTTGGGAGGCGATGACGCTCTCCAGGAGCCCCGGCACACCGGGCCGGTTCAGGGACGGGTTGGACGCCGTGCGGCGCCGCTGCTGCAGAATGGAGTCGTTGTCCTTCAGGAACTGGGCCTCCTGGGCATCCTTCAGGGGGATGAAAATCATGGGGTCCCCTCCGGAGGAGACCATGCGGCGCGTAAGGCCCACCACCGTGTAGGTATTCCTCCTTATGCGGATTTCGTCACCGGGACGAAATCCCGTGGCCCCGTCGGCTACCGCTTCATAGTGGCTGCGGGTGATATGCCGTCCGGCCGTCAGGTACCCCGGTTGTCCCGGAGATCCCGGCATGCCGGGGTCCACCCCCACCACCATGGCCCGGACGTCTTCCGTGCCCCTCCGGACCTGGGTCGTAAGATATGTTACGTTTGCCGCTTCCTCAACACCCGGCATTCCTGAGACACTCCTCCAGGTGTCATCGAAAATGCTTGACGACTCCGCGTAGGGGCCCAGGGTCTCCTGCTGGACGACCCAGAGATCGGCGCCGCTGTTGTCGAGGAGCACCATGGCATCGTCCACCATGCCCCGGTAAACGCCGCCCATGGTGAGGGTCACTCCGATGAGAAGCCCCAGCCCCAGGCCGGTGAGGGCAAATTTCCCCCATCCGTGGAGAATGTCCCTGCCCGCGAGGCTGATCATGGTTTCATCCCCTCCAGGGTTTCGAGAACCTTCACCCTGCTCTTCGGCGTCAGGGCCCTGGCGCTGTACACCACCACCCGTTCGCCCTCTTCGAGTCCTTCAAGGATCTGCACCGTTCCGGCCAGGTCACGCCGTCCCGTCTTTACAGGCCGGAAGGCAATGGAACCATTCTCGATCACCCACACCCCCGGCCTGCCGTTGTACCGCTGCAGGGCACCGTCGGGGACGACCGGCGTTCCGGGGAGAGGAGGAAGATGTACGGTCACCTCCGCAAGCTCCCCGAGGGGAGGAAGAGGGTCCGGTATTTCGCCGAAGACCGCCTTGGCGATCATTTCCTCGGTAACAGGATCCGCCAGGGGCTCCACTCGCAGGATGGCTCCCCTGTGCACCCGACCGTTCCCTGACCGGAGCACGATATCCGCAGGAAGACCGGCCCGGAGCCCCGAGGCAGCGGCCTGGTCAAAGCGGACCGAAACCCTGATGCTCCCGGTGTCTATTATTTCAACCACGGCCTGGCCCGCCACCGCCGTCGTACCCGGTTCGGCCGCCCGGGCCGACACCAGCCCTCCGGCAGGAGCCAGGAGATCGAGATTTTCCTTCTAGGACACGAGAGCCGCGAGATCGGCCTTCGCCCGCTCCAGCTCCGCCCGGGAGGCCTGGAGGTCCGCATTGGCCGAGGCCCATGCAGCCGCCGTGACCAGGCGCTCCTGGCGCTTCGCCTCGGCGGCGTCCACGCTCACCGCCCCCGATTTCAGGAGGTTGTCGTACCGCTTTGACTGGGCCTGGGCGTACTCCTTCCTCGCGCCGGTCTCCGACGTCCTGGCGGAAGCAGCCCGCACAGAAGCCTCGAGCCTGGCGATATGGGCTTTCTGGGCTGACACCCGCTGGTCGAGATCCACCGGGTCCATGACGGCGACCTTCTGTCCGGATTCAACCCTGTCGCCCACCTCGACAAACACCTCCCGGACTCTTCCCGGGGATGTAGGCCCCACCCGGTAGACCGCCCCCGATTCCACCACCCCGATACCGTAGAGCGCCGGGGCAACGGACCGTCTTTCCACGGCCGCAGCGGTCACGGACACGGGCGCCAGGGGCCCCGAACGCATCATCACGAACAGGAAAAGTGCCGCCAGGCCGAGGATGGCCGCAAGAAGGAGAACCGTCCGCCAGACTCTGCTCATAGAGCATGCCCCCCCGCTTCAATGCCACGCCGGAAAAGGGCAAAGGCCGCAGGGGCGTTTTTCGAAACGCTTCCCCGGGAACCGGAGAGAAACGACTGGAGCACCAGTCCCTGGATTATCCCCACGAAAAGACTCGCTGCAGCGTCGGAGTCAAATACCGTTGAAAACTGCCCGGCTGCCTGGCCTTCCCTGAAGATGGCCCGGAGCCGTTCCCCGTAATCTTCCATGAGCTCCCTCGCCCGTTCCCGGGCCGGACTGTCACCGGGGCGCTGCAGTTCGCCGAAGAAAATTCCCGGCACGCCAGGGTATTCGGCGATGAAGCCGATATGGGCGAAGAAAACAGCTTCCAGGGCATCCAGAGGCGTCGGAGCGGCTGTTGCCGCCGTCTCCAGCCTCGAGGCGAGGGTCCGGGCCGCCCATGCCATGACGGCTTCCCAGATTGCTTCCTTGCTGGGGAAATGGCGGAAAAGGGCGCCCTGGGTCAGTCCCATGCGCTCCGCTATGGCGGCGGTGGTGATCTCCGAGGGGTTCCTCTCCGCTGCGAGAGTGAGGACGGTTTCCACGATGACGGCCCGCCGTTCCTCCGCGGGAAGATATTTTCCGTTCGTTGCCATGAGGCTGCACCTTCTTCTTTTTATAAGATAGTAATTACTTACTATCTTATGTGTTTCCCCCCTCTCAGTCAAGCACGACTGATGATACACACAAAAAAGCGGCCTCCCCGAAAACCGTCATGGGCAGCAGCATGTGCCATGCGGATCCGGTACTGTTACCCAAAGAAAAAGGCCGCCCCGGAAAGGGCGGCCTCGGCACGTTTTGTTTTGGAAGAGCACTGAACGGTCAGTTGATGGCGTACTTTTTCATGATGGCATCATAGGCGCCATCGGCCTTCATTTCGTCGAGAACTTTCTGCATCGCCGCAATCAGTGCCTCGTCCGTGTCCTTGTGGAAGGCGAAGTAAAGGTCGCTTTCGCTCAGGACCCAGATGCTTTCAAAATCGTCGGGATTGAATCCGAATCCCTTTATCTGCCATTTGGCGACGCTCTCTTCAAAGGCCCAGATATCGATGCGCCCCTCGCTGATCTTCTTGATGTTCTGCTCGTTGGTGGGAACCCGCTCTATGTGCTTTATTCCCGCCTGCTGGGCAAGCGAGTCCCCGATATCCTCACGGATAACGCCTGCTTTCAGATTCACAAGGTCGTTGACGGATGCTATTTTCAACCCCTTGCTCTTGAGAGCCATTATGCCGATCTTGGTCGGGGCCACCGGACCAACCCATTTGAACATCGGTTTACGCTCGTCCGACATGGTCATGAGGAAAAGGCAGGTATTGGGCGTATTCTGGACTTCTTTATACCCCCGCGCCCACGGAAGCACCTGGATGTCCTTCACCGTTTTCGAGGCGCCCATTCTCTCGAAAATGCCCGCCATTACTTCAACGGAGGCTCCAGTCGCCACTCCGTCGGACCCCGCCATGTTGAAGGGGGGGTACTCCTCGGTCATGTACACGACATCATCGGCCGTCAAAGCCCAGGCGCCAGCGGAAACCAGGCAGAAGACCACCACAAGTATTGCCTTCAGGAACTTCATCATCTCGTCCTCCTTTGTTTGTCGCCAGACTGTTCACCCTGCATTGCACAGCAATAAACGGAACACTATTTTGAGTAAAAAAACATCTTATTCTATAAATTATACTCTATCCCGATTAGAAATATATCAAACCTTCGAAGGAAGTCAAGGTCATTCTTCCGGCGCGGGCTCAGAAATTTTCTCGCATACGTTCACCGCCGCATTTCAATGAACCTGGCAGTATTCATGCATACTTTTCCGCAGAGTGTCTTGCAATAAAACCGTTTTCGAGCTATCCTACATTAAGGAATAGTTCATAATTTCATCAGATTTTCCAAAATAAAATCCGGTCCGGCAACCCCGCTTTCTTTCTTGGGAATTTTTTCATCGAATAGCGCTCTTCTGAAGACTTTGTTCAGTGTCGACGGGCATCATCCGCGGCATCATATCAATGAGGGGGTATTGCACGTGTCGAAAAGCATCGTTGCAAAACTCGGATTGCTGGTAGCGGTCAGCATGATTCTCCTTGCGGGCTCGCTGGCGTTTATGGCCCAGAGAGGAGTGGACCAGATGTCTTCCTCGGTCGAGCGCGTCGCTGAAGAGATGCTCAACGAGGACATCCAGAACAAGAACGCCAACGATGAACGGAGCGCCCAGGCCTACGGAGAAGCCATGTCCGGATACCTGGCGGTCATTTCCGCCACTCCCTTGTGGGACTTCAACGAAGAATCGCTGAAGGACTACGCGAAGGACATGCTCAACGTGCCGAATGTGGCCTATGCCGTCATCTACGCCCAGGACGGCTCGAAAATGGCCGGGGAAAAGAAGGAGGGACCGGCAGTCCGGCCCTTCACTGCCGAAATACTGAGGGAAGGAAAAAAGATAGGATCGGTCGAAATCGGGCTCGATACGGGGTATCTCACAGAACTCACACGGGCCAGCGAAAAAACCAGGGATCAGCTCATCTCCTCATTCTCAGCCCAGGCAGCCGAAGCGGAGGAAACCGTTGTACGGAGGATTCTCCTCTTCGCCCTTGGCATTGTGACGGCGGTGCTGATACTCAACGTCATCGGACTTCTTCGGGTGGTCGCCCCGCTGCGCCGCATGACCGACGTGGTCCGTGACCTCGGCGAGGGGGAGGGTGATCTCACTGTCTCCATCGCCGTCAGGACGGAGGATGAAGTGGGGCGCCTGGGCTCTTCCATGAACCAGTTCATCGAAAAGCTCTCTCACCTTGTTATCGACGTGATCGGCATATCAAGGCATCTCGGAGACGGATCGCGCAGGCTTTCCGCGCTCTCCGGGAAATCCATGGAATCCATCGAGCTTGTCAACGGCGCGGTGGAGGAAATAGTCTCACTCTCCGAGTCCAACGCGGCCGCGGTCGAACAGACGAACGCCGGCGTCGCGGAGATGTCGGCAACGTCAGTCTCCGTTGCACAAGCGGCAGGACAGTGCGTGGAGTCGTCGGCGAAGACGACAGGATTTACGAAAGACGTCGCCCGCAAGCTGGAGGAGGTTGTCTCGGATATCGAGGCGGTCAGCGCCCGTTCACAGGAAAACCGGGCAAAGATGTCCGCCCTGGCGGAGGCGGTCGATTCGATTGCGGGTTTCGTCGGCGCCATAACGGGATTTGCTGACCAGACGAACCTGCTCGCGCTGAACGCCGCCATCGAGGCGGCAAGGGCCGGAGAGGCGGGACGGGGCTTTGCCGTCGTGGCAGACGAAGTCCGGAAGCTCGCCGAAGAATCCAACCGCGCTGCGAGCGAAATTTCCAATCTTATGAGCTCGCTCTCGGGATATGCGGGAGAGTCCATCAAGGCCACGGAGGAAGAAGAGAAAACGCTGCGCACCGTGGTCGAAAAGGCGGGGATCCTCCAGCAGACCCTGAAGGCAAGCATGGATGAACTTTCCGCCATGGACGCGGAGCTGAACAAAGTCTCGGAACTGGCCCGCGACCAGTCCCATTCGAATATCGAAATTGCGGGGGCTGTGGACAACATCGCCCAGGGAACATCCAATATCGTTGAACGGCTCGAGGAAATCAGGAATTCCGCCCAGGCCGCCCGTGAAGCGTTCGAATCGGTGACGGATCAATCGCGGACGCTCCTCCAAGGTATGGAGGAGATGGAACGCCAGCTCGGTCAGTTTAAAGTTTAACCGCTTCCCGCCTCCGGATGACGTTCCTCCTGCGGGTCCTGTACACGGGGTGATTTCGGGGAGTGAATTTCCGGGAATGATAATGACCGCAACGGAGGTACCGCACCTGACGCGCGGTACCTCCGGCTTTTTTTGAATACTTCCATCCGAAGTCACGGGCGGCATTGTGTTCCCCTCATATTCCAGGAGCACACCAAAATCAACCAGCGACAGTAATTCCTGCCGTTTTCCGTAAGAAACATACAGAAAAAAGAAACATTTATTTCTTACTTGACGAAAAAGGAACACAGGTTTACAATCCCCCCATTGTAAATATTTATTTTGGAGGGATTCTTTATGTCAACTAAAGTTCAGTGTATTGTCTGCGAAGGGGACGTCATTCTTCCCGCCGAAGTTCTGGAGGGCGAGCTTCTTACATGCCCGGACTGCGGCACGGAACTCGAGATCGTTTCTCTGAACCCGGTCACCGTGGCCGAGGCCCCCGAAGTACAGGAGGACTGGGGAGAGTAGATGGCACATTTCTTCATCTTCTACACCCGCCTCCGCACCGAAGAGAAACTGCTTTTCCGGGCCGCGGAGGACAAAGGTATTCCCTTTTCGGCGGTGAACCTCTCCGACGGGTTCTGGCCCAACGTACCCGGAGAAGCCGGCGATGTCGCCCTGTGCCGCTGCGTGAGCCAGACGCAGAATTCCGCGCTCGCGGTCCTGCTTGAGGCGCGCGGGGTTCTCACGGTGAACTCCTCCGGCGTAATGGGTCTCTGCGCAGACAAGATCGTCACCGCCGCGAAGCTCTCCGCCGCTGGAATACCGCAGCCGGAGTACGCGGTAGCCTTCTCTCCCGAGGGGGCGGCAGAGGGGGCTGAACGCCTCGGCTACCCGCTGGTGATCAAGCCCGCAACAGGCAGCTGGGGGAGACTCCTGGCGAAGGTCAACGACCGGGACGCCCTTGAGGCGGTCGCGGAGCACAAGGCCCACATGGGCGCCGCCAATTCCGTCCTCTTTATGCAGCAGTACGTCGAGAAAAAGGGGTTTGACCTCCGGGCGACCCTTCTCGGAGGGGAGGTGCTCACCGTCATCAAGCGGTGCAGCGACCACTGGATTACGAATACCGCCCGGGGTGCGACCCCCGGGAAATACCCCCTGTCCCCCGAGATCAGGGCGCTTCTGGACAGGGTACAGAATGCCATCGGCGGCGAGGTCCTCGCGGTGGACCTCTTCGAGAAACCGGAAGGCGGCTGGATGGTGAACGAAGTGAACGGGCAGCCCGAGTTCCGCAGCTCCGACGGCGAACTCACGGGCGTCGATATCGCGGGACGGCTCGTGGAACACGTCTGGTCCCTCGCGTCCGGCACGGGCGGGACAAAAGGATGAGTTCCGCGGTCCGGGCAGTGGTCTGGGGAGCCAACGGCATGGCGGGAGGAGAGGTCCTGAGGATTCTCGCGGGACACCCTTCCATACACGTGGAAGGGGCAATTTCCCGGAGCCGTTCCGGACAGCCGGTCTGGCATACCCACCCCCATCTCCGGGGACGTTTTCCGGAACTGGCTTTCTGCAGTCCCGAAGAAGGGAAGGCAATTGCTGCGGACATCGCCTTCCTTGCTCTCCCCCACGGGGCTTCCGCCCCCCTGATCCGGGAATGCCTCGACAGGGGGATGAAGGTGGCCGACCTTTCCGGGGACGTCCGCCTCAGGAATCCGGCCGATGTTGAAAAATGGTACGGTTCGGCTCCCCTCTTTCCCGAACTGCTGGACAGGGCGGTCTACGGTCTTCCGGAACTCTACCGGGAGAAGCTGAAGGGAGCGGACCTGGCCAGCGGCGTGGGGTGCAACGCCTCCTGCTCCATTCTCGGCCTGTACCCCCTGGCCCGGGCCGGGCTGATCGGCGACGTGAGGATCGAGGTCCGGGTGGGATCCTCCGAAGCGGGGGCGACGCCCACCACAGGAAGCCACCATCCTTTCCGGAGCCGGGCCCTGAGGGTGTACGAACCCTTCCGCCACAGGCACCTTGCAGAGATCCTCCAGGAGCTGAACCTCTCCGAGGAACGAGTGACCCTGACCATGACGGCGGTGGAGATGATCCGGGGCGTCCAGATGATCGCCTATGTGAACCTCTCCCGCAGGGTGAAGGAAGCGGAACTGTGGAAGGCCTACAGGAGCGCCTATTCGGGAGAGCCCTTTGTCTCCCTCTGCCCCGCCAGGCCGTCCCACCTCCGCCTGCCCGAACCGAAGCTCGTCACGGGCAGCAACCAGGCCCTCACCGGCTTCACCCTTCACAAGGACGGCACGAGGCTCCTGGTGGTGACCGCCATCGACAACCTTATGAAAGGGGCCGCGGGAAGCGCGGTCCAGTCGGCGAACCTTCTGCTGGGACTGGACGAGACTGCCGGCCTCGGAATGCTGCCGGTCTACCCGGCATAACGACTGCGGGAGGAATGACCATGAATCGCCGTATACAGCGGGGCGTCGTCAAAATAGGAGGGGCCAGGGGAAATGCCTTCGGCTCCCTCCCCGAAGAGATAAAGGAACGGATGGAGCGGGGCGAACAGTGGATCCTCGCCCACGGGGCCAGTTCCATGATGGAGGATCTTTCCCGGGCCGCCGGGACGGAACGCCTCTACGTCACAAGCCCCGGAGGTTTCAGAAGCCGTTTTGTGAGCGAGGGCGAGCTGGCCCTCTTCGAAGCAGCCTGCTGCCGGTTTTCCGTCCGGCTTGCGGAAACCCTGGGGAAAATGGGAATCCATGCCGTTCCTCTCTACCCCCCCGCTTCGAAGGGTGCGGCGGCGAAGCGGAAGGACGCCCTCCGCTCCGTGGAGGACGGCAAGGTCCGCATCCTGCGGGGAAACTACAGCGGCTCCATCGTGTCCTTTGACCCCGGGGACATCCATGCCGTATGGGAAATGGGCGGCCTGCCCCTCCTTCCTCCCCTCGCGGCGGACGACTCGGAAAGCGGAGGGATTCTCAACGTGGACGGTGACCGCCTCGCCGCCGCGGCTGCCGCCGCCGTGGGAGCGGATGTCCTGGCCATCCTGAGCAACGTGCCGGGACTGCTCCGGGATCCGGGGGACCCGGCGTCGAAAATCGACGAGGGGAGCCTGGACGGATGGGAGGACCTGGAACGCTGCGCCAGGGGAAACATGAAGCGGAAGCTCCTGGCCGCCAGGGAAGCCCTTGAAGGGGGCGCCGGGGCCGTCGTGATAGCCGACAGCCGGGCGTCTTCGCCGGTTGAATCGGGCCTGTCCGGAGGAGGAACCCTGCTGTGTCGGGGATCTATGGCAGCCGCGGGCTGACGGTGGTCTCCGGGTCGGGGGCAGCCGTCCGGGACGACCGGGGCAGGGAATACCTGGACTTCTACTGCGGGAGCGGGGCGGCCCTCTTCGGCCACTGCCACCCGGTGCTCGTGGAGGCCCTGCGGAAAGCGGCGGAATCCCCCTGGACGGTAGGGCCTGGAATGGGCTCCCCGGCCCGGGATGCCTTCCGGCAGCGCATTTCGGAGGAACTGCCGGGTCATGCCGTCTTCTTCTGCAACAGCGGCACCGAATCGGTGGAGGCGGCCCTCAAGCTGGCCCTTTCCCTCCGTCCGGACAGAAAGAAGGTACTTGCCCTGCGGCGGGCCTTCCACGGCCGGACGCTGGGGGCTCTTTCCCTCACCTTCAACCCCCAGTACCGGAAGGACTGGACCCGTATTCTCGCCCCGGTGACCCACGTGAAGCCCGGGGAGCTCCCCGGCGCGGTGGACGGGGACACAGCGGCCGTCTTCGTGGAGCCCGTCCAGGGAGAGGGCGGTGTCTATCCTCTCGCCCCGGAACTGGGCGCCCGGATAACGGAAGCCTGCCGGGAAGCGGGGGCCCTTCTCGTCTGCGACGAAATACAGAGCGGGTGGGGACGGTGCGGCCATCTTACCGCTTCTCCCGGCGCGGGTCTCGATCCCGACATTCTCTGCTTCGCCAAGGGAGTCGCCGGGGGCCTTCCGGCGGGACTGACCCTGTGGAAACGGGAGCTGGGCGATTTCCCGCCGTCGGGGCACGGCTCCACCTACGGGGGCGGCCCCCTCGCCGCGGCGCTGGCGGACGCTTCGCTGAAGCTGCTGAAGGACGAAGGGTACCCTGCGAAGGCGGAAACCCTGGGAGCCTATTTCCGGAACCTCCTTTCGGCAATCGGCTCCCCCCTCGTCGCGGAGGTCCGGGGACGGGGGCTCCTCAACGGCGTGGAGCTCCGGGGAAAGGCCGTTCCGGTGGTGAAGCGCCTGCAGGAAAAAGGGCTCCTGGCTCTTCCGGCCGGGCCGTCGGTGGTCCGGTTCCTTGCCCCCTTCACCGCGGAGAAGGAAGATTTCGACCGGGCGGCGGCCCTCTTTGCCGAAACCCTGGAGGAGGGTGCGGAATGAACGCCCCGGGGGCCATACTCTCCCGGCTGGTGTCCATTCCGAGCACGAGCGGCCGGGAAGAGGCCGCCTGCTCCTATTTCGCGGACGTCCTGCCCTCCCTCGGGTGGGAGCGGGTAGAGACGGACGGTTCGGGCAGCGTGGTTGCCCGTCGGGGCCGGGGTTCGAGGGAACTTGTGCTCCTGGGGCACATCGACACCGTGCCGGGGGGACCGGAACACCGCCTTGAAGGGGACATTCTCTGGGGGCGGGGAACGGTGGACGCCAAGGGGCCCCTGTGCGCCTTCGCCGCCGCGGGGGGACGGGTTTCCCTCCCCCCGGACTGGGCCATCACCCTCGTGGCCGCCACCGGGGAGGAGGCCGACTCCCGGGGCGCCCTCCACCGGATTCCCCGGCATCGTCCCGCCGCCTGCATCATCGGGGAACCCTCCGGAACGGACGGGGTGACTATCGGCTACCGGGGCAACCTCCGGGCGGTGCTCGCCGCATCCGACGGAGGAGCCCACAGGAGCGGTAACGCGGGGCCCATCACGGGGGTCCTCCGGTGTGCCGCCGACATCCTGGACCTGGTGGACAGCCTGGATGACCCTGCGCTGCCGGTCATCCGGCGTCCCTCAGGCGCCGTGGTCTCCATGGAGGGAAAGGAACAGGGGGAACGGTCCGGAACGGCGGAGCTGGACATCCGCCTTCCCGAGGGCAGCAGCCCCGGGGAGTGGATGGAGTTCCTCCGGGGGAGCGCCGCACGGCGGGGCGTGTCCATTTCCTTCCGGGGCGTGACACCCGCCCACGTGGAGGACAAGAACAACCCCGTGGCCCGGGCCCTCAGGCTGGCCATCCGGAAAAACGGGAACACTCCCCGGGTTCTTGCCAAAGGCGGCACGGCGGACTTCAACCTCGCGTCGGCGTGGAAGTGCCCCATGGCAGCCTACGGGCCCGGCGACAGCACACTGGACCACACATCGGAGGAGCGGATATCCCTCGCAGATTTTCAAACCTCCGTGGCGGTCCTCGACGGTGCCCTTCCCCTCATACTGGCAGGATAAAAAAACCGGAGGGGCATTCGCTCCCTCCGGTTTCGTTGTGCCGTACATGGGGATCAGAAGACGGCGTAGTCGGCGTCCTTCGGATCGGCGATGAACATGTGCCCCGGCGCGTGGGTGATGCAGAAGGGGGGCTTCACATCCATGATGGCGGCCTGGGGCGTGCAGCCGCAGGCCCAGAAGACGGGCACCTCTCCCGGGTTGATGTCCACCGGGTCGCCCATGTCGGGCTTGTTCACGTCGGCGATGCCGATGAGAGACGGGTCGCCGATGTGGACGGGAGACCCGTGGACCGCCGGGAAGCGTCCCGTGCACAGGACCGCCTTGGGAACCTGGGCGGCGGGGATGGGGCGCATGCTCACCACCATGGGGCCCTTCAGGGCTCCGGCGGGAGCGCACTGGATATTGGTTATGTACATGGGGACGTTCCGGTTCTGCTCGATGTGGCGCACCGGAATGCCCGCCTCGAGCAGGGCCCCCTCGAAGGAGAAGGAGCACCCCAGGAGGAAGCCCACAAGATCGTCCCTCCAGTATTTCTTCACGTCCGTTGGTTCCTCGACGCACTCCCCGTTCACCCACACCCTGTACCGGGGCAGATCCGTGGAGAGGTCGGCGCCGGGAGCCACGATCTTCGGCTCCGGATTTCCCGGCTCGGTGACGTCGAGGATGGGGCAGGGTTTCGGGTTCCTCTGGGCGAAGACGAGGAAATCATAGGCCAGATCCTTGGGCAGGATCACCAGGTTTCCCTGGACGTGCCCCTTGCACATGCCCGGCGTGGGGAGAGTCCACTTTCCCTCCCGGATCATCTGCCGGACTTCCCTGGGCGAAACGCCGGCGTAATCGAAGGCCTTCATCCCTTCAGCACCTCCCGTATTTTTCTCACTTCCACCCCGTTCGCCTCAAGGGTTTTCCGGATATGACGGGCCATCTCCACCGCCGCGGGGTTATCTCCGTGGAGGCAGATGGAATGGGCCGTGAGGTGGATGTCCTTTCCTTCCGCAGAGCGGATGACCCCTTCCTTCACGAGGCGCACCATGCGCTCCCCCGCTTCCTTCAGGTCGTGGACGAAGGCACCGGGTTTGCTTCTCGGGACGAGGGAGCCGTCGTCCATGTACCCCCGGTCCGCGAAGGCCTCGGCGGCATACAGGACTCCCTCTTCGGAGGCGGCCTGCTCGAAAAGGGAGTTGGCCAGGCCGAGGAGAATGAGGTCTCCCCCGGCATCCTTCGTCGCCCGGGCAATGGCCTTCGCCAGGGCAAGATCCTTGGCCGCCTGGTTGTACAGGGCCCCGTGAGCCTTCACGTGCTCCAGGGGCACTCCCTGGGCCGCGCAGACCGCCCTGAGGGCGCCTATCTGGTAGAGGGTATAGGCATAGGCTTCGTCGGGCGTGACGGCCATGGT
>Ga0116152_10001977_pt1 | contig 16717 bp, 6 predicted proteins | sample AD_UKC119_MetaG_FD_89894 | JGI IMG/M metagenome (GOLD analysis project Ga0116152, IMG submission 89894) | Active sludge microbial communities of municipal wastewater-treating anaerobic digesters from Hong Kong - AD_UKC119_MetaG | ecosystem: Engineered > Bioreactor > Anaerobic > Digestate... | reverse complement strand
GCCGATTTCCGTCACATCGTGCCCGCAGGGTATCGCGAGCCGCTTTTGCGCGGCAATCCGCCTTTTCAGCCTTCCCTTGGGGGAAGGTCGAAGATCCGCGGAACGCAGTGAAGGGGAGTGACCGCTTGCGGTGGATGAGGGATACCCAAAAATCCTTCCTCTCCTGATGGGGCTGCTTGCCTTTCATTACTCATTTTCAAACATCAAATTCACAAGTCTCTTCCCCCCTCGCAATGGCGAAATCTCGTCGTAGGCCAGGTCATCGTGCTCGAAGAGTATGCGCGGACTGCCCCGTGTATTTTTACGGGGTTCAACCTGACATCACAGACACCATCCAATCCAAATCCACCTTCTTTCTCTTTATAAACACATTCCTCTGCGTAGGTCAGGTTCCGCTTCTGAACCTGACATCACAAGCCTTGACTAATTCGAACCAAAAATCTTATTCTGAAAAAAAACGCAAATCTGCGTAGATCAGGTTGCGCAGCCTGCCCCGCGTGTTTACATGCGGGGTCAACCTGACGTCACATCCATCATCCAATGCAAACTTGTCAATTTTCTCGCTAAAAACCATCTATGCGTAGGTCAGGTTGCGCAGCCTGCCCCGCGTGTTTACATGCGGGGTCAACCTGACATAACAAACATTTACCTATGCTAACCTTTGTTCTCGCCGGTCTCCGGACCGTGCGGGGCAGTTGACCGTCAGGTCTCCAACTGATGAAATGAAAAGGCAAATTATCGTGTCGTGCCGTTTCGCTTAACCGCAGGACGGATTGTGCTGCTCAATCCGTCCTATGTTTCGTTGTAGGGTCAACCCCTTGGGGACCACCCTCCTGAGGGCTGTGGTTGACCGGTTTTTGTCGACCGCATCGCACCTCACTTGCCCCTGAGCGTAACGAATAGCGTCCAACCCTACAACTTGGGTAAGCATGCGAAAATTATTGAAAGATAAACTCAGAAACAGAAAATACGCGATAGAATTGAGCAAATATCTGTTTACACCCTTCGAGTAATGCAATCTCTTATTGATTAATCACAAATAATTGGTATACTATCTGTAGTCCTCACGAATCCTGGAGCGAAATATGCTGAAAGTTTTCGCAAGTCAGAAAGCTCTTTCTGGTTTTTCCAGCATGATTACCAGCTTTAATTCCCGCATACCCAAACAAGCAACCACAGCTCAAGAAAATTTCCTTTTCTCCAGCCCTCTCCGTTCCTTTCTGTCTTTGTTCCTGGCAAAGCCTTTCATGGCAGATCTACTCATTTCGCTTTGAAAAAGCGAACCGAGCCCGCTTATTTGTTCACTCATTCAAAAAATTGCCATCCTTAGTTAACGCTCTTCAACCATTGGGTGGCTCTACGTCTTCAGGTTTTCTAACTTGATTTGGTTCCGAACCTTCACACCACATTTTAATAGTTGAAAAGCTTGCTTTCAGGCTGACCAGAAAGAGAGAAATTGGAATGCATCATCGAAGAGGTTTTACTATCATTTTTTGGTCTTTCTTAGTAGTTGGCTTTGTTATTCTGCTCGGCAATAGTTCGCCCGTCGTAGCAGACCTTGGGAACTCCAATGTTACCTTTGCTCCGTCTGTTGAATATGAGCCGGGGAAATTCAGCGATTCGTGTTACGTTCCTGGTGAATATTGGCAAACGCTGTGCTTTAACTTGGACACGACAACGACCGATGGGGAGGACGCCGATATCATCATTATGAAATTTCCTGGCGATTGGGAGGTTGGTGGGTTTTGGAACGTTGACCACTACGAAATTATTACAGTTGAACAAACATGCTCCAACGGCGGAACCATGTCTCCCCTGCTGAGTTGGATGGGCTATGCCGTTGATGGTCAATATTGGGGAGAGGACGCACGAGTGCAGAATGGGACAGAAACTTGCCACGCAACTTACTGTTTCCACGTTGCAGATAACACTGATCCGGGAGATCCACCTTACACTGATCCAAACGCCAGTGTTTCCTGGGCCTGGGATGGTGATATTAGTACTGTCTGCTCAAACGACGATTTCGATCCGGGTTGGCCATGCACGGAAACAACTGGTACTCCCGTAACCGTGCCAGTTTGTGAATTTGTGCCACTGACCATCCTGCCTGAGACCCTCCCGGTAGGTCTGGCTAAGACCTATTACTCGCAGCAAATCACTGCCGCGGATCCGCTTGGAAATGTCTTGCCAAATGACCAGCTTTGGTGGAGTTATAACCCTGGAACCTTGCCGGTGCAATGCTCCTTTTATACCAATTCCGCTAAGCTGGAGTGTGCCCCATATTACAACGACATCCCTTTACTGGCTGGAACCTATAATTTCACTGTCTACGTGAAATCAATCAACGGCTGGGCGGATGGCTCGCGGGATTATACCCTTGTGATCAACCCCCTGTTGGTCTTTGATCCTGAAACGCTCCCTTACGGCCGGGAAAATCAGGCATTCAGCCAGTTAATCACGGTGTCCGATGGAGCCGAGCCTTATACGCTTACCCACATAGCAGGAACACTCCCGGCTGGACTTTCTTTTGATGAAGCGACCGATTCATTTACAGGTACGCCCACCGAAGCAGGTACTTTTGACGGTATTGTTGTGCAGGCAGTGGATGCTAATTTGGTGACCAAGACACACACGTATACATTAATCGTCCTTCCGGAGCATCTCTTTACCTGGACGCCGGAAACCCCATCGTCCGGTGAAAATACCCAGTTTACGGCCGTTGATGGATTTGATTACTACTATTGGATGTATGCTTCGCAGCCCGGTGGTGAATGTGACGCGGTAGTCTGGAGCTCTACTAATAGATTTGCCACTATTAATTTTTACGGAAAAGGAGAGCACAAGGTCTGCCTGACTATGTATGAATATAGCCCCCCTTATCCAATCATTCAGGATGACCAGTTAGTAACCGTCACCAACAGTCCGCCCGAAATTAATCAAATCTATGCTTACCCCTACCCGTCTTTTCCAGGGCAGTTCGTGGAAGCTGGGTTATACTTCTCCGACCCGGACGATGAGGGCAACTACATCTGTGAAATTGATTGGGGTGACGGTAGCGGCGACACAGGCACATATCAACTTTATGGCCAGTGCGTCTTCCCGCCCCATAGCTACAGCGCTACAGGTTCCTACACACTCCAGGCGATCGTCACAGATGGTGAAGGCGCATCAGACACCTATAGCACCACCCACCAAGTCGTCTATCTCTACGCCGAACCAAACATGAACCTGCTGGCTTCCAATACCCACCCCACAACTGTGCGCCTGCGCGCCTACGCCCTCGAAGGGACCACCAGCCTGCAATTTACGGTCGATACCCCGCCCTTGCATGGAATCCTTGACACTCCGGTCTTCCAAGAATGCCGCGCCTTGGATTATGAACCAGGCACCGTTATGTGTGAAGCAGAAATTGTCTACACCCCCTCTGTAGCTTCCCCACCATACGTCGGTGACGACCAATTCACTTTTGTCGTCCAGGATACCAGCGGACACACCTCCGACCCCGGTTATATAAATTTATGGGTGGATGACAACCAGGCTCCGCTTGCCTATGACGGCACCGCCACGGTGCTTGCCACTGAACCGAGCGATTTCAACATTTATGCCTTCGATGAGGACATTCACGATTACACTTTCGATGATGTAACTTTCTTTCTTGACACCCAACCCGAACATGGCACACTCGCCTTCAAGAGCTATGCAAATGTCGACTATGTATACGACTCTGGCGGGAATTTGATTGGTATCGATTGGAGCCAGTTATTTACCTACACCCCCGATCCGGGTAGCACTGCCGCTACGGACAGTTTTACATTTCACGTCAATGACACCCATCAGGATTCCAACATCGCCACAGTCACCTTGAACTTGTACACCCCCAATACCCTGGATGTTACTGCCGTCGATGATGTAGTCGATCCAGAAGGCTGCACGCCCATCCACTGCAGCCTGCGTGAAGCAGTTCAAGACGCACTGTTTGGCGACATTATTGTCTTCACCCTGCCTCAGTTCAGCACCATTGTCTTAACCCAGGGAGAAATCTTAATCAATAAATACATCAAAATTGTTGGCCCAGGCGCAGACCAATTGGCGGTCAGCGCTGGCTTTACCGACCCTGCCCTGCCAGAAAATCCGCAAGACGGATACCGCGTTTTTCATATCTACAACGATGAGGATCCTGTAACAGCCAGTATTTCTGGATTGACCATCCGCGACGGGCGCGGCTTTGAGGGCGGTGGCATCTTTGTGGACGAAGGAGCAGAGTTGATCCTGACCGATTGCCAGATCGGACCCAACAACATTGTGGCATATGCCGGCGGCGGCATTTCAACCGACGAAGCAGTCCTCACCATGACCAACTGCACCGTGATAGATAACCACGGTACGGGCAGCCAGGGCGGTGCTGGTATGTTTTTGGATTCTTCTGATGTCACGATCACCAATTCCACCATCACCGGCAATATTACCAATAACATGGGCGGAGGAATCCTGACAGAATCTTGGAGCGATGTTACAATCATCCATTCCACCATTTCGGGCAACACTGCCAACCAGGATCATGAAACCTCTGCTCAAGGCGGCGGCGGCGGGATTTACGTAGACGACACGTCCGATCTGGCGCTGTGGAACACCATCGTAGCCGGCAATACCGACCTTACCGACCCTTCCGAACACGCCAAATGGCCAGATGTCTACGGGGCAATCACATCCCTCGGCGGTAATCTCATCGGGGATGACACCGGTTCCACTGGCTGGCTGCCGGGCGATATGGTCGGCACGTCTGCCGATCCGATCAATCCTCTCCTGGGTACGCTCGGCCTCCACGCCCCAGGTCACACACCAACCTTCCCATTGTTGGAGGGCGGCCCTGCGATAGACACGGTATCTTGTGCTGCTGGGGTGACCACAGACCAGCGTGGTCTAAAACGCCCGCAAGGCATGGCTTGCGATAGAGGCGCCTTCGAAGTGGAGAACATTTGGAAGTACCTTTTCATTCCTTTGATCATGCGCTGATTTTCCCTCTGCCTGGCCACCTATAGCGGCTTTTGACAGATTTAGACACAAATCCCTCCCGAAAATGGGAGGGATTTGTTTTAATACCTCTTTATCGTAGGTCAGGTTCCGCTTCTGAACCTGACATCACATATCGTTGTCGTAGTCGTAGGTCAGGTCATTGTGCTCGAAGAGTATCCGCTGCCTGCCCCACACCTTTCCATGCGGGGTTTAACCTCTCCTACCTTGCCGCATCCACCAAAGCTTGCAACTGGCTTTTCAGGGTTGAAAAAGATAACCCCTCTGCCGCTGCCCAATCCTTGATCAGCAAATTTGCCGCTGGCAAAGGCTGACCGATGGTCTTTTCGATATTCTCTTGCTCTACACCCCAATCCAACAGATTCTGAAAAGTGGTCTTCCCGGCAATTTTATATTCTTCAGGCGTGTGTTCAGTGTCAGTTGTGCTCTCAGGAGCGACATCAACTGGTTGAGCCTCATCCTGCAAATCCGGTCCCTCTAATCCATCCGCCTCATTGACAGTATAAATTTCGAGATAGTCCAATTGCTCCTGGCTAAGAGAAGTTTTCTGTTTTATAAGCTCCACAGCTTCTGGCAGCAAGAAAGCGTCTTCTGTGCTCAAATCATAAGGAACACCTTTGTAAAGCGCAACGAAAAGTTTTACAGAGCCGGTGCCCACTTCGACGTCAAGATCGGCAAATTTTTCTTCAAGTGTTTTAAGTGAGACCGCTGCGACATTTGGCTCCGAAATACGGAAAGCCACCGCAAGGTCCTCAAGTGGGATTTCAAACAGCCTGGACACATCCCCAAAAGTGTAAGATCCACGAATATCTTCGGGATTATATTCTCCGGCATATTTGCCATCAGTGAATTTCAATGGCTCCTTGTTACTTTTGGTTGTCCATTGACCTAAAGCCATCGAGACCAAAATTCCACCAAATAGAACCGTTACAACAAGGACAGCCATCCAGCGTGGTGTTATTCTCATTTCTTACCTCCAATGACGAAGTCCACCGTCTGAGGCACCGGACAGTGAGCGGACGAGGTGCATTCCATGCAAGAGATACATTGGTGATTTCGAACAACGCTCATTTTGCTGACCTCGATATTCATTGGGCAGGCTTTATCGCAAGCCTTGCAATCGATGCAGGTGTCGGCGTTGCGTCGCAGTGAGAAAATCCGAAAGAAGTTGAAAATGCCCAGAAAAGCGCCATACGGACAGGCGTATTTGCACCATGGGCGTTCAACAAACAACGATGCCACAATCGTCAGCCCCAGCACCACCAAGCCACCAATAGCAACTTCGCTGGTCCAAAAATTGAAGAGCGCGAAATACGGGTCAACATCGGCGAATACCAACGTCATTGATTTTGCGGTCATGAAAACTACCCCAATCAAAACGATATAGCGAAGATAGCGCAGCACATTGTCTACCTTCGCCGGGATAAAATGGTTATAGCGTCTCTTGAAAATCTTCTTGCCTATCTTTGCGATCCATTCCTGGAAAGTTCCCAACGGGCAAACCCAGCCGCAAAAAACCGGTCCAGCCAATAATGCCAAAACAACGCCGATGATCATCAAGACCAGCGAGGACTGGTGCACCTTCTGAACGAAAGTCCCTGTGGTAATAAATTGATAAAGAGTGACCACACCCCCAAACGGACAAATCGCGTGCAATGAAGCAGAAGAGAGAAAAGCAATACCTTTCCCTTCTTCCGCCAAAGTGTGATTAACTGCAATCAGCGCGATCAGCACAAAAAAGAATAATTGCACCCAACCTCGAATTCGGTTGGTTTTACGGCGTTTGATCGGTTTCTTAACAGGTTGAGATGATTCCATTTTTCTCCTCATTCAAAAAAATCCCTGGGATACATAAGTGTACCCCAGGGCGATTGTTTGTGTTGTTTAGGGAATGCAGGCTTCGAAAGCCGGCAGATGTTTTTCGAGGGAAGCTCGCTGCAGATTGGTGTAAACCCGGATGAGCATTGGGTTGGTGGTGTTGGGCAAAATCTCATCATATAGATCCGCGTCCAACTGTTCGAAAGTCACCCCCAACTGGCAGGCTTCTTCAAAAGTACTCCATTCGATGTCGGCTACCTCGCCGGCGTTCTCTGGCACTTCAACGCCAAAGCGTTCTGCCACGCGGATCAACGCGTTCACGTGCTGCTGCTCAGAGCGCGCGATGCGGGAAAATGGCTGGATTTCTCCCAACTCATCCATGATAGCCTGGTAGGTGTTCATGGCGGTGTACTCTTCTTGAATTGCTGCTGCAAGATCCGCTGCTTCCTGTTCGGAAAGTGTTGTTGCAGCGGTCATTCCTGCTGCGTTTGCTGGCTGGGTCTGTTTATTTGTCGGACCACCTCGCCCAGCCTCAACTGCGGCCTGGGATGGGCTATAGACAAATGCGGTTACTACCATTACAAGAATTGCGATTGCAATTAGTGTGATTGATTTTTTGTTTTTCATTGAAAACTCCTTTTCTAATGTCCCCGATTGTAAAGACAACTTATTTAGATACGCTTAAGCAAGCATGTGTTTTTGATATACATCCTTTTTTATGGGTAATCTGGGCGCTCACAAGCCTTTTACAGCACAAATTTGGCTGGAATCGGAGAAAATCTTGCGAAAAATTGAACACAACCCAACCAGTCGCCTGGTAATGGACTAAAAATCCATCATCGATACTACCTCAAGCCCACCCACCCCACACCGACACTCTGCACTGTCAGCTTATTATGGCTACGCGCAATAGCCTATTGTCAGGGAGAGGTGTAAAGGCGAATTGCCGCGTTGCGTTTCTCCTGTTTTGTACCCAGACTGTCGTGATGACGAAACGTAGGCGTAGGTCAGTCAGGTTTATTTCTTCAATCTGACATCAAAGTCTTGTGTCAATAGGATGGGCTCAGACTCACCCTTACGGTCTTGGCTGAGATATTAGATCTCTCTAGCGTACAACGCAATCAATATACAGTATGGTTTTGGGCTTTGCGGGTTGGAATAGCGTACTTCTACACAGGAACACAATTAGCAGGGATATAACAGGACTGTTATTTTTTCATCATGATCCTCCTCAAGGAAGGACAATCACCTCTTCAACTAAACCATGATATGGATAACGATCAGATATGTCCTCATTATAAGCATACTCTAACAAAATACTGACAATCTGTCCAACTGCGAGGTCATCTTCTGTGATCAATTGGTAGCCTGTTTCAGTCTGCTGCCAGAGCAGGCTGTGAGTAGCAATTGCAAAAATCGTTTCTTCTACCTCAGGGTGTTTGGGTGAGCTAATGACATCCAGGTGGATCAACTTGGTAGTGTTACTTTGTACATAATCGTCAATTGAGGTGATAGTGCCTGTGTATTGGGGAGTGAGGAAAGTGGAGATGGGCGTCTGGCTTTCCACTGCGCCAGGGCTAAAGATGAGTACTTCCTGCGCAATTATGGAATAATCTTCCAGGATTTCCTGGGCATTTATCTTCATCCTCTGCCCGATGGCAAGGTCTGATAAGGATGCAGGCTGTACTGCCTCATCTTCCAATTTCCAAACAAGACAATCATCAGTGAATGTAACAGTCCCATAAAATGCGATTTCATTCGGCTGACCTTTGATCTCCCCAAAGTCGACAACAATATGCTCATAAGATCGCACATTAAAAACCACGCCTTCGATCAGCCAGTGCCGCTCAGAAAGAATATCGATAGTTGGGGTGGGTGCGGTTACTTCGGGTTGGAGCATCGTGCAGCCAAATAGGAGCATCGCCATCATGGATAACGAAAGTACTGTTTTCCTCTTCTTCATCATGATCCTCCTTGGGAATTAGGATTTTTAGTATCAGCGGTAAATATTTATGCTGCGTGATAACGCAGGCGTAGGTCAGGTTGCGTATTTCAACCTGACGTGATAAATACCAGTATACATTAATTGAATATTAGATGAATCTTTGCAAAATACACATCATGTCACAGGTCTGGCTTTGCAACTGCCTCGCGTATTTACATACGGGGTTGGATCTAGCTAGTGATCGTTGATTGGTTGACATAAGTTTAGCAAGATTAGTTAGTGAATGCCAACACCATTTGTGGCTACGCGCAAAATGCTGTCGGAGGATGTTTTATCTGCAGAATGGCTCGTCATCGCGAGGGTCTTTAGCGCCTGTGCTTGTGAAACAGGGTATTGCGATCTGCCCCAACGCCGTCATCACGAGCGAAGCAGCCTGTGCCCGCGAAGTAGGGCATGAAGATCTGCCCCAACGCCGTCATCGCGAGCGAACCGCGGAGATCTGCCTGTTTTTTGCTATTGGTACCTTACCTGCAGATGACTGTGAGACCTGCGGTCAGATTCCTCGCACGGTGGAGACACCGGCGAGATCACGGATCAACCCCACGTCATCGCGAGCGGCTGTTGCGCCTGTGCCCGCGAAGTAGGGTATTGCGATCTGCCCCAACGCCGTCATCGCGAGCGAAGCAGCCTGTACCCGCGAAGCAGGGTACGGCGATCTGCTTGTGTCTTTGTTGTCGCTGTAATATAAACCCATACGAAACATCAGACCGACACGCCACCCTGTCGGGCTCCTCTCATTAAAGGTAAACTGCCTTGCTGTAGACCAAGTAGCGCATCACCTGCCCCTGAGCGTAGCGAATGGGGTCCAATCCGGCAACTCAAAAATCAACTTAATCCCTTCCCACACACTCCGGCTATAGCTTTCTACATAATTGGCTACGCGCAATAATATTGCTAAGAATGACTTTGAAGGCAGATTGCCACTTCGCTTCGCTCATCGCAATGACGAGTTGCAGGGTCAAATCTGACCATTAATTACCAAAGTTAGACAACGGTTTAGAAGTGTTAGCTGGTGTATGCCAACGGCTTATATGGCTACGCGCAGCGGGTTTTTTTACAATACTACTCTCGATACAAAACAATCAGGCTGACCAAAAGTCAGCCTGATTGTTCATATCTCTTTCCCACAGACCATGCTAAGCTCGATCCGTGGGTTCGATTTACTCTTCTACCGCCAAATGATGGGCAGGAACAAGCCCATATACGGCTTGACCAGAATGGTCACCATGGCGTCGTCGCTCCACTCAGCATTGATCGTCCGCACCGAAAGCACCATATAGCGGAAGGTATCCGTTCCCATGAAGCCTGTGTCGGGTGTGTAAGTGAAGGAGCCGTCATCGTTCACGCTCAAAGTTCCGTGTAGGGGTTCGTCCAGGATCTGGATCGAAACTTCCTCATCGGGATCCAGCAAAACGTCATTCGCCAGCACGCCTGGCGCTGCTACATCCAACAAAACGCCAGTGACAGTCTCGTAGGAGTCATCATTGGCGATCGGCCAGTCGTTCACCGGAGTGACCGTGATGGTCACAACAGTCAGTTCGCTTTCCAGCTCCCCATCAGAAGCTTTATAGGCAAAACTATCCGTGCCGTTGAAGTAAGGATCAGGCGTGTAAGTGAAGGATCCATCCAGGTTTAGATGCAGGGAACCATTGTAAGTGGCATAAACCTGGATCGCAGTCAGGGTGTCTCCATCCACATCGCTATCATTAGCCAGTATGCCGGGGGCAGCGATGGTCAGTGTCTCTTTTTCGGCGACTGTGTATGCGTCATCCACTGCCACTGGAGCATCATTGACCGGAGTTACTGTGATGGTAACCACGGCCATTGCGCTGTCTTCCAAACCGTCATTAGCTTTGTAGGTAAAGCTATCTTCGCCGTTGAAGTCCAACGCGGGAGTGTAAGTGGCTGTTGTATCAACCAGCGTTACCGTTCCATGAGCGGGCTGATCAACGATGGCATAGGTCAGCGCATCATCCTCAGCATCAGTTGCCACCAGGGTGACATCCACGAGGGTATCTTCCAGAGTGGTCTCGGTTAGGTCTTGCGCAACCGGAGCCGTGTTCACCTCAGTAACGGTCAGGGTAACTTCCTGCTCGTCGCAGAGAGGGGTTGGGTCGGTATCATCGCAAACCATAACAGTAAAGGTGTAAACGCCCTCACCCTGCTCTTCGCTGGGCGTCCAGGTGAATACGCCGGTAGCAGCGTCGATCACTGCGCCTTCAGGAGCGCCAACCAAACTGAAGGTCAGCACATCATCTGGCAGATCTGCGTCCGTCGCCGTGGCAGTGAAGCTGAACTCAACCAGTTCGGGGATGGTCGCGTCTTCGATCAAGCCCAAAACTGGTGCGTCATCAACCGGATTGACCGTGATGGTGACGGTGGCTTCGTCGGTCCAGGCTGCGTTGATTGCGGGAGTCGCAACCAATTGATAAGTGAATGTGTCAATTCCGTGCCAGTCTGGCTCAGGAACATAATTGAAGGAGCCATCGCTCGCGAGAGTCAAAGTGCCATGTGTGGGTTGGGTCAGAACATAGGATGCCAAATTATCTTGATCGACATCGCCGTCATTCGCCAACACGCCGGGAGCTTCAACAACGAGTGTTGTATCCTCATCGGTTTCGTACGCGTCATCCACAGCCATGGGGTCGTCATTCACTGGGGTAACAGTGATGGTAACGGTGGCCTCATTGCTGTCAATTAAGCCGTCATTGGCCATGTAAGTGAATGTATCCGTGCCGTTGAAGTCCAGGGCAGGAGTGTAAGTGAAGGATCCGTCCGCGTTCAGCACCAGGGTGCCGTTGGCAGGTTCATCAACTAAGATCGCGGTCAAAATCGCAGGGTCAAAGTCGGTGTCATTTGTCAGCACACCGCGAGCAGGAACGGTCAGAGCAACATCTTCATCGGTTGTGTAAGTGTCATCCACCGCAACCGGAGCTACGTTCAAAACGTTCAATATAATGCTTCCAACAAACGCGTTTCCTCTCAGGTCAGTAATCGACCCGTCAGGGACGGTAAAGGTAAATGTGCCTATCAAGGCCGCTGTTTCATAGCCCGGATAAGGTGTAATAGTGATCACCCCGTCAACGTTGGCTGTAATCGTACCGTAGGGGCCGAAGCCTGCCATGGTAACGATCGTGCCAAGGTCAACCAGCACGGGCTCATCCATCGTGATTTCAATCGCATCCACCACGTAACCTTGATCAACAGTGAATGCTCCGTCAACCAGCAAGACGTCACCATCTGAGGCAGATTTTGCCACACCAGACTCAATTGTAGGTGCGACTGCATCATCAATATGTACACCCAGCGTGATGTCGTCAAGTACAGTCTCGGTAACGAAGCCATCCTTCGAGATAACCGATTCAACGAACACGGTCGTCTCAAAGTCCAGCGGGTTGCCGCCAGGCCCAGTCACCACAATGCTGTATTCTTCCACCTTGCCGCCGTAATTGGCGTCAAAGGCAGCTCTCGGGGCGGGGCCTGGATCAAACAGTTCGGTGAACCAGAAGGGTCCAGTGCCGCTCAACGTGATGTCGGTCAGTACCGCCACACCATCTTTGTAGACGGTCACGGTCGTGCCAGCTGGTAAGGCATCCGCCAGGGTCATGCGCGAGTCGATCACGTAATCTTCCGCCACAATCACCGGAGGAATGTTCGCCGGGAAGGTTGCTGTCAGGTCGTCCACCATCATGCTCACAGAGCTCAACACGGTGTTCCCCTGCAGCCATTCTAATTCCACTGTCTCGCTAAAGGTAGAGCGTTCCAACACAGAGACAGTGAAGGTTTGGGTCACGCCTTCTTTCCAGTTCACCACGATATCCCAGCTTTGTGGAATTTCCGTCACCTTGGGATAGACCAGGACGAAGTGATCTCCATCTTCGATATCATCCCAGTTGTACGTAGTTCCAAATACTGTCATGGTCGTGGCACTGGTATCAAGATCAACAGGAGCGTCCACTCTAACACCCACGCGGTAGCCTTCAGTTCGTCCAACAGACTCATCAGCAGGATACCAGGCGATCACACCTTCAAAACTAACGCTGTCGCCTTCTTCGATCACAGTCAACGGCTGATCAGCCATCTTGCCGGTTGCGCCGTCCCATGTGATCTCGCCTGTAATGTCATGTACCGTGATGGTCACAGTGGCATCATCAACCCACAAGGATTGGATTGCCGGGTAAGTAACCAACTGGTAAACAAAACTATCCGTACCATAGAAATCTGGTTCGGGCTTGTAAGTAAATGAACCGTCAATCCTCAATTCCAAAGACCCGTGGCTTACACCGCTCACTAACGCGACAGTCATGTTATTGTTATCAGGATCAAGGTCGTTCTTCAAAACACCGTCTTCAGCCGAAACCACAAGGGTCGTATTTTCGTCGGTTTCATACTCATCATCCACCGCTCTAACTTGATCCTTAATTGGAGTGACTGTGATGGTCACTTTGCCAATACTGCTGGTTAAGGTTCCGTCATTGGCTGTGAAGGTAAAGCTGTCCTCACCCACAAAGTCAAGAGCGGGAGTGTAGGTGACCACATCGCCGGCTAAAACAGCAGTTCCATGGGCAGGTTGTGTCACAATATCGTAAGTCAGAGTTCCGGGGAAGATGTCCACAGCACCCAACGTAATGGGTGTGGCGGTATCCTCCACAACAGTAACTGACTGATCTTCAGCCATAGGGATGTCGTTAAAGATGATCTCAACCGGGACTTCGTCTTCAAATCCAGCCAGATCCTCAACCACACCCGAGAAAGCGTAAACGCCCGGGTAGTAATCGCCATTGATGCGCAGCAGGTTGGGTTCGCCTTGCAGCCCGTCGATCAGGCTGTATTCGGTCCCAACAACGTCCAGGTAGAACATCGGTGCGTCGCCGTTGATAACTTGCCACATCAGGCCTTGCCAACCGGTCGCGCCTGCCACCACACCCTTATCCGCCCAGTAAGCAAAGAATTCAGCGCCTGGGGTTTCGGTGAGGAAGAATGGGTACGATCCATCAGCTAGCGGTCGGGTGGCGGTGAGGGTGCTCACATCAAAGTAGTAGTAGTCCTCGGTCGGCAGCAGCGGCATCTCGAAGCCGTCTGTGAAGGTACCTGGAACGTTAAACCAGGCAGCCTGATCCACAGAGCGCGTCAGCACCACATCGGTCACCTCAAAGTCAGCAAACACCACCACATCAGCCTCGTAACTATCCAATGCCACATCAGGATCTGCAGCAACATCATACAGAACGATGGTCGCCGGGTAAGTGCCAGCAGTGTTGAAGGTCACCTTAAATTGTGAGGTCGCGCTGTAAGGTGCGCTCATCGGGAAGCCAGTTGCAGGGCCAAAGTCGCCAATCACGCCAGTACCATCTTGCGCAAGTGGCAGAGGCATCCACACATTAGGTTCGACTGAGGTCTCAAGGTATTGGAAGCTTGCGATGTCAGCCAGGGTGATGTTTTCGAGGCGGAAGCGAGCCAAAACATTAGTAAATACATCCCCGTTATCAGGGTTGGTCAGCGTGACCTGGAATGCCTGTTCCAGCCCGACCATGTACGGTCCGGGCAGGTTGGTGGAATCCACAGTCGGCGCGTCCAAAACCGAGGTTACGGTGATGCTCACGGTCGCGGCGGTGCTGGTGAGCGTGCCATCGCTGACGGTGAAGGTAAAGCTGTCGGTCCCATGGAAGTCAGCAGCAGGAGTGTAGGTCAGTGCTGGAGCAGTACCGCTGAGCGTGCCGTGGGCGGGTGAGGTAACCACAGCGTAAGTCATCGTACCGGGGTAGAGGTCCACACCACTCAGGGTGATGGCAGTCGGAGTATCTTCCACAACGGTCACAGACTGAGCCGTGGCGTAAGGAACATCATTGAAGGTGATCGTAATGCTAACCGGTGCGGTCAAACCGTAAATGTCGGTCAGGTTGCCAGTATAGGTGTAAGTGCCAGGCACAAAGTCACCGTTAATCCGCAAGGGTGAGATTTCACTCCGGTTCTGGAACAGCCAGCCATCAATCAGGCTTATCTCGCCAGCTGCATCTACATTTACATAGAAGACAGCGGGCTGTGCGGGGTCCAAGTAGAACGGGTACATTCCTTCAGCCAGTTCATTGCTGGCTTCGATCATATCGCTGTCCAGGTAATACCATTCCACCATCGGGTCGAGTGCCATCTCAAAACCAGTTTCAAAATCACCGCCCAAAGGCTGATCAATCGTTGTCGGCTCAGTTCCATAGAACAGGTCCGCATCCGTGATCGCCAGAGCCCTCACGACAATCAACTTCAAGGTGACTGTAGTTTCATTGCCGGCCAAGTCTGCCACCACGCCGCGTACCACGTAGGTACCCAGCGGGAAGTCGTCCGGTACTGTCATGTCAACATCAGTGCTCTGAATGTCATGCTTGGCTGCGTCCACCAGGCTCAGGCTCAAGGCCGCTTCCTTGATGTACACAAATGGGTTCACGCCATCGGCTGCATCGTTCAGGTAAGTCAGATACGGGTCTGGCGTGCCGCGGGCTGCATAGTAAGCCTGCAGTTCAGCCGCCGTAACCGTGCTCTCAGCTTCCACAAAGTACAAACCAAAGTACTCGTCTGCCAAGGGCGCGTCCACCGTCGCTGCAATCTGCAGCAGGTGGTCAATCGTTGGATCATTGGTCGTCGGTAAGATGTAACCTGTCTCCAGATCGCCATCCATCGGCTCCCCATCAACTGTTGCGGCAGTAATGTCCACGTCGGGAGCAATCGTGTCCAAAATCACGAACTTGAAGGTCACGTTCTCAACATGAACACCATCACTCACAGTGAACACAAGCCCAACAGCCGGATCATAGCTGCCAATTCCCGCAATCACCGCGGATACCAGGGTATTGCCACTGGCATCTTCCCAGTTGCTGCCCTTGAGTGTGCCAGTCTCATCCCAGGTATAAGTCACACCATCGTAAACGATGCTGATAACCGTCGAGCTATCCTGTCGATACAGAGCGCCAAGGTAACGCGCCAGGTCATTCATCGCGTTGGGGTTGAATTCCACATCGTCATAGGTAACGGTGTAGATGTTGGTCGCGTCCACAAAAGCGTAGTCGCCAACATAAGTGTAGTCAGTGTAAACATAGCTGGGGGCGCTTTCAATTTCGTCATCCAGCGTGTTGGTGATCAAAAGCCTGAAGGTCACATTTGACGTGTGCCAGCCATCACTCACCGTGATCACCAGCTCACCCGGTGCCGCCAGGTAGTCAGCTACCATCGCCGATACCAAGGTACCGCCGCTGGCGTCTTCCCAGTTGCTGCCCTTGAGTATCCCAGTCTCATCCCAGGTGTAGGTCACGCCACCGTAAACAATGCTGATGACTGTCGAGCCATCCTGGCGGTACAACGCGCCTAAGTAACGAGCTAAGTCGTTCATCGCGCCTTCAGCCAGGAATTCTGCCGGGCTGTAGGTGGCGGTGAAGATGTTGTTCGGGTCGTCAAAGACAACATCGCCGACATAATCATAAACCGGGGTGTATTCATAGGTCACAGCCGAAGTGATCTCCGGCTCGAGCGTGTTGGTCACCTCAAAGGTATAAGCATAGGTGTTCTCACCCGTAGGCGGGCTCATTGAACCCCAAGCGTTGCCTGCTTCGTCGATCAATACCATGTAGAAGGTGACACCACCAGGAATGAACATATCCGTAATGTCTTCACCAAAGTCAATTGTCCACTGCTGCAGATCAGCATCGTAGCTGATCGTTACTCCAGCATCATCAAATTGCGCTTTGTCTTCCGGCGTGCCCCAGGGATTGGTAGCATCCGCGTACACGCTGAATTCGGGCAAGGTCCCCTCAAAGCTGTGGTCGATCTCCAGCTCGTACAGGTTCAGGTCGAGGGCGTCCACTATCAAAACGAAGG
>Ga0116152_10001974_pt1 | contig 16728 bp, 19 predicted proteins | sample AD_UKC119_MetaG_FD_89894 | JGI IMG/M metagenome (GOLD analysis project Ga0116152, IMG submission 89894) | Active sludge microbial communities of municipal wastewater-treating anaerobic digesters from Hong Kong - AD_UKC119_MetaG | ecosystem: Engineered > Bioreactor > Anaerobic > Digestate... | reverse complement strand
CGCACATGGAGTCGGTCACTGCGAGATCCCCATGGGTGGACGCGAACACGCTGCACATGCTTGCCGGATCGCGCTGTGCGAGCTCACAGGCTCGCGTTGCAACTTCCAGCGCGATGGCAACGGTATCTGGTGCGCGCCGTCGTTCAGTCGGTGCCAACAATGTGGGGGCCGGCCGCGGTGCCGGATTTGCAGTGGGCGTGCGTTCACTGCGGAGTATCTCGCGGGCCAGTTCCCACCCTGGCAGCAGCGGCGCCCACAGCGCGATGCCCTCGACGTAAACCCGGTGTCGCATGCAGATGCCTCAATGCGTGTGTCTGGCACCGAATGCCAACACGCAATTGCTGCCACCGAAGCCGAAGGAGTTGCTGAGCGCATAGTCCACCGCGCTGTCGGCATTGCCGAGCCGGATCTGCGGGCCACAGTCGCCGTCGAGCGATTCTGTGTTGAGCGTGCCCGGCAGCAGGCCGGTCTCCAGCGCCAACAAGGTGATCACCGCTTCGAGGATACCGGCTGCTCCCAGCGTGTGCCCCGTCCACCCTTTGGTAGAACTGGCATGCGTCGCTTCCGGAAACAGCTGTGCGACGACGCGCGCTTCAATTTCGTCGTTCTTCTGGCTCGATGTGCCATGCAGGTTGATATAGCCCACGGCAGACGCGGGCAGCGATGCCCGCTCCAATGCCGCCTCGAGCGCTGCGCGCGCGCCTCGCCCTTGCGGATGAGGCGACGACATGTGGTGTGCATCGCTCGATTCGCCAAAGCCGATCAGCCGGGGGCCGTCGCCCCGCTTCTCCAGCAGCGCGAAGCCGGCAGCTTCGCCGATGTTGATGCCGCGCCGCTCGGGATCGAACGGCCTGCATTTGTCGCGTGAGATGAGCTCGAGTGAATTGAAACCGAACAGGACACTGCCGCACAGCGAATCCACACCGCCGACAATCGCGGCATCCGCGATGCCGGCGGCGATCAATCGTTCGGCTTGCGCGAACACCTTGGCGCTCGAGGAGCACGCCGTCGCTACCGTGAGTGCGAAACCAGTGAGACCCAGCGCGTGCTGCAGAAAGTCGCCGAGCGAATGCGGCGTATGGACCACGGGTCGTTGCAAATCCACGGGGAACTGGCCCTGACTGTCGAGCCGCGCATACGCTTCCTCACTCGCACCGATGCTCGAGGTCGACGTACCAACGACCAGCGCCACGCGATCGGCACCGTAACGGTCGCGCGCCGCTGCTGCCTGCGTCAGAAAGCCATCGGCCTGCAGACCGAGCCAGGCCAGACGATTGTTGCGGCACTCCCAGCGCTGCAGGGCAGCGGGTAACACGCAGTCTTCGACGCCTGCGACACGCCCGATCCAGGTCGTTAGTGGCGCCGGGCCGAAATCATTCGGCCGCAGGCCGCTGGTGCGTGTCCGCAACGCAGCCAGCAGCTCACCGCGACCAGCGCCGGCGGCGCTGGTCGCCGTCCAGGCGGTCACGGTGAGCGGTGTCATGCCTATTTCTGGTTCTCTATCGCGACCAGTTGCAGCGCGCGGCTGATGTCGTTCACCGTATTCTGCATCCAGGCGCCGTACTTTTTGTGAATGACACGTGTCGAACCATCCTTCGCCAGACCATAGTCGAGGTTCGTGCTGTCGAGGTACTTGAGTGCGATGGTACTGGTGTCATAGTCGACACGGATCCGCAACGTATGCTTGCGGACGTTGAGCGTGGCTTCCATATCCTGCGGATTTTCCTTGTTGACGATCCAGCCGCGCTGTGTGAGGCCCATGCGGATACCGCGGCTCACGTCCTTGGCTGTCAGTCCGGACGGTACCGCGATCGGCTGCGGATCAACCAGCGGGACCGCTGCTAACAGCGGCAACGCAAAGGCGAGCGTAACGAGGGCCACTAGAACTTGACGGCGCATGAAGAACTCTCCTGTGAATGAGCTGGCTCGTATCGTGACGACACTCAACTGGCGCGATGAGCGTCGATGTGCTGGGACAGCGAGCGCAACGAGGCAAAGATCTGCCGATTGTTCTCGTCGTCCGAGCGCATCTGGAAACCATAGCGCTTGGAAATTTCCAGCGCGAGTTCGAGGGCGTCGATCGAATCGAGGCCCAGACCCTCACCAAACAGTGGTTGCTCAGGATCGATGTCTGTGGGTGCAACGGTCTCCAGGTTGAGCGCCTGGACGATCAATGTTGCGAGCTCCTGCTCGGCCTGTGTCTGCGAGGCGGGCATGATGGGTACTGCTGGCTCCGTGGCGCTGAAGGCATGGATATTGTCTGGCAATCAATCCCGCTATTATAGCCGCTGCCAGCTGTTCTCAACCCATGCGCACATTGCTCCACGAGCCGATTTCGCCGCCTATCATCGGCGCTGACCAGATTCACGGTGTCGTGCAGTGTGACGTGCTCGTGGTAGGCGGAGGACCCGCCGGATCGACAGCCGCGACCCTGCTGGCGCGCCGAGGCTGGTCGGTGCGATTGCTGGAAAAATCCGCTCATCCGCGCTTCCACATCGGCGAGTCGCTGTTGCCGATGAATTTGCCGATACTCGAACGTTTGGGCGTGCGGGAGCAGGTGGCCGCGATCGGGATCCGCAAGCCGGGCGCGGATTTCCCGGCCGACAACGAGCGCGGCTACAACGTATTCAGTTTTGCCGAATCGCTGCGTCCCTGCGGCGGTTACGCCTACCAGGTCAAGCGCGAGCAGTTCGACGAACTATTGTTTCGCAACGCCGCGGCCGCCGGGGCGCTGGTCGAGGAGCGTGCCGCTGTCACCGAGATACGTTGCGACCGCGTTGGCGTAAGCGCTGCCGTGACGTGGGCGGACGGCAGCCGGTCGGAAGTCCGGGCACGTTATGTCATCGATGCCAGCGGGCGTGACACACTGCTCGGCAAGCAGTGGCGCATGAAACGGCCGCACCCGGCGCATCGCAGTGCGGCGATGTTTGCCCACTTCAACGGCGTCGAACGGCGCTCCGGCGAGGACGCCGGCAACATCAGCATCTATCGCTATGACCACGGCTGGGTGTGGCTCATTCCGCTGCGGGAGGGCATCACCAGTATCGGTGCCGTCTGCGAGCCGGCTTATCTCAAGCAGCGGGAGGGAGACCAGCAGGAGTTCCTGTGGCGCACCTTGCGTGCCATCCCGGCGTTGGCGGCGCGCCTGACGAATGCCAGTGTCGCGAGCGAAGTGCAGGTCACCGGCAACTACTCTTATTGCTGTGAGCGGCTGTATGGGCCGCGTTGGTTGTTAGTGGGCGATGCGTACGCTTTTCTCGACCCGGTGTTCTCCAGCGGGGTGTATCTCGCGATGTACAGCGCCGAGCGGGCCGCGGCGGTAGTCGATGCAAGTTTGCAGGCGCCTGCACGGGAACGGCGGCTGCAGCGCGCGTACGAGCGGGATTTGCAGCGCGGGATACGCCTGTTCTCCTGGTTCATCCTGCGTTTCAATACCCCTGCTATGCGTTTTCTGTTCGCCAATCCCCGTAACATCCTGGGTATGCGCGAGGCGGTGGTGTCGATGCTGGCGGGAGATGTATTCGAAGGCAGGGCGGTGCCCCACCTCGTCGGTTACTTCAAGCTGTTGTACTGGTTGACCTCAATCGTGAACTGGCGCGAGGCGCGTGCCTATCGGCGACGGCTGCGAGCCTCGGAATTGCCGATACTCATGGAACGCACGTGACGACTGGGCCAGCTGCGAGCGGCCCCGATCCAGTTCCGGACTTGGCCGGCATTCCGGCACCACGTATCGAGTACCGGACGCTGGATCCCGGTGAGTCGCTGCCGGACGATGTGCTGTGCGCGGTCACGTTCGGCACCCGACCTAGTGGTGGCTACGATCCGCGCTGCGTCCGCGTCGGTCTCGAGCCGCTGGCCGGTGGCGGTCTGATCGAGGTGTGGCACTCCTCAGGACCCGTCCAGCGTGGTTATGACGGATTGGTTCGGTACACCTGCGACGAGCATCATCTCGCTGCTGCCGTAGAGATCGACGAACGGCGTTATGGCGGTATCGCTGCGGCAGCGCGTGCCGCGTATACCGCAATGGTCAATTTTCAGAAGTTCGCCCGCTTTCCGCAGGTGCTGCGAGTCTGGAACTACTTCGATGCGATCAACGCCGGTGACGGTGACAGCGAGCGCTATCGACAATTCTGTGTTGGACGTGCTGCCGGCCTGGGCGATGCCTTGGCAAAACCCTATCCAGCGGCGACTGCAATCGGTCGTCGCGACGGTGACTGCACTTTGCAGGTGTACTGGCTGGCGGGCCGTGTGCCTGGGCGTGCGATCGAAAACCCGCGTCAGGTAAGCGCCTATCACTATCCGCGCGTATACAGCCCGAGCCCGCCGGTGTTCTCGCGGGCCATGCTCGTATCACCGGATCTGCTGTTGATCTCCGGGACAGCCAGCGTCGTCGGCCATGCCTCGCATCATCCGGGCGATCTGCCCGCACAGCTGGAGGAAACACTGCGCAACCTGCGTGCGGTGATCAAAGGGGCCGCGGGTATCGCCCCGGCTCTGCCACGAGAGTTGTCATCGAGCAGCCGGCTCAAGGTATACCTGCGTGACACGCAGGAAGTAGCGCACGTCGAACGAATGCTGCATGAAGCACTGCCGGCCGGCGTGCCGTTCGTCGTGCTCGCTGCCGACGTTTGTCGGTCAGATTTACTAGTGGAAATCGACTGTCAGCATGGCGTATGAAGACGATCGCTGGTTCAGACGGTAAGCCGCGCTGCAGTTGGTGCAGCGCAAGCCAGGAGTACCTCAACTACCACGACACCGAGTGGGGCTTTCCGGTGAGCGATGACCGCCGCCTGTTCGAGAAGCTCAGTCTCGAGGGTTTTCAGTCGGGCCTCAGTTGGCGAACGATACTCGCCAAGCGGGAAAACTTCCGCCGCGCGTTCCACGATTTCGATTTCGAACGGATCGCGCGCTTTACGCAGCGCGATGTCGACCGCCTCATGAACGACGCGGGCATCGTGCGCCACCGCGGCAAGATCGAGGCTGTCATCAACAACGCACGCCGTGTCCAGGAGCTCATGCCGCGGGAAGGTTCGCTGGCTGCCTTTGTCTGGAGTTATGAACCGCGAGCGCCGCGATCTGCGGCTTCGCAGACGGTATCTGTTTCCGCCGAATCACTCGCGCTGTCGAAGGAACTGAAAAAACAGGGCTGGAAGTTCGTCGGTCCGACGACGGTGTATGCATTCATGCAGGCAATGGGGTTGGTCAATGATCATGCCGAGGGCTGCGTAATCCGCGGTCCGGCGGACCGCGCGCGTGCGCGTTTCAAGCGCCCCGACCATCGTGGACCGCGCCGCTGAGGGAGAAGCAGCACTGTAAGGTGGGCAAGCCTGACTAGTCGTTCTTGCGTGTCACGTTGCCAGCGGCCGAGTTGAGGGCCTGCAGAACCGCAGCGCGCGGCAGCTTGCCGACCGCGTTGCGTGGCAGCTCCGGCACGACGCGCAGTGGCCGCGGCAGAAATACCGCATCGACGCTCTTTGCCAGTGCTGCGCTGATTGCCTGCGGCGCAAGGGTCGGCGCTACGACCAGCGCGGCCACGCGTCGAATCTGATCCTGCTCGCTGCCGGTCTGCACGACCACGGCGTCGACGACGCCGTCGATAGCGAGCAGACGTCGCGTCAGATCGTTGAGCGACGCACGCTTGCCGGCAATCTCTATGAGGTCGGCACTGCGGCCCCGCAGCTCGAAGCGCCCGTCGGGCAGCAGCTCGACCACATCCAATAATTTCTGCGATTGATCGAACCACGCGGCATCCACGTGTGTGCAATCGATGCCCGGTGTGAGGGTTACGCCCGGATAGAGCTGCCAGGCGGATTCACGCGCCGAGCGCCTCGCTGCGATCACCATGGTTTCGGTGGCGCCGAACATCTCCAGCAGCCGGGTCCGTAGTCGATCCTCGAGCTGCGCCGCCAACGCCTGACCGAGTGGCGCGGTCGCGGAAACTATCAATGCGACGCTCGGTAGTTCGAGCGACGATTCCAGCAACACCCGCAGATGTACCGGTGTGCTCACGAGTATGCGAGGTTCTGGTGCGGTGGCCAGGGCCGCCGCGATTTCCGCTGCGAACAACGGCCGCGCTTGGTGTATGGCGACGCCACCCAGCAGTGGCAGCATCACCGTCAACTCCATGCCGTACATGTGCTGCGAGGGCACGGTCGCCACGATCGTCGCGTTGCTGACATCGACGCCAGCGCCGAGCGCTGCACGCATCGCAGCGCCGTTGATGCGCGCGCTGTTGGCCAGCATGCGCCAGCGTTTGAGGTGTGCCTGGGGAGTACCGGTGCTGCCCGAAGTGAAGCCGATCGCCGCCTCGAAGTCAGGTTCGATCGAAGCGAGTGCAAGGCGCTTGACGGGCTGCGCCGGCGCATCGTCGCCGGCGAGCGCGGTGGTGACGAACGCGTCGTCACAGCGGTAGCTGTCCGGGTACAGTTGCGCGACTTCCGCAACGGCCTGCACCGCGCGCGCCGCCGGCAGCAAAGTCGTATGCGACCGTTGCAGGGCCGCGACGAATGCCAGCAGGAAGTTGCCGCGATCTTCGCACAGATTGATCGCATAGCGACCGTTCGGCAGTTGCGCCGCGAGGCACGCTGCTTTTCCTAACAATTCTTGCTCAGACCACGTGCCGTCGACGTGCTGCAGCACTGCGCGGGTATTCTCGCCGGTAGTCATCGCGATTCAGGGCGGTATCGCCATACACCGAAACTGCGCAGTTCAGGCCCAACGCTTGAGCACGAGCGACGTGTTGACACCGCCGAAGGCAAAATTGTTCGACATCACGTATTCAGTATCGAGCGCGCGGCCATCGCCCGCAATGTAGTCGAGCTCGCCACAGCGCGTGTCGATACGCTGCAGATTGATCGTCGGTGCGAACCAGCCGCTCGCCATCATCTCGAGGCTGAACCAGGCCTCGAGCGCGCCGCAGGCACCCAGCGTGTGGCCCAGATAGCTCTTCTGCGAGCTGATGGCCATCCGTGAGCCAAACACGGACGAAGTGGCGCGTGACTCGGCGATATCGCCATGTTCGGTCGCGGTGCCATGTCCGTTCACGTAGCCGACGACACTGGGCGGTAAGGCGGCGTCCTGCAGTGCCAGTTCCATCACCGTGCGCATCGTACGCTCCTCCGGTCGCGTCACATGGGCGCCATCGCAGTTGGTCGCGAAGCCTACCAACTCGGCCCGGATCGGCGCGCCGCGTGCACGCGCATGCTCGAGTTCTTCGAGCACCAGTATTGCACCACCTTCACCGACCACGAGACCGTCGCGATCGGCATCGTAAGGCCGCGGCGTCGCGCTCGGCTCGGCATTGCGGCGACTGGTGGCGTACAGCATGTCGAATGCCATCGCCTCGCTCGGACACAGCTCTTCCGCGCCGCCCGCCAGCATCATCGCCTGCTTGCCGTACTTGATCGCTTCGTAGGCGTAGCCGATCGCCTGACTGCCGGACGTGCACGCACTCGAGGTTGGGATGATGCGGCCCGTGAGGCCGAAAAAGATGCTGATATTGGCTGCCGTGGTGTGCGGCATCATGCGCACGTACGAGTTGGCATTGAGACCGGCCGCCGAGCCGCTCGTCAGCATGTCCGCGAAATCCTTGATGTCGGGCGTGCTGCCGACCGAGGAGCCGCAGGCCACGCCCATCCGGCCATCGCGTATGGTCGCATCGCCAGCCAGCCCGGCCGAGTCGAGCGCCCGTTCGGCGGCGTGCACCGCAAACTGCGAGACCCGGCCCATGCTGCGCAGTTGCTTGCGCGTCCAGTGCGCAGGCGGTGCGAAGTCCGCAATGGGTGCCGCGAGCTTGGTGTTGAGATCCTGATAACGTTCCCAGTCTGTGATGTAGCGTACGGCCGAACGCTTGCCCCGCAAGCCACTGACTATCGTGGCCCAGTCTGAGCCCAGCGCCGAGATCCCGCCCGCCCCGGTTATCACCACGCGGGCCATCAGGTGAGCCCGCCGTCCACGGCGATCACCTGCCGCGTAACGTACGCTGCATCCGCGGACAACAAGAAGCTGACGACTGCGGCGACTTCGGCTGGTTGACCGATGCGCTGCAGCGGAATCGCGGCCAGAATCTTCTCGAGCGGCACTTGTTCGTCGACCATTTCGGTCTCGATCAGTCCGGGAGCTACGCAATTGACGGTGATCTTGCGTTTGGCGAGCTCGACGGCGAGCGCCTTGGTGGCGCCAATAATACCCGCCTTCGCAGCGCTGTAGTTGACCTGACCACGATTGCCGACGAGGCCAGACACCGACGACAGGGTGACGATCCGCCCCGCCGCGCGCCGCCGTACCATCGGCATGATGAGTGGCTGCAACACGTTGTAGAACGCGTCGAGATTGGCGCGCATGACTGAGTCCCAGGCAGCACCGCTCATGCCTGGAAACGCACCGTCCCGCGCCAGGCCGGCGTTGCAGACTACGGCGTAGTAGGCGCCGTGGGCTTCGATGTCAGCCAGCAACACGGATTCACACTGTTCACGCGCCGTCACATCGAACTGCAGTACACGCGCATTGCCGCCGCGTGCCACGATGCCGGCCGCGACTTCATCGGCCGCGGAGCGCTGCGAACGGCAGTGTACGACGATCCCGTAGCCATCGCGCGCCAGGCGTTCAACGATGGCTTTGCCGATGCCGCGACTCGAACCGGTGACGAGCACCGTGTTACTCATGCGGACACGCGCTGCAAGGCGCTCGCGATGCGCGTCGTCAGACACGTGGGCAGCGTGAACTGCAGCTGTTCGGTACGCATGTCGACCGCTGCCTGTACGGTCTGCGCGCGCGCGACACGCGCCTCGTCCGCCATGTCGGTCACGCGATAGTTGATCGCCAGCCGACTGTCCCATTCCACCAGTGAGGCACGCACCCGCAACCGGTCGCCGTAACGCGCCGCGCGCACGTACTTCACGTGCGCCTCGACGATCGGCCAGCCGTAACCAGATGCCACCATCTCGTCATAGCCGTAGCCGAGCATCTGCATCAGGCGCCAACGCGCGTTCTCCAGATACTTGAAATAGTGCCCGTGCCACACAACGGTGGCCAGATCGACGTCATGAAACGGCACGTCGACCTCGTGATCGGCATACAGCACACCCTCGCGACGCATGGCCTACGAGCGACTCCGTGTGGCCGGCGGAACCTGCACGAACGGCAGACGCCGCCATACCAGTATCGGCAGGCGCACCAGCATGCCGACGAACATCCGTGCGTGCATCCCGCTGATGCGCAGATTGTCTTCCAGCATCCGGAAGTGCGAGACGCCGTCGAGTGGATAGGACACGCGCGTCGGCAGCCACCGCATCGATTGGCCCCGCCAGTGCAGTCGCACTAACAACTCAGGATCGAAGTCCATGCGCCGGCCGAGGCGCGTAGAATCGATTACGGCGACGACGGCCGGCAGCGGATAGACACGAAAGCCGCACATCGAATCGCGGATATCCAGCGACAACGTATGAATCCAGACCAGCACATGGGTGAGATAGCGCGACAGGAACCGTAGCCGCGGGATCGACTCATCGAAGATCGGCTGACCACAGATCACCGCCGCTGGGTTGGCACGTGCCGCGGCAACGAAGTGCGGAATATCGGCCAGCGTATGCTGACCATCGGCATCGATCTGCAGCGCGTGCGAATACCCGGCGCGCAGCGCGGCACGCAGGCCGGCACTGACCGCGCCGCCTTTGCCGAGATTGCGAGGGTTCGTGACGAGACTGACGTTCGGCCCGCGCGCGAGCTGTTGCAGCACCTCGCGACAGCGCGGCGTCGAGCCATCGTCGACCAGGATCACGGGCAGGGAGTGCGCCAACACGCCGGCCACTACGCGCCCAACTGCGTCCTCGTGGTTGTAGACCGGCAGAACAGCGACTGCTGAGAACGCTGCGCTCACGAGTCCTGCAGGCGTTCGATCGCCAGCACCAGATCCTGCACCGTCCGCACCGTGCGAAAATCCTCGGCGCTCATCTTCTTGCCGGTCGCTTTCTTCAGGCGGTCGATCAGATCGACGGCGTCGATGCTGTCGATTTCCAGATCGTCGTTGAGCTGCGCATCGAGCGTGATACGCGCCGGGTCGAGTTCGAAAAGCTCGGCCAGCGCATCGCGCACCATGGCATGTATCTGTTCTCTGGACTGCATCGCAAACGCTCCCTGGACGTGCGTATGCTAATGCAATGTCTGGCCCGATAGACGGGCCTCGTACAACTCGATCAGGTGCTGGTTCAACTGACGTGCAGCCACCGGACCCGGGCGGCCGCTGCGGAAGGGCTCGACGGGGAGGTCGTCACCGATCTGTAGGACGAAATGCGGCCGGCGCGCGGGTACGGCGTACCATGGCTGACCCTTGCCGAGCACGACCGGCGTGCACCAGATGAAGACCGGCGTGATGAATTCCGCGGCGCGTATGGCGATGGCGGCCGCGCCACGGTGGAAACGCAGCGCTTCGCCCGGCCGGCTGCGTGTGCCTTGCGGAAACACGATCAGCGACTGGCCGCTCGCCAGCACGGTGCTGGCGTGCTCCACCATCGCGTCGGTCGGTTCGTTCTTGACGTAACCTGACTGCGTCACGGCTAGCGCCGTGAACCAGTTGCGGAACAGCTGGTGCTTGACGATGCTGCAGGAGTCGCGGCTGAAGCCCAGCAGAAAGATCACATCGCACAGCGTCGGGTGATTGGCGATCACCAGCTGGCCGGGGCGGCCGAGTCGTTCGGCACCGCGGATCTCGTAGCTGATGCCACCGAGCGAACTCATCAGCCCAACGAAGGCGCGCAGGGCGAGCGCCAGCGTGCGCCGAGCGCGATCCCGCCGCGCACGTTCGCCGCCAGGCAGCAGCCAGAATAGCGGGAACACGACCAGGCCCAACACCAGGGCGCCCAAGCCGAACATGATGAAGCAAAATGCGGTGACGAGGAGCCGTGCCCACCAGGCATCGCCCCGCGTCGCGTTGTCGGTGCGTAAGCTAGCGCGCATGACGCAGACTGATCCAGTCGTTTGGTTGGCGGACCGACGGGCAGCAATGCACTACGTCGCCAGTTCCTTGACCGCCGTCGAGGCGGCGCGTTTTGCCCGGATGCGTTCGCCGCAGCGGCGCCTGCAATGGCAGATCAGTCGGGCGCTGCTGGCACAGCTTGGTTCGCTCGACGGTGCGCGCAGTCTGAGCCACAGCGGTGAGTTTGCCGCGCTGGCGGTGGACCCGACCGCCCGGGCCGTGGGCATCGATCTGGAGGTCATCCGGCCGCGCGACTTCTTGCGCCTGGCGCAGGCAGCGTTCGCGCCCGCTGAGTGCCGCGACGCCGAGCTGCTGCAGCCGGGTCTGCTCGCTCGGTACTTCTACCAGCTTTGGACACTGAAGGAAGCCTTTGCCAAAGCGCTGCAGCTGCCGCTGACAGTCGCCCTGCGCGACTGTGTCGTCGAACGGCACGGCCCGCGTTGGTCTGTCCAGGTCCCCACTGATGAGCCATGGCGCCTGCAGAGCTGGCAGCCGCGACCCGATTTGATCCTGACGCTCGTTTCGATCGGCGCGCGCGCCGGCGCGTTCGCGCCGCGGCCCTGCAGCACTTGCGACTGGCCAACCGCAGACGCCAGTCCCTGGCAGCTGCTCGTCGAGCTCTCGTCGGCCGATAGTTAGCCGACCGCCCCAGCTCACTAACCACTCACTGGCGTTGTGTGGAGACGACATTGGCTTCGATCCACGCTTGCGCATCGGCATTGATCTCGCGCGGCTCCCGGCCGCGCGTTGCTATCGGGGGCCCGATACGCACGGTAATCGTGCCCCGTTTCTTCAACAGACTGCGACGGCCCCAGAAGTAGCCGGCGTTATGCGCGATCGGCACGATCTGCTTGCCGCATTCGATCGCCAGCAGCGCGCCGCTCGCGCCGTACTTGCGCGTTTCGCCAGGTGGCAAGCGTGTGCCTTCCGGGAAGATCATGACCCAGGCGCCGCGCTCGAAGCGCTCCTTGCCCTGCGCGAGGATCTGCGTGACGGCGCTGCCGCGTGACTGGCGGTCGATGGCGATACAGCCTGCGAGCTGACAGCCCCAGCCGACGACGGGAATCCACAACACTTCGCGCTTCATCACCCACACGAGCGGCGGCAGCAACGCCATCTGCGCGATGGTTTCCCAGGACGAGGAGTGCTTCATGTAGAAGACGCCAGGCTCGGCCGGTATGTTGTCGAGGCCTTCCAGCCGATAGTCCAGCCGGCAGATCAGCCGCAAGCCGCCCAAGATGCTGCGCGCCCAGAAGCGGGCCGCGGCGTAGCGACCGCGAAACGACAGGAACGGGGCGGCCGCCACGTAGTACAGGCCGTAGATCGGTGTCCACACGAACAGGTAGGTCGTGAAGAGGACCGATGCAAGCCACTGCATAGGCGCTAGCCGTCAGCCTGGCAGCCGCGACAAATCGGCGATCCCGGCGAACAGGCCGCGCAGTTCCATCAGCAACCCCAGGCGATTGGCACGCAGCGCAGCGTCGGGATCGTTCACCATTACCGCGTCGAAAAAGCTGTCGACCTCGGGACGCAGGGTGGCCAGCGATTCAAGCGCATTGGCGTAGCGCTGCTCGGCTACCGCGGCGACTACGGGCGTTCGTATCTTGACCATCGCCGCATGCAGCGCGCGTTCGGCCGGTTCGACGAGTTTGTCGGTTGCGACCGTCTGCGACTCCCCGGCCTCGCTTTTCTTCAGGATGTTGGCGATGCGCTTGTTGGCTGCGGTGAGACTGGCCGCCTCCGGGCGCTGCAGGAAGCGCGCGAGCGCCGCCAGCCGAATACCGAAGTCGAACGGCGAGCGCGGTGCGGCTGCTTGCACTGCGTCGAACATTTCGGTGGTGGCACCGACGATTTGTGTGCTCGGACGATCGTCGCCCGCCTGGCTGTCGAGGAAATAGGCTCGCAACCGTTCCACGATGTAGTCTTCAACAGCGCTTGCCACGGCGTCCGCCTGGATCGGCTGCAGCGCGACTGCACGCGCTACCAGCAGCCGCAGGTCGAGATCCAGTCGTCCCTCCAGCAGAATCCGCAGCACGCCGATGGCGGCGCGACGCAACCCGAATGGATCGCGTGTACCGGTCGGCTTCTGGCCGAGCGCGAAGATGCCGGCAAGCGTGTCGAGCTTGTCCGCCAACGCCACCGCAGTGCCGGCCGGCGTGGTGGGCAGTGCATCGCCGGCACCGCGCGGCAGGTAGTGCTCGGCAATCGCGGTGGCAACGTCGGCGGCTTCGCCGTCGGCCGTGGCGAGATAGCGGCCCATCACGCCCTGCAACTCTGGGAACTCACCGACCATTGCCGACAGCAGATCGCACTTGGCGAGCTGTGCCGCCCGTGCCACCTGCGCTGCGTCGGCACCGATGAGTTTGGCGACCTCGAGTGCGAGTGCCGTCACGCGCTGCGTCTTGGCGCCGAGTGAGCCCAGCTTCGCCTGGTAGGTGACCGAGTCGAGTTCCGGGAGCAACGCAGCCAAGGGTCGCTTGCGATCCTGGTCCCAGAAAAATGCGGCATCCGCGAGGCGTGGACGCACCACGCGCTCGTTACCGGCGCGCACTGCCGATGGGTCGCGGCTCTCAATGTTGCTGGCCGTAATGAACCATGGAAGCAACGATCCTCCGGCGTCTAAGACGGGAAAGTAACGCTGGTGTTCCTGTAGGGTCGAAATGAGTACCTCGCGCGGCAGCGCCAGGAAGCGCGCTTCGAACTGACCCGCCACCGCCACGGGCCATTCCACCAAGGCTGTCACTTCATCGAGCAATGCATCGTCGAGCAGCGTCTGCCCCCCCACGGCGGCGCCAGCGGCGATCACCTGGTCGCGCAACCGGGCGCGACGCTGGGCGAAATCCGCGATCACGAAACCGTGTTCCCGCAGCTCGAGCTCGTAGTCGGCTGGCTGCGCGATCTCGATCGGTGCCGGCGCATGAAAGCGATGCCCGCGGGTCGTGTTGCCAGCCGGAGTGTCGAGCAGGCGCAGGTCGACGATGTTGCCGCCGAACAGCAGCAAGACCCAATGCACGGGCCGCACGAACTCGGCGTCCGACGACCCCCAACGCATCCGCTTCGGGATCGGCAGGCCGTCGAGTGCGCGCTGCACGATGGCGGGCAACAACTCGAGCGTGGGCGCGCCGGCCTTCTCGCCGGCGTAGTACAGGAACTCGCCCTTACCTTCCGCGACCCGCGTCAGCTCGCTCACTGCGACACCGCATTTCTCGGCGAATTTCACCGCTGCCGGTTTGGCGTTGCCGGCCGTATCGAATGCTGCCGATACCGGCGGGCCACGCAGTTTGATCGCCTGCGAGGGTTGTTCGCTCGCGAGCCGCTCGACGCGCACCGCCAAACGCCGCGGTGTCGCGAAGGATTGCAGCGCGGCGTGCGGCAGTGCCGCGTCGCGCAAGCCCTGCTCGATACCTGCAATGAATGCCTGTTCCAGCGCGGGTAGCGCGAGCGGTGGCAACTCCTCCGTACCGATCTCGACCAGGAAATCGTGACGCTTGCTTGCCGCGGCACTCAAGCGGCGGCTCCCGTGGTGGCGCCGGCATCGGTCTGCGGCAGCATGGGAAAGCCCAGTGCCTCGCGACTGTCGTAGTAGAGCTGCGCGACCCCCCGTGCCAGCGTGCGGACCCGCAAGATATAGCGCTGCCTTTCGGTGACCGAGATCGCGCGACGCGCATCGAGCAGGTTGAACACATGCGAGGCCTTCAGCACCTGCTCGTAGGCCGGCAGTGCCAGTTTCGCTTCGAGTAGTTTGTTGAAGACAGCTTCGTGGTCCTCGAAATGGCGCAGCAGCACAGCCGTGTCGGCGTGTTCGAAGTTGTACTTCGATTGTTCAACTTCGTTCTGATGGAAGACATCGCGATAGGTGACGCGCCCCCGCGGCCCATCGGTCCACACGAGATCGAACACGCTCTCGACGCCCTGCAGGTACATCGCCAGGCGCTCGAGCCCGTAGGTGATCTCGCCGGTGACCGGGCGGCAATCGAGCCCGCCCACCTGCTGGAAATAGGTGAACTGCGTGACTTCCATGCCGTTCAGCCACACCTCCCAGCCCAGGCCCCAGGCACCCAGGGTCGGCGATTCCCAGTTGTCCTCGACGAAGCGGATGTCGTGTACTAACGAGTCGAACCCGAGCGCGCGCAGCGAGCCCAGATACAGATCGAGGATCTCGAGCGGCGAGGGTTTGATCACCACCTGGAACTGATAGTAGTGCTGCAGCCGGAAGGGATTGTCGCCATAGCGCCCGTCCGTCGGGCGGCGCGAGGGCTGCACATACGCCGCGCTCCAGGGTTCCGGCCCGATCGAACGCAGGAACGTCGCGGTGTGGAAGGTGCCGGCACCCATCTCCATGTCGTACGGCTGCAGGATCACGCAACCCTGCTCCGCCCAGTACTTCTGCAGGGCGAAGATCAGATCCTGAAAGGTCTGGGGCGGGGTGCCGAGCGGCATACTGGCGAGTGACTGCGACATGTAGAACTTGGCCGGGCGAATGGAGCGCGGCAGTATAGCCAACACTGCACGCACGGTGGCGATGCGGACTCGAGTCCGCTTACAGGTCGACGACCCGCAGCTCGTAGATATCGGTGATGCGTTCGCCGTTCCAGACGTAGCGCAGGTGCACACCCTGGCGCACCTTGCGCACGAGTCGTGGCCGAAAGATCGCCACGCACTGGCCCGTGACGCGGCGCACGCTGTCGAACGCGATCCCGTTGGCGCCCGCCGCGCGCAGCTGCCGCCCAAGTGCCTGCGAGGCACCGTAGTCTTGCGGGTCGTATTCGCGCGCGAAGGCTGCGCGTCGCCCGCGCAGATCGTGCAACTCGCTGTCGATATCAGCCAGATAGCTGCGCATTTCGAGTTCCATTGCAGGCTCGTGCGTGGCGCGCATGAAGCGTTCGCGGTGGTAGCGCGTCTCCGCGATCGCCGTGGACTGCGATTCGGCCGCGTAGTAGGCGCCGAAAGTGCCATCGGCGAACCGCGAACCGGGCGGCGAAACATGCGTGAACGGCGCCATGACCACCGAGGCGTTGGGTCCAGCGACGCGGTCTGCCTGCGGGACTAACGACAACTCACCAGTTTCCTGGCGCAGCCGCGGGTTGGTGAGCGACTCGAGTTGGTAGAGCGCATCCCAGTCGGCGGGATCCGCGATGCGCTCGAACAGGTGGATGGTCGGCAAGCGGCTCGCGACTATACGATGGCTGGGCGTCAGTCGTACCTGGCGCGTCGCGATATCAGCCGCGCTCGGCATCGAGGTACTGCCGCACGACATAGAGATCGGCCACTTGGCCGCTCAACATGCGCTCGAGCGCCGAACGACCCCCGAATGGCGCGGCGGTATTCGGCTTGCGGAGCCAACCGTCGGCTGCCGCGGGATCCGGCAGCAGAATCTGCAGGGACTTGTAGATGCCGAGCAGATAAGAGATGCGTTCGAGCGTGTCCCGAGGCAGGCGCGGGTTGGGGTCCTTCTTCCACTTGAAGTACGTGGAACGAGACTGCTGCCCCAGCAATGTCAGTTGTTCGGCGACCGAGAGGCCCCAGGCCTCAGCCAAGGCGGCAAACGCCCGGATGCCAGCGCCGCCCAGACCAGAGCCGTCCTGCTTCTCGACGGCATAGCGCTCTGTTGGTGCAAAAGCGATGCTGTTTGCGGTCATCATGTTCTCCTGTAGTCCAATTCGAGACTATATCAGACGCTAGTCTATATCAAGACTACTCTTTGCTAGTCTACCGAGCCAAAATGGGGCAGACTAGAACCCTTCGCACCATCCTGG
>Ga0116152_10001973_pt1 | contig 16730 bp, 8 predicted proteins | sample AD_UKC119_MetaG_FD_89894 | JGI IMG/M metagenome (GOLD analysis project Ga0116152, IMG submission 89894) | Active sludge microbial communities of municipal wastewater-treating anaerobic digesters from Hong Kong - AD_UKC119_MetaG | ecosystem: Engineered > Bioreactor > Anaerobic > Digestate... | reverse complement strand
TCACGGAAGTGGTGCATGCAACAGCGACCGAGCTCTTGCAGGTCAAGGAGTGGCAACTTCTGTTTGAAGGACGAATCGTTGGCCGGATCAGCCGCTGGTCCGACTCTTCTCCGGTGGTCGGTGTACGAGTTCGTTTCCAACCGTGGCTTACCAAGCCGGGGGAAAGGCAACCCTGGGGAGACACGATTGCAACGGATTCCAATGGCGACTTCTCCGCTTCGCTCAGCTCTGGCCAATACAAGCTCTGCTTCGAACTGGCACGGTCCACGATCGAGAGCGATCGTGTTTTGCCCGGAATCCCCTGCAGGAATGTGACCTTACACGATGGTGAGCGATTGGACTTGGGCGAACTCGCGCTGGGTGGTGGCGAACATGTTTTGCAGGGAAGGGTTGTGGACCAACACGGAAGCCCGGTTCCGGATCTTGTCGTCATCGGATACTGCGGTGCGACCCCAGAGGAAGGCGAGCCGCCCAACGACTGGTCGACAGCGACCCATCGTGTAAAGACCGATGCGGATGGGTTTTACGTGATGGAAGGTTTGGGCCCGGGGTTGCTAGCCATCCAGGCGGGCCCAGATGACTACGACTTGAAGGACCAATGCACCGGCAAACGCCTCGTCAAGTTCCCGGACCTGCTCATCGTGTCGGTCGAAGATCCCAAAACGACCGCGCAACCGATCGAGGTCCTCATGAGCGAACCTTTTCGAATCTTGTTGCGGGTGGGACCGCGTCCGAACCAGGTTGCCGTGCGCAAAGCAGTGATTCGTGCTTTGCCTGGTGCGGGCGCTGTCCGAGGCAAGCTGCTGAAAACCCTCGAATTCGACGCAAGGGGAGGCCAAGCCGCGTGGATGTGTCAGACCCCGCATGACGCGGTCCTGATCGAGTGGTTTGAGAATGGGCGTAGCGTTCAGACCGAGGTGGTCGAGCCCGTCCCCAATTCCGTGCATGAGCTGGTCATGAACTAAGTCCCGGCCCTCCCGCGCATATGAGTGAGATGGGGAGCGGGTTGTGTCGGCTCCACCACCAAGGGCCGAATTGGCCTCGCGCCCATCCTGATACACCACAACCCGTGCGCCTAAGAACCAAGGCAACAGGTCGGGGACGATCCCCGGCGAATGGATTGCCAGGGTACACTTGGAGTTCGAAGTTTCCGGCCCTCACCCACTGCCCCCCAACCCCCATGTTTCTCTTCCTCTTTGCTTTGGGTTCGCTGTTTTGCGAGCCGACGGTTGCGCAGCAGCGCGTCGATTTGCCTTGGGTCGAGCTGCGCGGGGATCATTCTGCGGGGGAACGGTTTCTGGCCATTCGGCCGGATGGCGTGGCGGCCTTGATGGGGTTGGAGCGGGTTGAGCTTCCGGGGTTTCCGCTCAGCGACGGGTCGCAGGCTACGCTCGAACTCCAGCGCATTCGCCTCGACAAGTTGGAGCTGGGCCTCTACGTGGACGGGGAAAGCGCGCCGGGGTTGCTTGGTGGACTGGATTTGAGCGTGTGGCGCGGGAAAGTGATGGGGGAGGACGCTAGCGACGTGGCGCTCGCGTTTTCGCAGCAGGGGCTGAATGGCTGGGTGCGTGCCCATGGAGCATTGCACCACCTGATGTCGAGCGGTGGTGGGTCCGTCCGACTCGTGTCCGAAGCGCGTTTGCTGGCCCTGGGCGCGCCGTCTGGGTTTTCTTGCGCGAGCGATGGGCTGACGGACAACGCCGCCCAGGTGCGTGAGCTCGAGTCCAGCGCTGCGAACACTTTCCAAGCAAACTTCGCCGGTAGCCCACCGCTTTATGGTTGCCCGATTGCCATCGAGACCGACTACCAACTGAATCAGATCTTTGGTGGTAACCTGCAAGCCGAAACGGCGTACATCGTGAGCCTGCTGGCCTGGGCCAGCTACCGCTTTGAGGAGCAAATCGGCACGGTTCTGACGTACCCGTACCTCCAGTTCTACACCACCCCGAACGACCCGTGGTACACCCAAGATGCGGGTGGCAATTGCATCGACCTCGTGTACGAATTCCAAGCGGCGTGGCTTGGGAACATTCCCAACGGCGCCCAACTCGCGCATTTCTTGTCCGGCGCCAATCTGGGCTGCGGCGCGGCATTCATCGGAGGGCTGTGCGACTTGACCCGCAACTTCGGGGTCACCGGCAACATGGATGGCAACAACGTGTTTCCGATTCAAGTGGGGCCGAGCAACTTCAACTTCTACGGCGTGTGCCACGAGATCGGGCACAATTTCGACGCCATCCACACCCACGACTACTGTCCGCCGATCGATGAATGCGCTCCACCGGGGTACTTTGGCCCTTGTCAGACCCAAAAGGTCTGCACGACCCAAGGCACCTTGATGAGCTATTGCCACGGCTGCCCCGGCGGTTTCCAGAACATCACGACCTACTTCCATCCCCAAAGCGTCGCCGACATGCGGGCTTGGGTGGAGTCCACTTGTTTGGGCCTGCAGTGTGCGGATCCAACGCCCTATTGCGTGCCGCTGACCAGCAGCCAGGGGTGTGTTCCGGCGATCGGTTGGAGCGGGCATCCAACTCTTTCGGGGTTGGATGACTTTCACCTGATCGCGGATGCCATTCCCGGGCAGACGATGGGGGTTTTGTACTGGGGTCTGGATCGCAATCCTCCGACGCCCTTCGGGGGAGGCACGCAGCTATGGAGCGATTCGTGGCTGGGAACCACCCTGTGCGTGTCGCGGCCCCAGCGCGAACTGCTGATGCCCTCGGGCGGAGTCAGCGGGACCTGCACCGGCAGCTTCGACTTCGATTTCAGCCACGCGTTCATGGCTGGCAAAGGGCTCTTGGCCGGAACCCACGTCTACGCGCAGTTCTTCTACCTCGACCCGGCCAACCAAGGCGCATCGGGGGTTGGACACACCGATGCCTTGGAGTTTGTGATCTGCCCCTGAGAAGGGGTCCCGCGTCGAACGGGGTTTGGTAGAGCCCTGGACGGCGTGGAGGGTCGGATTGCTGGCGCGGGCTGGGTCTGGGGGCGGGTACAGGGAGCCGGGAAGCCGGCGGTACCTTGCTTTGGCCCGCTGCGGCTCCTCGGGAGCCGCTCGGCCAACCTAGCGGTCGAGGCGTGTCGGAACTTAGGCCATGGATTTGGGGACTTTTCTGAAGGTTGGCAGGGGGCATTTGCGCCTTGGTACCCGAGATCTTTCGTCTCTCCCGACTCCCTTCGTAAGGATTCCAACTATGCAGCGCTCGTACCATCAGAGCTTTGTTTTTGCAGCGACCATCGCGGTCCTGCCCACCTTGGCTCTGGCTGGGCCCTTCCAGAACACCCCGGTCGAGCCCCCGGTGCCAGCCCGGTCGCAGGCCCCCATGCAAGTCTCAGCTCGACCGGCGGCGACGCCCCTCCAAGGAGTCCCCTCGACGAGCCCCCCCGAGGCTTGGCATGCGCCCCAAGACGGCGCGACATTCCCGGTCCTCGGGCCCAAGCCGCCGATCGTGGATTCGCCGGACGAGTCCTACTTGGCCGCTCCCGACGACGAATTGGTTGCCCCGTCGATGCCGGCCCTGGGCCAGCACATCCACGACCAAATGCACTACGACTTGCAGGGCGCCGACCATTGGGCGCTGGGCAAGCTGTACAAGGCCTGCGCCAATCCGGACGGCTTCCGCTACATGCCGTACCTCGGTTCGGATGCGCCCAAGACCTATGAAGTGACCATGCGCCTGGGTTCCTCGACCCTGGGCGGCCTCACGCTTGGCCTGGACGACAAGGCGCAAGTCCAGCGCGCTGGCGACCGCATCACCCTCGACCGTGGCGCGATCGAAGTCTGGTACGACATGGGGCTCGATGGAGTCGAACAGAGCTTCGCTTTGAACCGCGGCCACGTGGATGGGGATTGGGTCCTCAACCTCGACGTGCAAAGCGAGTTGGGCTTCGAGCAACAAGCCGATGGCATCGCCTACCTCAACGACTTGGGCGGGGTGGTCTATCGCCATGCCGTCGTCGTCGACGGAGCGGGGCGCCGCCTGGACCTCCCGATCTTGGCCGACCAAGCCAGCGTTCGTCTGGTCGTGCCAGCCGCTTTCATGCGTTCGGCGGTGGCTCCGGTAGTCGTGGACCCAGTCTTCACCACCTTCCAGGTTCACGCCGCATACGCGCACGACCTTCAGTACCCCGATGTGGCCTATGACTTGGGGACCGACCGCTTTGCCTACGTGCACCAAAGCGAATTCTCTTCAACGGACTACGATGTCTTCATCGAGACGTTCAGTTCCACGGGCGCCTTTGCAGCCAATGCTTGGGTGGACTTCACCAATTCGGATGTGCGCACCCCGAGTGTTGCCAATGACAACACCTCCGACCAATACTTGGTGGTCGCGCGACGGCTGAATGCCACTGCCTATGAGGTCATTGGCCGGGCGGTCAGCGCGGTGACGCTCACCACGCAAAGCCCGGTGTTTGTGATTGGCGATGCCAACGCGAGCTGGACCAACACCCGCGTCGATGTGGGTGGGAAGTCCCAAGGCACCCCGTTGTTCATGGCGGTTTGGGAGCGCAGCTTCACGTCCCCGGCCCAGACCGATGTGCGTGGATCGTTTGTGACCCCGGTCGTGCCGATCAGCACCACGGTGGCGCCCTCGGTGACTCCTTACTTTCTCCTGTCCAACACTTCGACTTACGAAGAGAATCAAGTGCGGGTTTCCGAGTCTTCCGGAAAGAACACCGTGGCCACTTGGCGCGTTGCCTACATCCGGACGGAAATCGCCACCGGGGACCAGGCCATCATGGCCTCGGCCTGGGCGGACAACGGAACGATGACCAGTCCGGAAACGCTTCTGGGCAACGTCAATTCGGCCTACACGACGGTGGACTTGGACGTTTCCGCTCCCTTGGCGGACCTTTTGGGTCCCGGAGGCGGGCCCCTGGCTTGCATGCCGGTGTACTACACGCATGGAAGCTTCTACGACGTGTGGGTCTACGGCCTTGAGGGCAACAACTTGTTCTCGGAAACGCTCTTGCGGGCCAGCGAGCATGTCAACCCCGCAGCTCGTCCGCGCTATCCCAGCGTTGCCGCGTTGGCCACGCGCTTCGTGGTGAGCTACATCGAATTCGACGGGGATTACACCTGCTACTCGACTGCGGTGGACTTCACCAACCTCGACCAATGGGCCGTCAACGATCGGCGCGCGGTGGTGAGTGCGATTGGAGCCACCTCCGACTTCGGGCGTCCGGCCAGTGCCTCGCGCTATTCGGGTGGCAACTACTCGAGCCGCTACGTGGGCGTCGGTGTGACCCGCTGGGATGGAACCTATTGGGTCCAGGACGGCGCCGTCGAATACCCCGCTGCCGCGGATTCACCCGCGGCCCAGTACTGCGCGGGCAACCCCAACTCGACCGGGGACTATGGCTTCATCACGATGTGGGGAACGCCGAGTACCACCACCAGCAAGACCCTGGTCGCGACGGCCATGCCGCTCAACCAGTTCGGATACTTCCTGGCGGGTCAAAACGGCTTCGGCGTGGTGGCGGTGCCCGGCAGCGCGGGCAACCTGTGCCTCTCGGGTGGCCCCCTCGGCCGCTACAACCTGGGCGTGGAAGTGTTCTTCACGGGCACTTCGGGGTCCGGGCAGCTCGCCATTAGCCCGACCGCCCTTCGCGGACCCGGCGGCAACGTCGTAGGCCTAGCGGGGCAGACTTGGAACTTCCAAGCCTGGCACCGCGAGAACGGTGGCAGCAGCAACTTCACCAACGCGATCAGCTTGTTCTTGGAATAGGCTGGCCAAGCCCTGTGCGGGTATCCAGCGCCCTCCGACCCCCTGCGGGCTGGGGGGCGCTGGGTCGTTTGGGGTAGCCCGATGCGTCCGAGACCGCTTGGTACCCAATCTCTTCTTCCAAATCTCTCCTTTCAAATCTCTTCTTCCAGCCAAGCGAGGACCCGGAACCAGGGCCGGACCTCGCCGACCCTGCGCTTCGGAATCACGAGAATTGTGATGTCCTGGGTGCCATTGATTGCGCCTTAAGAGGCTGAGATCCCAACCCCCACTCCATTCCAAGGTCCCGTCCATGTCGATTCCTTTCCGTCGGAGCTTGGCTTGCGCAGCCGCGCTCGCTCTCCTGAACTCCCTCACCTCGGCCCACCCCACGCAATCAAAACAAGTGGAGTGGCCCTTGCAAGCCCAGGCCGAGCCGCTCGAGTCACCGAGCATGGGCCACCTGCGGGTCAGCCCGCCGGAAGTTTGGGATGCCCCCATCGATGGGGCGGTGATGCCCGTGCTGGGACCCAAGCCCCCAATTGTGTGGACCCCTGAAACACCCAGCCAAGCCATCCCGGATGAAGACTTGGCCGGCCCCTCGGTACCGGAAATCGGGCGGCATTTGCACGACCAGATGCTGTACGACCTGCAAGGCACCGATCACTGGGCCATGGGCAAGCTGTACAAGGCGCGCGCCAACCAGGACGGATTCTGCTTCATGCCCTTTTTGGGTAGCGACGCGCCCAAGACCTACGAATGGAGCGTGCGTTTGGATTCCTCGGCGCTGGGGGGCGAAACCATCGCGCTCACGGCCCAAGCGCAAACCACCCGAGAAGGCGATCGCATCACCTTGGATCGCGGTCCCATCCAGGTTTGGTACGACATGAGCCTCGATGCGGTGGAGCAAAGCTTCGCCATGGATCGCGGCGGCGTCGACGGCGATTGGATCCTCAACCTTGCGGTCGAGAGCGAGCTTGCCTTCGAGCCCCTCGCCGACGGCGTTGGGTACTTCAACGAGCTCGGGGGTGTGGTGTATCGCCATGCCGTGGTTGTCGATGGGGCGGGACACCGCCTGGACATTCCCATCCACGCCGATCCGTCGAGCCTGCGCCTTGTGGTCCCCGCTCGCTTCATGCGCGCCGCCGTGGCTCCGGTGGTGGTGGACCCGATCGTCACCACCTACCAAATCCACCCCGCGTACAACCACAACCTGCAGTACCCCGATGTGGCCTACGACCTGGACACCGACCAGTTCGCGTACGTGCACCAGAGCGAGTTTTCCGCCACCGACTACGACGTGTTCATCGAAACCGTCAACGCGGCGGGTGCGTACGTAGCGACCGCGGCGGTGGATTTCACCTCCGCAGACGTTCGGACCCCCTCGGTGGCCAACGACCATGCGTCGGACCAGTACTTGGTGGTGTGCCGACGACTCAACGCCGCTTCCGCCTTCGAAGTCATCGGGCGCACGGTCAGCACCACGGTGCTCACCAGCCAAAGTCCCGTCTTCCTGATCGGGGACGCCAACGTGAACTGGACCAACGTGCGGGTCGATGTGGGCGGAAAGTCCCAAGGCACCCCACTCTTCATGGTCGTTTGGGACCGCGCCTTCACCTCCCCGGCCCAAACCGACGCACGGGCAGCCTTGGTCACCCCCGTGGTACCCCTTAGCAACCTCGTGGCGCCTTCCGTGGGTGGATTGATAGTCCTCTCCAGCTCCACGACCGTCGACGACACCCAAGTCAAGATCTCCGAGTCTTCGGGCAAGGCTTCGGTCGCCACCTGGCGCATCGCCAACATCCGCACCGAGATCGCAACCGGCGACCAGGAGATCATGGGGGCATCGTTCGCTGACAATGGAACGATGACCAGCGCACCCGCATCGTTGTTCATGATCACCAACTCCTTTGTGGCCCAAGACCTGGACATTTCGGAACCCCTGGCCGACCAGTTGGGTGATCATGGTGGTCCCGCCGCTTGCTTGGCCATCCAGTTCCTGAACGGAACCAGCGTCAGCATTTGGGCCATCGGCCTCGATGGAAACAACAACTTCGGTGAAATGAACCTGAAAGCCGGCGAGCATACCAACCCAGCCGCACGTCCGCGCTATCCCAGCGTGTCCGCGCTCGCAACACGCTTTGTGGTGAGCTACGTGGAGTTTGATGGTGACTACACCTGCTATTCGAGCGCGTTGGATGTGGTCCCGTACCCAGTCCTAGGCGCCTACCGGTTGGGTGTCAACGAGCGCCGTGCGGTGGTGAGCCCCTTGGGAGCGAGCTACGACTTCGTGCGCCCCGCTAGCGCTTCGCGCTACTCAGGAGGGTTCTACACCAGTCGCTACGTGGCCGTCGGCGTGAGCAAGTGGAACGGTACATACTACGAACAGAACGGTGCCATCGAGTTCCCTTCCTTGCCGACCACCTGCGCAGCCCAGTTCTGCCAAGGCAACCCCAATTCGACCGGCGACTACGGGTTCATCAACCTCGTCGGTACGAACGATCTTGTTTCCACCAAGACCTTGCTCGCTTCGGCGCTGCCGCTCAATCAGTTCGGCTACTTCCTGGCAGGGCAAGGTGGCTACACTTCGGTGTCGGTTCCTGGAAGCGCGGGAGTCCTGTGCATCTCGGGTGGACCGATCGGTCGCTACAACCTGGGGGTCGAGGTGTTCTTCACGGGCACCACGGGCACGGGATCGTTGGACATCAACCCCATGGCGCTGCGCGGCCCCACGGGCAACGTGGTAGGGCTGGCGGGCCAATACTGGACCTTCCAAGCCTGGCACCGCGAGAACGGTGGAAGCAGCAACTTCACCAACGCGATCCGGATGTTCATGTACTAACCAAGAAGTTGCATGGCAACCCTTCGGCGCGCCCTCCGACCCCCTGCGGGCCGGGGGGCGCGTTTCGATGCCGCCGGCTGAGGTTGTTTGCGTACCTGGGGGCTTGGGCAATGGCGGATGGGGGATTACTCCTGAGTCCCTTAGCACCCAGCCCAAGTTGCTCCCATGACCACCACCCAAAAGCCCCTCTCCGACATGGCCTCCGATGCCTTTCCCGCCCCAGGTGGACCCGAGCTGACCGGCCCGGATTTCGTGCAATCCGCTTTACCCGGCTTCCAGCGCGCCCTGCGCGGGCGACGGTCGATCCGCGTGTACGACGGCGAAGTGCTGCCCGAGGAGGTGATGCTCGATTGCCTGCGCGATGCGATCCTGGCGCCGAGTTCGTCGAACCTGCAGCCCTACGAGCTGCACTGGGTGCGCGAGCCGGAGCGCAAGGCCACGCTCGCGGCCGCATGCATGGGGCAGCCCGCCGCGACCACCTCTGGCGCCTTGGTTGTCGTGGTGGCGCGCGGCGATCGCTGGCGTGAGCACCTCGACCAACTGATCGCGATCATGACCCAAGGTGGCAGCGAGCCGTTGCCCAAGGCGGTCGCGACCTACTACCAAAAACTGTTGCCGATGGTCATGCGCACCGATCCGTTCGGGGTCTGGAACCTCATCCGGCGCGGGCTGTTCTGGTTCAAGGGGCTCAAGGAGCCCATGGTGCGTACCCCCGTCAGCCGTGCCGACCATCGCATTTGGGCGCACATCCAAGCATCGCTCGCGGCGCAAACGCTGATGCTTTCGCTGTCCGCCCACGGCTACGACTCGTGCCCCATGGGTGGCTTCGACGAAAAGCGCGTCAAGCGCCTGCTCGGATTGCCGCGCGGCGCCGAGGTCACCGTGGTGGTTTCGGCGGGTCGGCGCAAACCCGAAGGCGTGTACGGCCCACGGATACGGCTGGCCGAGGGCGAGCTGATCAAGCAGAGCTAAGCGCGTCCCGGGCGCCAGCTGCGCCGCCTGGCTGACTCGCGTTCGTTGCGCCCGACTACCACCCGGCCAATCCACGGCCCGGTCCCTTGGGCGCCGAGCGTGCCGCGAGCCGCACTTGGACAGCCAAGACGCGCTTCGGATGGGTCCTCGCTGGTTCCGGACTCGCGAGCCCGTATCCTGGGGACGCATGCGACCCTGCCTCCTACGGACCCTGATCGGTCTGCTCCTCATCCTCTGGGGAGGGAGCTCGGGGCTCGGCTGGACTCAGGCTTCGGGTACGGCGGGCCGGGTGCGCCACATCGACATCGTCACACGCAACGTTTTCTCGCGCGAAAAGGTCAAGGGGCGTTGGCTGTACCGCTTCATCAACGCGCTGCACGTGCCCACCCATGAACCCGTGGTCCGGCGCCGCATTTGGTTTGCGGAGGGCGACATGGTCACTTACGAAGAGCTGGCCGAACTCGAACGCAACTTGCGCGCCATCGGCCTATTCGCCGAAGTCAGCGTCGAGGCCCAGCCCACCGGCCAGCCCGGCGAGATCGACGTGGCGGTGCTCACCCGCGACCTGTTCTCGCTGCAGCTCGGCGCCTCGGGCTTTTCGGTCGGCGGAGTCTCCGGCTTCCACGGCAGCCTCGCCGAATCCAACCTGTTCGGCCGCGGCGACAAAGTCGGAGTCAGCGCCAAGCGCAACTCGAACGGCGAGCTCGAGACCCTGGTTTCCTACACCGACCTGTACCTGTTTGGCTCGCCCTACCGCATGCGCGTCGCGGCGGGCACCACCGAAGAGGGCCCCCAAGTCCAATTCGAGTTCGGCCGCCCGTTCTACCACCTCGAAGACCCCAACTCGTGGGGCGTGGCCGCGGCCTACATCGAAAACCTCTACGATTACTACGATGGCGGCGAAACCACCGCCGAAGTCCCCACCGACGTGGCCAGCGCGCGCGCCTTCATCGCCTTCGCCGAGGGCACCCGCGAGCGGCGCCGCACGCTGGGTTACGAGCTGAGGCTCGAGCACACCAACTTCGGCGTCGCCCGCGGCCCGGCAGCCCCAGGCATCGACGTACCCGGCAACCTCGACCAAGCCACCCTGGCCTCGCGGATCGGCTACGAGTGGAACCAGAGCTTCCTCAAACTCGAACGCCTCGATGCGCTCGACGCGGTCGAAGACGTGGCCCTGGGTCTGCGCGTGGATTTGCTCGTCGGTGGCCTGTTGCGCGCCGAGGAAAACGCCTCCACCCGCCTCGAACCGGTCCTCGAGCCCAACCTGCGCGCCGCATGGATGCCCGCCGAAGACACCTACCTGAGTCTGCAAACCACCGGCCGCGTACGCTGGTTCGAGGAGCAAGCCACCGGCTGGAACAGCACCGCTGCGCTGCACCTGTACCAACAATCGCTGCCCTACCAAACCCTCGCCCTGAGCCTTGTCTACGACCAGGCCTACGAGGGCGAAGACCTGCCCATCCAATACAACCTGGGCGAAGACAACGGCCTACGCGGCTACCCCGCGCGCGAATTCGCCGGCACCCGCCGCCTGCGCCTCAACCTCGAAGACCGCATCTTCACCGACGTCCGCTATCGCTCGATCCGCCTCGGCATCGTGCCCTTCTTCGACATGGGCTGGATCGGCGAAGACGGCTTCGGCAGCCCCAAACGCGGCGTCGGCATCGGCCTACGCTTCGGATCCACCGAACTCTTCGGCGACCGCGTCCTGCGCATGGACTTCGCGTTCCCGCTCGACCAGATCGAGGGACAGGACTTCCGCCCCTCGTTTTCGATCTCGATCGACCAGGTGTTTTCCTTCTTCGGCAACTCGAGCCGGCTGTCGGGGAACTGAGTGGCAGGGAGTTGAGGGCCGGAGGGTTGAAGGCCACGGAGTTAGGGGGCGATTTTGGCCTCCGAAGCCCATTCATGCGTCTGAACGACCTCCTAGGCCAGCTACCATTGCGGATTTGGCGAGGGACCGATAATTTTGGGGAGCCTTGAGCCTCGCTGCCAACGGGATTCCTGGCCAATCCATGCGCCATGGGCTCTGCCGGCTTTCCAGATTCCTTCCTGCCCGATGATTACCCCGAGGATGGGGACAGCGCGCGACGTGAGGAGGGACTGCATGGCGACGGCATGGGCGAGTACCGCGACATGCTGCGCCGCGTCGCGCTCAAGCCCGCGCGCGAAGCCCTCGAGCGCCTCGCCAAGGAATGCCTCCAGCGCGAAGCCTACCTCATGGACGTGGCAATCTTGAGTTCGCGGTCCGCCGCACAGTTGGTGGTGGCGGCGGTGGGGTGCCCTTCGCTCGTTTGGGTGCACAGTTTGCCAATCCCGGATTGGGGGGCAGGTAATCCCGAGGACTATCTGCAGGCGAAGGTGCTCGAAGCCCTACAAGACCTCATGCTGGAAGACGCCAACGCCGATCAAATGGGGTTTGAGCAGCCGGATCCCAGGGAACCGCGCCACCTGTACCTCGAGGATTGGTTCCACATTGACCAAGGTCTGGTTCTGAGTGCCTCCGTGCGGTTCAACCAGCTTGGGCTCAGGACCCGCAAGTGCTTCCAAGCCATCTTCATGGAACGGCGTTCGATGGAAGACTGCCGAGATCTATCCCTAGGAGAGCCCTCGTACATCAAGCAACAAGCAGAAATCGGGTTGCGAGCTATCATGGACCCGGAATCACCAAGTCCTCCAGGCCTCTCGGAAGGAGACCTCTCGTCATGACTTCCACCTTCCAACCCACACCAGAAATGCTCGAGGTACTCGCCGAAGTGGAGCGAGCCCCCCGATCGAAACTGCTACGTCCGCCGTTGCAGCTGGGTCCCGGCAATCTCGGCATCGAAACCTGGACCGGTGGCGAACCGTTCCTTTCCTCCGCCGAGCGAAAGCTAGTTCGGGCTTTTCGGGAGGAGTTGGAGACTTATGTGTTCTACATCGGTCAGGCAAAAATGCTTGAGAGTCAGTGGTCGAAAGACTCCATGATCAACCACGCTGTGTCCTCAAAGGAAGCCCGGTCTCATATTGGTCGGATGAAACGCCCAAGCATTGACGCAGCAAGTAGACGTTTATGGGGAAACGGCAGTGGCGGATTTGCTCACGAGAACATACGCGACCAGTGGCAAGGCCCTAACAGGTACTTTCGAATTGCCTATTCGCTGATCCGTAGGGTGTCGACCAGAACTATGTGCGGCCTTGCCTGTACCAACAGTGGTCAGCCAGCGATGGCAGAGCGAGAGTTTCGATCGGTCCTTCACTCCAATGCACCACCCCTACATCGATCGATCGCAGGGCTAAACCTAGGATTACTTTACTGGGAGAGTCAGCGGTTTCGCGACGCTTCCAGGGCGTATCTTTGGGCATTCAGCATCGATGGAGACCGAACGAGTGCCCTTTACTGGGCAGTAGGTAGCGCATTCTTTTCGGGCGATACCAAAACCTTGGCGACGGCAGAGTCCTTTGCACGAGGACTTGGTCTCCAGACACCGAGTCCAATCCTAACCAGAGCTCAGCAGATCATGAACGCTAGGTCTAGTGGTTTTTCAAAGGATGCGTTTAAGTCCAAAGTGAAGAAAGCAATGAATGGTTCTGTCAGCGAAGCATTGCTTCAGGGAATACTATGAAGTGCAAACCAAAGACAAACTGTTCACGGATGTCGCGCATTGCGTGTTGCCTCCTGGTGCTATCTTTGATTGCAGGATATGCGGAACTTGCCAAAGGCTTTCTGCAAGGCGGTGAGATTCCTCCACATACAAAAGTGAGAAGAGGTCCTCAGTCGCAGGATGGTACCAGTACTCCTAAGCCTCCATTGCCGTAGAGGTATTGGAACAATCCGGATTTTGTATGAAGCGACGCTGGGCTTTCCTCTACTTTGGCGTGTTTTGCATGTTAGTGGCTACGTTGGTGGTCAATTGGCTTTGCGTTGACATCGCAGTTAGCACCGTCGAAAACCCTGCCTTCGAAACGGGTAATGAGGGATTCCGATCGGAGGAATCGGAGAATTTGGATTGGGCTGAAATCAATGGGGATCATGCAAGGTCCACGCTCGGCAACGCCGAGCATGGAAGCTGCGTAGCCACTGGGCAAGTTCTTAGCGGCGAGGGTATGCCGGTCTATGGAGCACGCATCGAGCTTGCAGTGTTCGATGCCCCAATTTCAGGTGAGTACTTAGAGCTGGATCCTCCAGGCATGACAGCCCTAGAATTCAGTACCACAGCCACAATCACCAAGCGTGATGGGAGCTTCATGGCTCTGGGGGCTCTGCCCGGTTCGAATGGGGCAAGCCAACCTTCCCTTTCTATCACTTGCAACGCTCCGGGGTTCGAGATTCAGACGAAGGTTGGCCTTTTGGATACCTCGCGCGAATGGAACACCGGGGTGTGGGTTCTCACCCCATCCCGTCCAACGGTTGTAAGTGTAGTGGATGAGTTAGGCGCTCCAATAGAAGGAGCGATCGTTACGTGCCGGGGAGAAAGTCAGGGGCCCACGCATCAAAAGAGTGGCTCACCGATCGGCGCCGAATGTATCCGGGAGAAAACCGATACCAAAGGGCAGGTGACCTATTTTCTCCCCGCAGGCCACTACACATTTCAGGCGATGGAGGGATTACATTTCTCTCGGCCGTGGCGCGGTCCCAAGCCGGAGGAGATTACCCTTCGGTTAGACCCCGGGTCAGTAGTGGCTGGCGTTGTAGATGTAGGAGGTGAACTAGTATCTCCATCGAGCACGAGAATTGAGGTGTACGATGCTGGTCGCTCAGCTGCGCTGCTTGCCACGGCGCACGTGCGCGACGATTTTAGTTGGGGTCCGATCGCGCTTTCTGGTCTAGCCGGAGAAGTTGTACAGATCGAGGCCAGATCCAGAGGCTTCATCTCCCAAAGCGTAAGGATCGGACCATTGGTCTCTCGATCCTCCTACTTCGCCGAATTGCCGATGACCAAGGGGGAAGTAGCCTGGGTGCAGGTGACGGCGACAGACTCGCAGCCGGTTGGGGGTGCGAAGGTTGTAGCTAGCTGGGAATCAGAAGGCACGACTCGATATCGGAGCCTAGTTACCAGTGCTAACGGATATGGAAAGTTCTCCAGCCTTCCATCAGGGCTGGTATGCCTGGAGGCTTCTGTTTCTGGCATGGCAACCTCAACGCTTTCAATATTGCTCCCTGAACCAACTCACGAGGCCCACCTCTTCGTCCTTGCAAGTAGCGGCCTGATTCGAGGGTCGTGTTTCCTGCAGGGAGAGCCGAGTAGTGACTTTCACGTGCTCGCTTGGGGGGTCGACTCCACGGTGGCCCGAATCGACGAAAGGTTTAAGGGCCCAAGCGGGGCCTTCCAGCTTGAAGGTGTACCCGTGGGAGCCATAAGGACACTAGCCTATGATGATAGCGGTAGGCAATCTGAAGTAATCCCCGCGCTGGTTGAAAGTGGGCAAACCGCAACCGTTGACTTCCACCTTGCAGAGCCCGTTGAGGTGCGAGCCCGTGTTAAGAACACGAAGGGAGAGCCACTATCAAGTGCCTGGGCTCAGGCGCAAGTAAGCAACGACGGATTTGGACCCAAGGCTAATTGTGATCCCGGGGGTAGTTTCTCAGCAAAGTTTGCAGCTCGAGGTGGCGTCATTGAGATGCTCATTGGGTGCCAAGGATACTCCCCCGTGCGGATTCGGCAGGTCGTTGGTCAAGTCCCATTCATCGACTTGGGTGATCTAATTTTGCCCGAGCTTGTGAACCTGACAGTTCGAATTCGTTCTGGTTTGGGAATGAGGGTAGAGGATCTCGGAGTGGAGTGTGTGGGAGTTAGGAATGCACTCGCAAGGCCCAATCCTGAAGGAGTCGCACTGCTTCGTGGACTAAGCGTAGGAAATCGCCTCCTACGTATTGACGAGCCTGACGGGACCTCTTGGCAAACAAGTATAGAAATCTACGATTCCATTCCCAACGACGTTGAGGTGGATTTGAGTTCACTAGGAATGGTCCACGTCTATGTTGAAGGGATCCCTCCATCGGTGAACTTACCTGACTTGAGTTTGGTGGTTGCCCAAAAGGTGGTAGATTACAAGTCCTTTCCTGTTGCCAATAAATGGGTTGAGGAGGATGAGCCCACCTCAATTGGGCACTTGCCGGGGGGGCTTTACGACATTCGGGTCAATGGATCCGGAGGGGTTGCCTTAGCCAGCAAGTCCCTTCATTTGGGTGAGGGAGAGGAAGTCGATATTCATCTGGACCTAGGGGGGGAGGCGTTTTCAGTTCGGGTACTGGACAATCGGCGGCGGCCCGTTGCTATGGCGGATCTAGTGATACTCCACGGTGAGGAAAAAACCTTGGGTCACTACACCACTGATGAGTCTGGTGTCGCGAGTGTAACGCCTCCTGCACTAGGTAGTGCTGTCGCATTCATCAGTCACCCGTCGATCGGCCATGCGTGGGGGGTTGCGATTGAGTTTTCAGGCGATGGGAGAATGGAGCCCATTGACGTGGAAATGAGCTGCGAGGCCAGTGCTGCACTCCGGGTTGTAGATAGGACAGGGCCCCTGACCAACCAAATGTGTAGGCTATTTGGTACAGGTTTCGTGGAAGAAGTTGCCCTCCCAAAGGCCACCGACACCGAAGGTTACGTCACCTTTGACCGCTTAAGCCCTGGCCCCTACCAGCTCAGGATTGACTCACCGGGGCACTGGCCCTACTACCAAGACCGCGAAGCCTCTATCGGCGGGGAAGTGCAAGAAATCCTCGTACCCCGGTTGGCCAACCTAACCGTCGAGGTTCGGAACGCTCAAGGAATCTTGGTCCGAGACCAACCAGTCCGAGTCTGGTCTCTCGACTACGACAAAGACACCCGCAATTGGCAAGACGTCGGCGCGATGTCGGTGGATCCCGCCGATTGGCGGACCGATGTCACCGGTAGGGTGACCATCCCGGTGTTCCCTGAGGGAACCTACCGCTGCTCCACCGAAGCACCGGATGGAACCCAGATCGAGCTTACCTTCGAAGTGCGTCCGGGCCAGGCAAACATCGCTGTGCTTGGTTTGCCCTGAGCGGGGCCAGGAGGCGGTGCGCTTAGAGCGCTTGGGATCGCAGCCAAGTGGAAGCGAGTGGCCACAAACCAACCGCTGTGATTCCCTTGCCAACAGGGATCTGCTACACCAAGGGGCCACCCACGCCATCATTCCTCCGCACCCATGGGCAGCTTCTCCGTCCTCACGGACATCACCGTTCTTCTGGCAGGCGCCCT
>Ga0116152_10001972_pt1 | contig 16733 bp, 15 predicted proteins | sample AD_UKC119_MetaG_FD_89894 | JGI IMG/M metagenome (GOLD analysis project Ga0116152, IMG submission 89894) | Active sludge microbial communities of municipal wastewater-treating anaerobic digesters from Hong Kong - AD_UKC119_MetaG | ecosystem: Engineered > Bioreactor > Anaerobic > Digestate... | reverse complement strand
ATCATGCCCGAAATGGTGGTTTTTCCATGGGTTCCTGCAACAGCTATTGATTTCATACTGTTGATGATTTCGGCAAGCATGGCTGAGCGTTTAATAACAGGCAAATTGAGTTGTCTGATTTTTTCCCATTCTGCAAAGTCGGCAGGCACCGCAGGTGTGTAAACTACAATGTCGGCATTGTCCGGGATTGCATTTTCGTCAGCTGCATAATGTACAGCAATTCCTTCGGCTTCCAGCGCTTTTGTGAGGGGTGTTGATGTTTTATCATAACCTGAAACCTGAACGCCATTCATGTTGAAATAACGTGCAAGAGCACTCATCCCGATTCCGCCGATGCCAAGAAAATATGCAATATGTATTTTTTTAATGTCCATTCAGTTTCTTTTCCCGGAGTTCAATTATTTTTTTTGCGATGCTTTTTGCTGCATCAGGCATGGCCAGTTTTTTCAGGTTTTCACACATTTCACTGCGGAGGTTGTGGTTATCGATAAGTGTGAAAAGCATTTTACTCAGCGATTCACGTGCTTCGTTATCCTTTACTATTAAAGCTGCTTTGTGGTTAACAAAGACCATGGCGTTTTTTGTCTGATGATCGTCGGTGACATTGGGCGATGGAATGAAAATAACGGGTTTTGCAACTGCCGCAATTTCCGAAACAGCGATGGCGCCGGCTCTTGATATAATAACGTCTGCAGCTGCATATGCCTGAGGCATTTCATAAATAAATTCCTGAACAAAGATATTTTTGTTTTTTTCTGCATCAAATTTATTGCAGGATTTATACGAATAATTTTTTCCGGTTTGCCAGATCACCTGGTAGTCTTTTTCAAGAATTTCGGGTATTAATGAGCAGAGCGATTCGTTGATGGTTCTTGCGCCCAGACTACCACCAATAGCAAGTATGGTTGTTTTTTTTGTGTCAAGTCCGAAAAATTTCCGGCCGTCTTCTGGAGAAATGCTTTGAGAAAAAATTTCACTTCGGATAGGATTTCCCGTCAAGGTAATTTTTTCTTGGCAAAAAAACTGATCCATTCCAGGGTATGCAACGCAGATTGAATCAGCTTTACGGGATAGTATTCTGTTGGTGAGTCCAGGAAAGGAATTTTGCTCCTGAAGCAGTGTCGGAATTCCCATGCTGGCTGCTTTGCGCAATACCGGACCACTTGCATATCCGCCAAAACCTGCTACTACATCGGGTTTTGACTGTTTCAGAATTTTGCGGGCTTTTATTAAACTGGCAATAACCTTGAATGGAACTGCCAGATTTTTCAGTGTCAGTTTGCGCTGAATTCCCTGAATGGGAAGTCCGATGATGGGATAACCATGATGTGGAACTTTTTCCATTTCCATCCTGTTTTCGGCGCCGATAAACAAAATTTCGGCCTCGGGCAGCAGGTCGCGTAACGCGTCAGCCGTTGCCAGTGCCGGATAAATGTGCCCGCCGGTTCCACCAGCTGAAAAGATAAATTTAGGCCTTTGTGTTTTCATTGGCAATTTCTTTTTCTTCTTCTTTGTTTCTGCTGACACTTAAAATGATGCCCAGCGAAATGCATGTAAACCAGATGGATGTTCCTCCCATACTGACTAAAGGCAATGGCTGGCCGGTAACGGGGAGCAGGTTTACGGCAACCCCCATATTGATTAATGCCTGAAATACAATCATGATGGTCAGTCCGATAGAGAGGAATGCTCCGAACGAGCCCGGACTTCGTGTGGCAATGCGGATTCCACGATACAATAAAATCAGATACAGCAATAAAACGAATATACCTCCAAACAGCCCCCATTCTTCAACAATCAGTGCATAAATAAAATCGGAATAAGGGTGAGGAAGAAAATTTCTTTGTGTTGAATTTCCAGGCAGTTTTCCGGTAATACCACCGTTGGCAATGGCAATTTTTGATTGCAGTGCCTGATAATCTCCTTCGGTTTCTTCATCAGAAAAGTATGATTCTATGCGGTTTGCCCATGTGCCGGTTCGACCTTTTCCGGGCGATTGCATAATAATCAGAACTGCCAGAGAGCCGACAAGAACCAGGGCTCCGATTGCAGCAGCTATATATTTGACAGGAATTCTTCCGATATACATGATAATCAAAGCAGTTCCGAAAACGAGCACCGCCGTTGAAAGATTGGCTGGAAAAATCAGTATGGTAACCAGTCCTACCGGCCAAATGATAGGGATAAAGGAGCTTTTGAGATCGTCAATTTTGTCTTGCCGGAGAGCAAGTGCACGAGCCAGGAACAGAATGACCGCCAGTTTGGCAACATCGGAACTTTGAAAGCTGATGCCGAGAACGGTTACCCATCGGGCTGCTTCATTTACGTTGGTTCCTTTTATCAGCGTATAAAGCAAAAGAGGAACAGATAATATAAACAGCAACTGCGCCATACGAGAAAACAGGGTGTATTTCATGTTGTGAATAAGATACATAATGAAAAGCCCTGTAATAATTGTGAATACATGTTTAAGCAGATAGTATTCGGTGTTTCCGCCCTGGTAGCGGAATGCCAGCGATCCGGTGGAGCTGTAAACGCTGAGTATGGAAAATAAACTCAACAGAAGTACGATAATCCATACAACTTTGTCACCTTTTATATGTTGCGAAAAAAACTTCATTTCTATAGTTCGCGGATGGCATTTTTGAATTGGTTACCACGGTCTTCGTAATTTTCAAACAAATCGAAACTGGCGCAGGCAGGTGAAAGCAGAACAACATCGCCCGAATTTCCCAGTTGATATGCGGCGTTTACAGCTTCTTCCATTGAGTGTGTGTCGGCAATTACTTCAACATATGGGCTGAATGTTTCAATCAGTTTGCTGTTGTCGGCGCCCAGACAAATCAGAGCTTTAACCTTGTTTTTTACCAGCTCGAAAAGACAGTCATATTCATTGCCTTTGTCAGTGCCACCAGCAATCCATATAATAGGCGTTTTCATGCTTTCCAGCGCATACCATGTAGAGTTTACATTGGTTGCTTTGCTATCGTTCCAGAAAGAAATTCCGTGTACTTTAACTACAAATTCAAGTCTGTGTTCTGTTTTCTGGAATGTTTGAAAACTTTTTTTCAGTGTGTCTTTTCTGAATTCAAACATGGTGGCCGCAACTGATGCAGCCATTGTGTTGTTCAGATTGGGTTTGCCTTGTAATGCCAGTGTTTCGATTTTCATGTGATATGTTTTGTTTAGCGCAGTTTCAGAGTTACAATGGTGAGAATGGCAGCAAATATGCTGACGATGATGAAGCGATTGACAATCTTTACTTCGTTCAGTCCTTTTTTATGATAATGGTGATGAATGGGTGACATCAGAAACACCCGATGTGCTGATGCATATTCGTAACCAAATCTTTTTTTACGGTATTTGAAAACAGTTGTCTGAATGATGACGGAAAGAGATTCAATGACAAATACGAAACAAAGAATAGGGATGAGCAGTTCTTTTCGTATCATGATGGCAAAAACGGCAATGATTCCACCAATGGTGAGACTTCCTGTATCGCCCATGAAAACCTGAGCCGGATATGAATTGTACCAGAGAAATCCAATCATGGCTCCTACAAAAGCACTGATGTATATGGTCAGCTCTCCGGAGTTTGGAATATACATTACGTTGAGATAATCGGCAAAAATGAAGTTGCCTGAAATCCACGCCAGAAGCCCGAGTACAATGCCTACAACGGCCGATGTTCCTGCCGCTAGTCCATCCATCCCATCGGTCAGGTTGGCTCCATTCGAAACGGCTACAATAATGAACATGATAATCGGTATAAAAATCAGCCAGCCCCATTTTGATGCTGCATCTCCCATCCAGCTTGTTAAAACACCATAGTCGAATTCATTGTCTTTGACAAACGGGATGGTTGTTTTCAGTGATTTGATTTCTTCTGTGCTGAAAAAATCGGCTGCTTCTTTTTTGCAATCTTTATTCAGTACATCTGCTTCGGTGAGGTGTTGCGAAGTGTCAATTTTTTCACGGATTACAATATTTTCATTGAAATACATCACAAAACCGACTATCAGCCCCAAACCTAGCTGGCCGAGAATTTTGAATTTTCCGTGCAATCCTGCTTTGTTTTTTCGGAATACTTTGATGTAGTCATCGATAAAGCCAAGGGTTCCCAACCAAACAGTTGCAAGCAGAATGATAATGATGTAGATGTTATGCAATTTGGCAACGAGCAAAGTCGGAATAAGGATGGCTGCAAGAATAATGATACCACCCATGGTGGGAGTTCCTTTTTTCTGCATCTGTCCTTCGAGGCCAAGGTCGCGTATGTCTTCACCAATTTGATTTTTTTGCAGGAAATTGATGATGCGTTTTCCAAATACCATTGAGATTAACAAAGAGAGAGCCGCAGCCAGAGCGGCACGGAATGACAGATACTGAAACACGCCTGCTCCGGGAAAATCGTATTGCTTGTCAAGAAAATCGAACAAGTAGTAGAGCATATCTTTATATTTTTAAAAATTCGTTCAATTGTTCGGCATCATTAAAGTGATTGCGCACGCCGTTTATTTCCTGATACGTTTCGTGCCCTTTGCCTGCTACCAGAATGATGTCGCCTTTTTTTGCAAGCAAGCATGCGGTTTTTATGGCTTCGCGCCTGTCGGTGATGCAAATAACTTTTTTCATTTCAGAGGCATCAATTCCATTTCTGATTTCATTGATGATGGTGTCCGGATCCTCGGTGCGCGGATTGTCGCTGGTAATGATCACTTTCTGACTATAACGAGCCATCATCTGACCCATCAGCGGACGCTTGCTTTTATCGCGGTCTCCGCCAGCTCCTGCAACAGTGATGATATCGCCGCTGCCTTCATTGACTTCTTCGATGGTAGATAAAACATTTTTCAATGCATCGGGGGTGTGAGCATAGTCAACTACGCCTGTGATGCCCGATTCAGAGCGTATTACGTTGAATCTTCCTTCGACTTCACCGAGCGAACTCAATGTTACAAGTATCTCTTCTTTTTGCATTCCGCAAAGAGTTGCCGTGGCAAAAATGGCTGTCAGGTTATATGCGTTGAAACGTCCTACAAGTTTGAACCATGCTTCTGTACCGTTGATGCTGAGGCCTAGGCCGGTGATGGCATTGTGAATTATTTTTGTTTTGAAGTCGGCCGGGCGACTTAAAGCATAGCTGAAACATTTCGCTTTGCTGTGTTGCACCATGACTTTGCCGTTGGCGTCATCATCATTGTATAAGGCAAATGCTGATTGTGGCAGGTGATCGAAAAAGAGTTGCTTTGCCTTGAGGTATTCTGCAAAAGTGCCGTGATAGTCGAGATGATCGTGTGTAAGGTTTGTGAAAATTCCGCCCTTAAATTTCAAACCATGGATTCGTCCCTGAACTACGGCGTGGGAGCTGACTTCCATGAAACAATATTCGCAGTCGGCATCGGCCATTTCGCGCAGCATGCGGTTCAGGACGAGCGCATCGGGGGTTGTGTGTGTAGCAGGATATTCCTTGCCGGGAACAATGTAGCGGATGGTTGAAATCAGTCCCGATTTTATACCGGATTTATTGAACAATTCAAACAGCAATGTTGCAGTTGTGGTTTTTCCATTGGTGCCGGTAACACCTACAAGATGCAGTTCTGATGAGGGATTGCCGAACCAGTTGGCCGCCGCCTGCGCATAGGTTTCGTTGTTGTTTTTTGTTACAACAACTGTAATGTTTTCCGGAATAACTTCCGGGATGTTCAGGCATACTATCGCTGCTGCACCTGCCTTTATTGCATCAGGGATGAATTGATGTCCGTCGGCTTTCACGCCTTTGAGCGCAAAGAAAACAAATCCTTTTTTCACTTCGCGGCTCGAAGCAGTCATGCCTGTCGTTTCAATGGCGTTGTTTCCCTGAACAACACGGTAATCTGTATTTTTTAATATGTCAATCAGTTTCATCATCGCGGACCCAGTGTTAGTTTTACTTTCATGCCCTGACGAACAGGTGTTCCTGCCTGAGGAGATTGTGATATTACCCATCCTTTACCGCTGAGGGAAACAACTGCTCCTTTGCTTTCGAGATAGGCGATGGCGTCTGTAGCGGCCATTCCACGCAGGTTTATAAGTCTTGATTTATTTGGATTGCTTACATTGTATTTCAGAGAATCTGAAGATAGATTGATGAAAACCAAATCGTCGTTTTCGGCTTCCACCTTTTGCTTTAAGTTTATCCCCAGTTCTGCGTACATGTCAATGGCCTTGTTGTATGCTGCATAAATGCAGCCAGGATCATTTTTTATTTGTGTGTTGCTGGTGTCTTGTTTGCGCATTTCGGCTCGTGTTGCATAAATTTTTTCTGCAATTTCGAGAAATACCGGTGCAGCGACAGAGCCACCGTAATATTGTCCTTTTTTTGGTTTGTTGACAACAACAATGCATGAATAGCGAGGATTATCGGCCGGGAAATAACCGACAAATGATGCAAAATATTCAGGTCCCTCGTTGTTTTTGTATCCTCCTGCCGAAGCGATTTGTGCTGTTGCTGTTTTTCCGGCAATAGGGAAAACGGCGTTTTTAAGATTGGTTGCCGTTCCTCGCAGGACAACGCCTTCGAGTAGTTCCTGTGCCAGTTTGATGGTTTTGTTCCCTGCAATTGATTTATTCAATACTACAGGTTCAAATTTTTTCACCGTTTGTCCGGCATATTGCAGCTCTTTGACAAACATGGGCTTCATCAAAGCTCCGTCGTTTGCCACTGCATTATAAATGGCAAGAATCTGCATGGGAGTCATGCGAAGTTCATAGCCGATAGACATCCATGGCAGACTGGTTGCAGACCATGTTTTATCGCTGCGGTTTTTGATGTATGGAATGCCTTCTCCTTTGAGTTCAATGCCCAGTGGCTTATTAATCCCCAGTTTGTACAGTCCGTCGATAAACTTTTGAGGATTTGCTCCGTATGCTTTTACAATGATGCCTGATATTCCGATATTGGATGACAGTTCAAAGGCCTGCCGGATTGAAATGGTTCCAAAGCCACCTTTATGTGAATCGGTCATGACTTCTTTTTTCCCATATCGGAATTTTCCATCTCCGGTATTTACTTTGTCGTCGAGATTGATTTTCCCGTCTTCAAGAGCTACGAGCATTGACATGAGTTTAAAGCTGGATCCGGGTTCAAAAGCTTCTCCAATGGCATAGTTGTACGATTCGGCATAATTTCCATCGGGCATTCTTTGAAGATTGGCAATGGCTTTGATTTCGCCGGTTTCAACTTCCATCAGAACGGCGCAACCATGATGAGCTTCGTGTTTTTCGAGATGAGTTTCAAGTGCTGTTTCTGCAACATCCTGCAGGTGTATGTCAATGGTAGTTACAACATCTTTTCCATCCTGCGGAAGTATATCCGCTTTATCATCAACTGGAATCCAGTTTTGGCCTGAAACGCGTTTCATAAGCCGTTTTCCATCAGTTCCACTGAGTTCTTTTTCGTAAGCTCCTTCAATGCCAACCGGATAATTATCGCGTATGTAGCCAATGGTTCTTTTTGCCAGAAAACCAAAAGGCATTTCGCGTCGGTCGTTTTGAACTATAATGAGTCCGCCTCTGTATCTTCCTGCATTGAAAATCGGGAAAGAGGCGACTTCCTTCATATCGAAAAAGTCGAGATTTCTTGCAATTCGTAAATAGCGGTTGTTTTGCGCTCTTTCATTTTTCAACAGTGTTTTGTATTCTTCGGCTGTTTTGTCTTTGAAAAATTCACTCAGATGTTTGCTCAGTGTTGCAAGGCTGTCCTTGAAAAGCTTTTCATCAATGGTTTTCGGACTTAAATCAACAAACAGGTCGAAGCGAGGAACCGATGTTGCAAGGAGACTGCCATCATCGGCAAGAATGTTTCCGCGCCGTGCTTTGATGTCGGTATATTTGACGGAAAGATTCTGAGCTTTTTTCCGAAGCTCTTCTCCTTCGACAAATTGAATCTGAATCAGTTTGTAGATGATGGCGATGGTAAAAATCCCCGACAAAGCATAAATGAGAAATGCCCTGCTGAAAACCGTTTTATTTACACTGGTCTCTTTTTTACTCATCTTCCTGTTTTTGAACAAATATTTTTCCCGGAGGAGTATGTGATGGAAAAATGTTTTCCGGTTTTAGTTTTTCGCTTAGTTTGCCTATGTTGGTGCCGGTCATCAGGCGGGTTTTCGAAGAAATATATTCGCTTCGGAGTTCAATCATTTCCGATTTGTATTGCTCAATGCGATATACTGTTTTTTCGCCGTAATAAGCATTGGCGATATAGAAAAGCAACAGCAGAAAAATGTACAGAATGAAAGGGAGTTGCCTGATAAGGCCTTCTTTTTCAAGAAAACTACCGGTCAGGATGGATCCGGGAGCAAACCTTTTTTTGCGCTGATCTTTTTTTGCAGCGGTTTTGGGTTCATCCTTTTCCCTCAGATCATTTGTCGTGTTTTTCTTTTCTTTCATATTTTTTCTGCAACTCTCAGTCTGGCACTTCTGCTGCGTGGGTTTTTGGTCAATTCTTCATTGGATGGCGTGATAGCTCCGCGCGAAATGTCTTTCCACATCAGGTCTTTTTGTCCCATAATATTCTGGGCAAAAGAATCGTTTGATTTTTGTGTTTTAAAAAATGCTTTAACCATGCGGTCTTCGAGCGAATGATATGCAATAATCACTAATCTTCCACCAGGACGGAGGCATTTGTAGCTTTGATCTAAAAACTCCTGGAGAGCTTCCATTTCGTGATTCACTTCGATGCGTAGCGCCTGAAACACCTGTGCCATCAAACTGTTTTCGCGTCCGGCTCTTGCAAATTTGCTGATGATTTCGGCCAGTTGGAAAGTAGTCTGCACTGTTTTTTCGTTGCGTGCTTTTTCAATGGCGTTGGCTATTTTCCAGGCCTGATCAACTTCGCCATAATTTCTGAAAACGCGAGTAAGGTCTTCAACGCTGTATTGGGCAACAATTTGTTGTGCATTGAAATCCGATGCAGTGTTCATGCGCATGTCGAGCGGAGCATCAAAGCGGAATGAAAATCCGCGTTGAGGTGTTTCGATGTGGTGGCTTGATATTCCGAGATCGGCCAAAATGCCATCTACGGGCAGCGCTTCGTAATAACGCAGGAAATTGTGGATGAATCTGAAGTTGGAACGGATAACAGTGATGTTGGGGTGCCCATGAAATCCATTTACAGCATCTTCATCCTGATCGAATCCATATACATGGCCGGTCTTGAGTTGTTTAGCAATCAGCAAAGAATGACCGCCGGCACCAAAAGTGGCATCGGCGTACCGTCCGTCGTTTTTCACGGCGAGGTAATCAACACTTTCTTGAAGTAAAACACTTTCGTGATGCGTCATTTTTCTTCCGGGCTGCTGGCAGCATTTCCCATAACATCTTCTGCCAGAGTCGGAAAGTCGGCGGATCCGCCGGCGATGAACGCTTCGTATTCGGCTTTCGACCAGATTTCGAGCCGGTCGATGGCCGATGCAAGAACAATATCCCTTGAAATGCCGCTGAAAATCATAAGATCTTTTGGAATCAGCAAGCGGCCGCCATCATCGATATTGACAATGCGCGAGCCGGACATAAACAAACGGATAAAATCATTGTTTTTTTTCACAAAGCGGTTCAGCCGGGCTATTCCTTCGGTTTCCCTGGCCCAGGTTGATTGTGGGAAAAGCTCAATACACTTGTAAAACACACTTCTCTTCATGACAAACGCTTCGGAGGCCTCGGCGGCAAGCTGCTTTCGCAGGGAGGCCGGAAATACGAACCGCCCCTTCGAATCTGCTTTTAAATCATATACTCCGATAAACGCTGCCATTTCAGGATTTTAAAGTGTAAAAGTAAAGAATTCTTCCCCACAAAAAGCCATTTTTCCCCACTTTGTTGATAACTTTTTACTTATTTGAAGCAAAAAGGTTACGATTAAATTATAAAATATTGACAGACAGATGCTTATAAAATGATAAAAAGTGGGGAAGTTCGGAAAATGGTGAATAACTCACTCAAACGCTGATTTGGTGGGAAGTTCTTACATTTGCACAGCAAAAAGGGAGATATGGAAGTTCAGAGTAACCGAATTGAAAATGGGTCGCTGGTAATAACAGAAAGGACCATTGATGTAAAACAGCTTATCCGCGAAAAAAATGCTCGTTTGGAGCGGCTTTTGCCCGGTTTTGTTATTCGTTATCTGCGGCGGATTTTGCATGAAAAAGATATTAATGCCACTTTGTTTCAAAATCGCGATAAGCATGGTGTTGAAATGGTTAGTGCGGTTTTGTCCGACTTTGGAGCTACTATCATTGTGAGGGGCATCGAGAATTTGGATGGTGAAAATCGTTTTATAGTGGTAGCCAATCATCCGTTGGGGGGGTTGGATGGTTTGGCATTGATTCAAACAGTTGGCCGTGTGAAGCCACCTATCCGGTTTCCGGTGAATGATTTTTTATTGTATCTGCCCAATATGCGTGAATTGTTTATCCCCATCAATAAAGTTGGCAGTCAGTCTTCGGCTGGAGTGAAAGCGCTTGAAGAGGCCTTTTTGTCAAATGATAACATTCTGTATTTTCCGTCGGGTTTGGCCTCACGAAAAATCAATGGAAAAATTATTGATCTTGAATGGAAAAAGACATTTGTGCAGAAAGCGCGCCAGCACCAGCGCAATGTGATTCCGGTTCATGTAAGCGGGCAAAATTCAAGGCGTTTTTATCGCATTGCAAATTGGCGCAAACGGTTGGGCATTAAAGTCAACATTGAAATGCTTTATCTGGCTGATGAAATGTATAAACAAAAGGGGCAAACCATTACCATTACCTTTGGCAAACCACTTCAATATACGATGTTTGACAAAAGCAAAAAAGATACTGAATGGGCAGAATATGTGAAACAAATTGTTTACAATCTCCCGCAAAATGATTAATTTTACACCCTTATTTTGTTTTTGGTATATTACGGATTAATATGAAACCGCTGATAGACAAAGTTTCACGTGAAGAAATCCTCAGGGAGCTATCGCCTGAGCGCTTTGTCCGTTATACAAATTTCGGTCATAATGAGATTTATATTTTTCGTGGTGATGATGCGCCTAATCTCATGCTTGAAATTGGCCGCCTGCGTGAAATTGCATTCCGCGAAGCAGGTGGTGGCACGGGAGAACCTGTCGATATTGATGAGTTTGATAAGGGTTCGAATGCCTATTTTCAGTTGATTGTGTGGAATCCGGGAGAACAGGAAATCATTGGGGGTTATCGCTACATCAAACTAAAAGATACGCATCCCGATGAGCATGGTTATTATCATCTGGCAACCACACATATGTTTCGGTTTTCTGAAAAATTCATGGACGAATATTTCAGTGATACCATTGAGCTTGGTCGTTCATTTGTTCAGCCGCAATATCAGCCATCACGCGACAGCCGCAAAGGCATTTTTTCACTCGATAATCTCTGGGATGGGCTTGGTGGCCTTATTATCATGCATCCTGATATAAAATATTTTTATGGCAAGGTAACCATGTATCTGAAATACGACCAGTTTGCGCGCGATGTGATTCTGTCGTTTCTGATGAAATATTTCCCTGATCGTGAAAATCTTGTCTGGGCCTATGTTCCACGTCCTATTCGTACCACTGATGATGTTGTTAAAAATATTCTCAATGGGAAAACATACGAAGAAGACAAAATGTTGTTGATGCGTTTTGTGCGTAGTCGCGGCATGAATTTTCCTCCATTGGTCAATGCATATATGAATCTTACAAGTTCAATGCGCACTTTTGGTTCTTCGCTCAATGATACTTTTGGTGATGTAGAGGAAATCGGTATTCTTGTTACAATTGCCGACATTTATGAATCAAAGAAACACCGGCATCTGGCGTCTTTTAATAAGGGGCGTGATTAATTCCTTCTTTTTTTATGATTGCTAAATATATTTCAGGTTGCACCACGTGGACCAAATGCCCGCCGGCGCATTTGCCTGAATTTGCTTTTACAGGTCGTTCCAATGTTGGAAAGTCGTCGCTTATCAATGCAATGACTGGAATTAATAAGCTGGCCAAAATCAGCTCTACACCAGGGAAAACACAGATTATTAATCATTTTTTGATTGACAACAATTGGTATCTTGCCGATTTGCCGGGTTATGGTTATGCACGTATTTCGAAAAAAACACGGGAAAAATGGCAGCCCATGATGCGTGAATATCTGAACCGGCGCGAAAATCTGATGACTACATTTGTGCTGATTGATTCTCGTCTTGAACCGCAAAAAATCGATCTGGAATTCATTGATTGGCTTGGCGAGAATAGTATCCCGCTGGCACTTGTTTTTACCAAAGCCGACAAATGTTCAAAGAATGAACTCAAGCGGAATGTTGATTCTGTGCTGAAGAAAATATCCGAAAATTGGGAAGAGCTGCCGGCTCATGTGATTACCTCATCCGAAACCGGTGCCGGAATTGAAGATCTGCTCCAATTTATTGATGGGGTCAACCGTCTGTGGGTTCCTATGGCTTAGTATTGTTGAATGCAGAGTTGAGCGTGTGACGCTTCATGCGCACAAGGCCGAAATACCACATGAAAATGACGAATGGGAAGAACAATATCAGCGCCCATGTTTTTTCGAGCATGAGCAGAAAATCGTAGGTTCCGTGAAGCAGAAACGGCATGAAGAAAGCCATGAATAGCTGCCACGATTTTGCAGCTGGTAAAAATTTTGCAAGTCCGAAACGATATCCCATCACAACGCCAAACAGCATGTGTGCCGGAACGGCTGTGAATGCGCGCATGTAGCCAACCGATGCCGAGTCATTTCCAATCACGTACATGATGTTTTCGACCAATGCAAAACCAAGCGATACAATGCCCGCATACACAATACCGTCGAAACGCTCGTTGAAATGTCTTGAACGGAAAAACAACAGATAAACCGCCAGCCATTTGAAAATTTCCTCAGTGAAACCTGCCACGGCAAAGGCATTCAGAAATGCACCGGTGGAGCCGGAATATTTGTCCACATATTTTGTGATGAATATCTCAACAAACAGAATGGGAATGACAATTATAGCTCCAGCAATCAGAGCTTTGATGAGCATTCCGATGGGTTCCTTTTCGTATTTGTCTCTGTAATAAAGATAAAATGCAAGGATGAAAATCGGGGTAATGGCCAGGAGCAATAAATTCATCTTTTTTTGTGTAAAGATAATAATGATTGGAAATGTGAAGTATAATATTGATAAGACAAACCTGAAATAAAAAAACCGGCTTGAAAAGCCGGTTTTTTAAGAAATGTGTTTGGGAATAATTATTTAATTTCCCAGGTTTCGCCGCTGTTGAACAGATCGTCCATGCATTTAATATTGCTCCCTGCTTTGACTTGAGCAATTTGCTCTTCCATCAAATCATCATAGGTAGGAGCAGCAGCAGCGCGGATTACGCCAAAGGCAATCGGGCTCGACAGTTTGGCCAACATGAGATGAATTCCCGGATCGGGGTTGTGCATGTCGTGAATCAGGATGTCTTCTTCCGAAATGCCGTTTTCACCAATGGTAACAACTTCAAGACTTCGGTCATTGAGTCGAATGCCTTTGTTTTTTTCTTTGCCGAAAATCATTTTTTCACCGTGTTTCAAATGCAGTTGCATATTGTCGCGGTTTTCTTTCGAAGTGATATATTCGTGTGCTTTGTCGTTGAAAATAACGCAGTTTTGGAGGATTTCAACAATCGAAGTACCGTCGTGCTTGGCAGCTTCGAACATGATTTCGGTCATCATCGGTGGGTTGGTGTCAATGGCACGTGCAAAGAAAGTTCCCTGGGCACCGATGACAAGTTCACCTACGGAGAAGGGATGCTCAATGGTTCCGTATGGCGATGTTTTGGTTTGTGCTCCCAGCGGGCTTGTAGGTGAGTACTGTCCTTTGGTGAGGCCATAAATTTGATTATTGAAGAGCATCACGTTTACGTCGATGTTTCGTCGTATGAGGTGAATGAAATGGTTTCCGCCGATGGCGAGTGAGTCACCGTCGCCGGTTGGAATCCAGACGCTGAGGCCCGGATTGGCAATTTTTACACCCGATGCAATGGCATGTGCACGTCCGTGAATGCCGTGAAAACCATAGGAATTCACGTAATACGGAAAACGCGATGAACAACCGATTCCGGAAACAATAACGTAATTTTCCTTTTTATAACCGATTTCCGGGAAAACTTTCGATACTGCGTTGAGGATGCTGTGGTCACCACAACCGGGGCACCATTTCACCATTTGGTCGCTGACAAAATCTGCTTTTGTCAAAGGAACCGGTGATTTTTCTATGCTGTTTCTGATAACGCCCATCATAATATTAAGCTTTTAAGATTTGACTGAAATTTTCGACCAGTTCACTTGCCGTAAATGGCTGACCCTGCACTTTGTTGTATTGCAGGTAAGGAATTTCGGGGAAGTTGGTTCGCAAATAAGCGGCAAACTGTCCCATATTGAGTTCACATACCACGATTTTTTTGAATGAAGCAAGCATGTCGCGGGTATTTTTTGGTAGCGGGCTGATATAGCGGAAGTGAGTATGAGCTATTTTCATTCCCTGAGCTCTTGCTTCTTCAACACCTGCCTGCACCTGGCCTTTGGTACCACCCCAGCTAACCACAAGCAGATCGGCATCTGCGGGACCGGTGAATTCCTGCATTGGAAGATGATTGGCAATACGCTGAACTTTTTCTGCGCGTAGTTTCACCATGAGTTCATGATTGATCGGGTCGGTGGTAACTTCGCCATAAATATTTGATTTTTCAAGACCGCCAATACGATGGCGCAGTCCCTCGGTTCCCGGAACGGCCCATTCACGTGCCAGTGATTCGGGATCACGTTCATAAGGTAAAAATCTGCCATCACCGTCTTTTCGTGGTTTGGCTTTGCGTGGAGTTATGGTGGGAAGCTCAGCCATTTTGGGAACTTCAATAACTTCGGATCCAAAACCGATATAACCATCGGTGAGGCAAATCGCCGGCGTCATGTGTTCAAGTGAATATTTGGCTGATTCGTACGATGTATAGAAGCAGTCGGCTGGTGACGAAGCGGCAATGATAATTACCGGGCCTTCGCCGTTGCGGCCATAGAGTGCCTGTAAAAGGTCGGCCTGTTCGCTTTTGGTTGGCAAGCCGGTTGAAGGACCGCCACGCTGAACATTTACAACGACCAATGGCAATTCTGTCATAACAGCGAGCCCAAGAGCTTCTGATTTGAGTGAGAGTCCAGGCCCTGAAGTGGAGGTACAGGCGAGTGAACCTGCGAAACTGGCTCCGATTGCGGAACAGATACCTGCAATTTCGTCTTCGGCCTGAAAAGTTTTTACACCCAGTTCGCGGTGTTTGGCCAGTTCCATCAGAATTTCGGTAGCCGGAGTGATAGGATATGAGCCAAGGAATAATTGCAGTCCTGCTTTTTCGGCAGCAGCCATAAGTCCCCAGGCGGTGGCTTCGTTTCCGTGAATGTTGCGGTATTTGCCGGGTTTCAACTGTGTTTTGGGAACAACGATGCTTGGAATTGCCTCGATGGTGTTGGCAAATTCATAACCGTTTTTAATGACTATTTCATTAATTTTAATCAGTTCCGGTTTTTTCTTGAAGCGCTTCTGCAGATAATCATCGGTTGCTTTCAAATCGAGACTGAACATATTGAACAGCATGCCAAGTACAAACATGTTTTTGGTTTTTTCAGCTGTTTTGTTGTCAACCCCAAAATCTTTGAGACTTCCTTTGGCCAGCGAAGTGATGGGTGGGTGAATAACATTGTATCCATCGAGGGTGCCATCAAATAATGGGTTGGTTGTGTATCCCAGCGGACTGAGTACTTTTTCCTCGAAGCTGTCTTCATCGGTAATGATGGTGCCACCTTTTTTAATGTTTTTCAGGTTGGCCTTCAGCGATGCCGGATTAAAAGCAACTAGAACATCACATTGATCCCCCGGAGTAAGTACTTTTTTGAAACCGAAATGTACCTGAAATCCTGATACGCCGGCAACAGTGTTGCGCGGAGCCCTGATTTCGGCAGGGAAATCGGGAAATGTTGACAAATCTTCACCAGCTAAAGCGATGGTTTCAGAGAAAATGGTTCCGAGAAGCTGCATCCCGTCGCCGGAGTCTCCGACAAACTTGATGACAACATCATCTTTGTTAACCACTTTTCGGTTATTTTGTGCAGTCATATGTTGGTTATTAAAATTGTGCAAAGGTATATCGAATTTCCTATACAGGCTGAAAAAGATGTTCTTAAAAAAGTCAATATTAATGTTGATTTTTAATGTTTTATTTCTGTAAACCGCAAAGACACTTGCTTTGAAGAGTCAATCCTTTTTAATATCCGATGTTAGGTCGATTATTTACAACTTGTTTATCAATCATATGCAATTACCTGAATGTTTAAATCAGCCCTCGGTACAACTTTTGCTTTGCGGCGCGGTCTAAAAACCACCAAATCCGGATTTTTATGAAGAAATTATTACTCCCGCTGCTGATTATCATTGTTTTATCGAGCAGTTGCAGCAAATGGGGCTGGGTCACCCTGCAATATCCGAACCCGCCTCAGCTTACACTTTCCGACAATATTAAAACCATCGCCATTGTAAACCGGTCTCTGGTGAAACAAGACGACAAGAATAAAAACATCCTCGAGACGGTGGCTTCGGCCGAAGTGGCCGGCTCCGACAAACTGGCTTCAGATGAATGCATCAAGGCAGTATTCGACCGCATGAACGGCTGGTCGGACATCAGTATT
>Ga0116152_10001967_pt1 | contig 16770 bp, 10 predicted proteins | sample AD_UKC119_MetaG_FD_89894 | JGI IMG/M metagenome (GOLD analysis project Ga0116152, IMG submission 89894) | Active sludge microbial communities of municipal wastewater-treating anaerobic digesters from Hong Kong - AD_UKC119_MetaG | ecosystem: Engineered > Bioreactor > Anaerobic > Digestate... | reverse complement strand
TTGACTATTTTCCTGATGATTTTGTGCTGGTGGTGGACGAAAGCCATGTAACAATACCGCAGATCAGAGCGATGCACGGAGGTGATCGTTCGCGTAAGCAAACCCTGGTTGAATATGGGTTCAGGCTACCTTCGGCATTGGACAACCGACCTCTGAAGTTTGATGAGTTTGAAGCCATTACCGGTCAAACTATCTATGTAAGTGCTACTCCTGCCGAATATGAGCTGATGAGAAGTGAAGGCATTGTTGTTGAACAACTGATCCGTCCAACCGGCCTGCTCGATCCTGTTATAGAAATCAGACCCAGCCTGAATCAGATTGACGACCTGCTGGAAGAAATTGATTTGGTGGTGAAACGCAATGAACGGGTGCTTGTAACCACACTCACCAAGCGAATGGCCGAAGAACTTTACAAATATTTTACCCGGCTTGACATCAAGAGCCGTTACATTCATTCCGATGTAGAAACACTGGAACGTGTTAAAATCATGAGAGAGTTGCGCCTTGGTGATTTTGATGTGTTGGTAGGCGTCAATCTGCTGCGCGAAGGTCTTGATCTGCCTGAAGTATCGCTGGTTGCAATATTGGATGCCGACAAAGAAGGCTTTTTAAGATCGGAGCGTTCGCTCACACAAACTGCCGGTCGAGCTGCCCGCAACATCAATTCAAAAGTAATAATGTATGCGGATTCGGTTACCGAATCGATGAAAAAAACCATCAGCGAAACCAACCGGCGAAGGGAAATTCAGATGCGTTACAACGAGAAAAATAACATCACTCCCACCCAGATCACCAAATCCTTTGACGCCATTATGGGACAAACATCTGTTGCCGGTTTATCGCAGACAGGAACAAAATCCTACGTCGAAAAATCCGGCATTGACGTCGCTGCCGATCCGGTAATCCAATACATGAGCCGCGAAGAAATTGAAAAAGCCATTAAGCAAACCCGGCAGAAAATGGACGAAGTGGTAAAGGAACTCGATTTCATCAGGGCAGCACAATTCAGGGATGAGATTTACGGACTGGAAGCTCGTTTAAAAGAGCTGAAAGAGTAATGTTTTAAATTTATTCAGGTAATAATATCTAATGGATGCAGAAACAAACAATAATTCCGGAAGAAATGCTCAAAGTTGCCATTCAGGCTGCTCTCGATGCCGGAAGGGAAATTATGAAACATTATGACAGCCCGCTGACTGTGGAGATCAAGGAAGACAACAGTCCGCTAACAATTGCCGACCGTCGTGCACACGCTATTATTGAAAAAGCCCTGAAAAATACAGCTATACCTGTCATGAGCGAAGAGGGAAGGCATTTTACCTATGAAACCAGAAAAGACCTTCAATATATCTGGATTGTTGACCCCCTGGATGGAACGAAGGAATTTATCAATCATAATGGTGAATTTACAGTAAACATTGCCCTGATTGAACGACACAAACCTGTACTGGGTGTGATTTATTGTCCGCCGCTCAAAACGCTTTATTTTGGATCTGCTTATCAGGAAAAAGCTTATAAAATACTGCTGGAGAAAGAGCCCATAAATGTTGATAATTTGCTGCCAGGAGCAATACAATTGCCACTAACCCATACAAAAAGGCCATTTACGGTAGTTGCCAGCAAGTCTCACCTCAACAGGGAAACCGCTGATTATATTGAGCAGGTAAGAAAAAAACAGGGTGAAATTGATCTTGTTCCCAAAGGTAGTTCACTAAAATTTTGTCTTCTGGCAGAAGGTACAGCCGATCTTTATCCCCGTTTTGCTCCCACCTGTGAATGGGACACTGCCGCTGCGCAGGCCATCCTTGAAACAACAGGAGGTGAAGTTGTCAGTGTTGACAACTTCACCTCCCTGCAATACAATAAGGAAAATCTTTATAATCCGGGGTTTATTGCCAGAAGAAATAAATCTAATGTTTCGATTAAAAACGAAAGCTGATTTTTACGTACTTTTTTCTTCTTGCAAAGCCGGCAGAATTATTTTACAATTTCCAGCAGTTCCACTTCAAACACCAGCGGAGCATAAGGTGGAATATCACGACCGGCACCACGTTCTCCATAAGCCATAGTCGAAGGCAGAACAAATTTCCCTTTACTTCCTACATTCATCATGGCAATACCTTCGTCCCATCCTCTGATCACCTGACCTACACCCAGTGTAAACTCAAATGGTTCTCCGCGATCCAATGAAGAATCGAATTTATGACCATCGAGCAAAGTGCCGGTGTAGTGAACTTTTACTTTATCTCCGGATTGTGGTTTAGGACCAGTGCCTTTCACTGTTTCGATATAATACATTCCTGATTCTGTAGGCTCCACTGTGATGTTGTTGGAGGTCAGGTATTCCTTTATTTTGGTTTCCTCTTCGCCTTGTGCTACAGCCATTTGTTCAATCATTTCAGCTTCCATTTCGTCCTGGGTCTGGATTTTGTCCAGTTTGACGTTGAAAAGAAGTTTATCCACGCCGGTTGCAAAATCAGGTACTTCGGGGAAACCTGCAGTTTTCAGAAAAAATGACTCGGCCGGGATCATAAAACTTGCGCTATCGCCAAGATGCATCATTGTCAGTCCTTCGTATAAATCACCGGGAAATTGCGATTTGTACATAGGCAGAAGCATTATTCCTTCCGGATAGGAATTACTGTTGAAATAAACACTATCCGGTGATCCGTAGGTGAGTTTCAGGGAAAGAATGTCGCCTTCACCAGGTGTACGGGCAGTGGTATCCTGATTGTAAAAATGATATCCGACCCCATTGTCTGTATAAATGAACGGTATTTCTTTCGGCTTACTGTTCTGACATGCTACGAATGTTACGCCTGCGATCAGCAGGATAGCAAAAATACTCCTTACATTTGTTCTCATAAATTTGTGTTGTTTGTGTTGAATAATAACGTATTGATTTGAAAATATTTGCATTAATTTAAAACTTCTATCAGTTCGATCTCAAAAACCAGTGGTGTATAAGGTTTTACATTGTTTCTGACTTCGTCACCATAACCAAGTGATGACGGTACAATAAATAGAGCTTTTCCACCTTCCGACATCATCAATATTCCTTCATCCCATGCAGGGATTCGTTCGCCTGCTCCGGCTGTAAACTGCACCGGCCGGTTCCGTTCGTAAGAAGAATCAAAAACAGTTCCGTCGAAAAGATATCCTTTGTAATGTACTTTTACCTTTTTGCCGGCTTCTGCTTTTTTTCCTTTTCCGGGTTTGATCTCAACGTAATAGAGGCCGCTTTCAGAAGGTTCGACAGTGATGTTATTTTCCTTCACATAATTTTTTATCAGTGCTGCTTCATTTTGCTTTCTTTCGTTGGCTTCCATTCTTTCAGCTTTCAGGGCCGGTGGTTCGGGATAAATTCCAGCCACTTTTATATCGAAATACATTTCTTCCACATTTTCCACCACTTCCGGTATTTTTCTGTACTTCATCATACTGATAAAAAATTTGTCCGGGCTGATTGCAAAAGTGGCACTGTCGCCCTTGCGCATCATCATGATGCCTTCAGGCAGGTCTCCGGGTATTTTGGAAATAATCTGAAAACTGATTGGACGACGTCCACTTTCAAACAAAATGGTATCAGCAGTACGATAGGTCAGATAAACATTGACCAGGTCATAGGCTTTTACCTGAAGAGAATCTTCAGTTCTGACATGAAACTTGTATTTCAGTCCGGACGATGTTGTTTTGAAGCCGTCATCATCGCCTTTGCAGGCAGTAAAACTGATTGCCGCAATGGCAAAAAAAGCAAATATGCCTAAAAACCGCAGGTTGTTGATTCTTTTCATACTTTGGATTATTTAATATCAAGGATTTTAATTTCATAAATCAGCGTGGCTTTAGGAGGGATTTTTTTACCGTCTCCGCTGAGCCCCCAAGCCAGATGTGAAGGGATAATTAATCGTGCTTTATCGCCGACATGCAAAAAATTCATTGCCTCCTCCAAACCTGCTTCTACCCCACCCTGACCAATTTCAAAAGATTGCGGACCGGACTCTTCCGATGAATATACCTGCAAACCGCTGATAAGTTTTACCCTATAATCCATCACCACGGTTTTTCCTTTTTTGCAGGGAGCTCCGTTTCCTTTTTCCAGAACAACATAGCGCAGACCTGTTCCTGTTTCTTCCATTTCCCAGCCGTATCTTGAAATGAGGTCTTCAATCTGCTGCGCTTCAGTTTTGACAAGTTGTTTATTTACCTCAACCAAAATTTCCTCCATGTTATCTCCAGTTGTTGACTTTTCTTCCTTTTTGGAGGGGTCATCACAGCCCGCCATCAGGATTGAGATCAATGACAAAAAGAAAATATATACTGAAATGCGCATGAGTATTGAAACTAACTAATTTTAAAATCAAGCTGCTCTTTGTATTCGGGCAAAATTTCCTTCAACCTTGCAATGGTTTCTTCCATTGAAACAAAAGAATCGCCTCCGGCTGCATTGCGGTGTCCACCGCCAACAAAATATTTTGCAGCAATTTCATTAGCCGGAAAATCCCCTTTTGATCTGAATGAAAGCCTGATTCTGTCGCTGCGCTGGGTAAGCAAAACAGAGAAATTGACTGATTTCACGGAAAGAGGATAATTCACAATTCCCTCAGTATCGCCCTGTTGAAAATCAAAATCTCCCAGTTCTTTCAAGGTCAGAGGGATAATTGCAGTATGCAGGTGAGGCAGGATTTCCATTTTTTTAAAAACAGCATACCCCAGCAGGCGCATCCGGCTTTCCGAAAAGTTATCGTAGATCAGCCGGTGAAGCAATTCAGCATCAGTACCTTTTTCGATCAGATCGGCAACAATACGGTAAGTGCTTGATTTGTTGCAGTTAAAACTCAGCGAACCGGTATCGGTGATTATTCCGGTATAAAGACTTTCGGCCACCGGTTTATTAATCAGATGTTGCAATCCTGTCAGTGAAAAAAAATCATACACCAGTTCGGCAGTTGAAGAAGCAGAGGTATCATGATGCACGAAATGAAAGAAATCTGTTGCAGGATTTGGGTGGTGGTCAATAAGGATTTTCATTGCCGGTGATTTTCGAAGAGCTTCTTCCATTTTCCCGGTTCTGTCGGGGGAATTGTAATCAAGGCAGAAAACAAAATGTGCCATCTCCAGTGCATTGACTGATTCTTTTGGCTGATTTCCGAAAAGCAGGGCATTTTCACTTTCCTGAATCCATTTCAGGAAATCAGGGAAACTATTGGGAAAAATAACAGTAACCTGATGATTAAGTTGTTTCATCAGATGATAAACAGCCATCGCTGATCCAACAGCATCCCCATCGGGGTTGTAATGTGAAGTAACAACGATGTTTGCAGGAGAATGCAAAAGTCCGGACAGTCTGTTCAGTTCAGTCTGATTCAAGTGAAAAATTGATTAATTCAACAATATACCACTGCATTAAAAAGGCTGCAAAGCTATAATAAAAAACGTTAAATGAGGGTGGTTTTTTGATTGTTGATTATTTTTGCGGAAAATCAAATCACGTTTGAAAAATGAGAGGAAACATCACTTTTACCATGATTAAGCCAACGGCCATGTCAAGAGGTTATGCCGGTCATATTCTTTGCCGCATTACAGATGCAGGATTTAAGTTTTCGGCAATGAAGCTTGTGAGGTTGTCAAAAGATCAGGCAGCCGCTTTTTATGCTGTGCATCAGGGAAAGCCTTTTTATAATTCGCTGGTTGAGTTTATGTCTTCAGGACCTATCATTGCTGCCATTCTCGAAAAAGAAAATGCAGTTGCAGAGTACCGTAAATTAATTGGAAACACCGATCCCCAAAAGGCTGAAAAAGGTACAATCCGCTATGATTTCGGAACAAATCTGCAGGCCAATGCCGTGCACGGCTCCGACAGCGATGACAATGCAAATATCGAAGCTGATTTTTTCTTTTCCAAATTGGAGCGCTACTGATTTTTTAACCACACTGATTTTTCAGGATTAAACTTTGTTTTCCGGTAAAGCTGCTAAAATCGCTTTATGGTTCTCGCAGTATTGAAAAATATTTGTCGGGAACAGTTTATGTTTTAGCACCAATTAAATACTGGTAAAAAAACAGCATAGCGGTATGAAATGACGATCGAATCAACTATTGGTGTACCATAATCATCTGTCCAAAAAATGTTTTTTCTTGTTGATGGAAATGCCAAATTAATTATTTATAAATTTGCTTTAAATTCATCCGGTATGAAAGCAGCCTGAAACCGGAAAAACAAACTGCCCGAAATTTTCCAACATTTACCACAATGAAAAAATTATTTCTCTTACTCATGTCAGCCACGATGCTGATTTATATCGATTCTTGTCAAAATGGCACCGATCGTCAGGTCATGTCTGATCCTTCGGAATTTGAAGGATTGGTTTCAGGATTTACCAGTGGTCAGCTATCCAAAGATGCTGAGATCAACGTCGTTCTTGCCAGACCTGTTGAAGGCATCCAGCCGGGAAGTACCCTGCCGGCCGGTGTGCTTTCATTTAAGCCTGACATTGAAGGTTCAGCGATCCTTGAAGACCGGTTTACCATTATTTTCAAACCGTCTTCTTCTTTAATTTCAGGGCAACAGTACCAGGCATCACTTGATCTGCAAAAATTGTTTGAAGTACCGGATGAGTCAAAGCAGTTTATATTTGGATTTAGTGTTCTTGAGCAGGATTTTACTGTTTTTCGCGGACAACTACTTCAAACCGGAACAGACAACCAGCAATCACAGCAGTATCATGGAAAACTCATTACAGCTGATGAAATGCAGGTTGATGAGGTAGCTAAACTTCTTAAGGCTTCATCTCCACAAAAAAAATTTGATGTTAAAATAACACCGGAAGGAATCAACACTTTTAGTTATCTGATTGAAGAAATTGAAAGAATGGACAATGCCTACGATCTGACTATTTCATGGAATGGTGCACCTCTTGATATTAAAAAAAAGGGGAGTTTTACAATCGAAATCCCATCAATACACGAATTTGATCTGGTTAGCCATTCTGTAAATCAGGATGAACAATCGGTAACGCTCATTTTCTCTGATCCGACTGACGACGGTCAGCAACTTGCAGGATTGATCACCATTGAAGGGATAAATGACATCCGGCTCGCACGCAACCAAAATACGGTAACTCTTTTCCCCAAACAACGGCTTTCAGGTGAACAACAAATAACCATCGAGGGTACACTTCGCAGTAGCAAAGGAATTATGCTGGGGAAAACACTTCAGCTTATTGTTGCAATGGAACCCTTAAAACCGCAGGTGGAGATTCTGGGAAACGGCAACATCATACCGGACTCGCGTGAACTGATTCTTCCGTTCAGAGCTGTGAGCCTGAAAGCTGTGGATGTATTCGTGTATAAAGTTTTTTCCGATAATGTGAACCAGTATTTTCAGGAAAATACCCTTGGAAATGGACAAAATCTGCGAACTGTTGGAAGGCCGGTTTTTATGCAATCTGTCCGTCTCGACAACAATCCTTCTGCAGATTTATCCCAGTGGAATGCCTTTTCCGTGGACCTTACCCGCATGGTACGCACTGACCCGACAGCTATTTATCAGGTAAAATTTACCTTCAAAAAAGAATATGCCTTATGCGAATGTACCGAAGAATATCCTGATCTACCAGAGGTAAAAGATATTTCACTCAGTGAAGCTGAACAGAACTGGTGGGACGGCAATGGCTACTGGTATAATTACTGGCCTGATAACTGGCGATGGGAAGACAGAGATAACCCCTGTACCGATTCCTATTATACCAGCGATAAGTTTCCAAGAAGAAATCTTCTGGCCAGCAATATTGGAATTATTGCAAAATCAGGAAATAACCGCAGCTTCATGATAGCCATTACCGATCTGATAACCACTGCGCCGATAGGTGGGGCAAAAGTTGATTTTTTTAATTATCAGCAACAGAAAATCGGAGAAGTTACAACATCAGCCGACGGTACTGCAACGATTGATCTGGAAAACACCCCCTATCTGATTGCTGCTTCCAAAGACGGGCAACAGTCATGGCTGAGGGTTGATAACGGTGCGTCATTATCGTTAAGCGGTTTCGATGTTTCGGGAAATGAAATTCAAAAAGGCCTTAAAGGATTCATTTATGGTGAGCGGGGAGTCTGGCGGCCAGGTGACACCCTTTTTCTCACATTTGCTATGGAAAATGTTAAGCAGGATTTACCGGCAAATCATCCGGTACTTTTTGAACTTTTCGATGCCCGGGGGAATCTGGCTGACAAACAGGTAAAAACTGAAGGAACAGATAACTTTTACACTTTCATCACACCCACATCAGCCGAAGCGCCAACAGGTAACTGGAAAGCAAAAGTGACTGTCGGAGGAGCAGTCTTTGAGCACCGCCTGAAAATTGAAAACGTTAAACCCAACCGGCTGAAAATGGAGCTGAATTTTACACATGACCTGCTTACTACCGGTGACCAATCGGTGAAACTCAGATCAATGTGGCTGCATGGTACTCCGGCAGCACAACTAAAAGCACAGGTGTCCATGAAGCTTCTGCAATCCGGTCATCTCTTTAAAAAATTTGAGCAATTTACCTTTACTGATCCTGCCAGAAACTTTTATCCGGTTGAAAACGCAGTTTATGAAGGCATGCTGAATAATTCAGGAGAAACTACTTTTCAGCTTAATATGCCAAAAGACTCCTGGGCACCAGGGATGTTGAATGCGGTTTTTACCACCAGGGTATTCGAAAAAAGCGGGGACTTCAGTACGGATGTCTTTACGATGCCATTTGCGCCGTTTAAACATTTTGTCGGGTTGAAAATTAAAGGAGCTGATACGCATGGAAGTATTCTGGAAACAGACAAAGATCATAAGATTGAAGTGGCAACAGTGGATTACACCGGCAAACCTGTCTCACTCTCCAATCTCGTGCTAAAGGTTTACAAACTCTCATGGCGCTGGTGGTGGGGTTCTGGCAGTAACAATCTTGCATCATGGGTCAGTGGGCAAGGTTCAGAACTGATCCGGGAAAGTGCTTTCAACACGGTTGACGGAAAAGCCAGTTTGACCTTCAGAGTTGACTATCCTGACTGGGGACAATATTATGTTCAGGTGATTGATCCGAAAGGGCATCACTCATCCGGAATGATAATTGAAGTGGACTGGCCATCATCCTACAGCCGTACCGGAAGAAAAAACCCATCAGCCGCCACAATGCTGTCGTTCACAACCGACAAAGAAAAATATTTTACCGGCGAAAAAGCCAGCATAAGTTTCCCTTCTTCTGAAAATTCACGTGCTATGATTAGTCTGGAAACCGGCTCGGATATCATAAAATCCTGGTGGATCAACTGCCAGGCAGGTGAAACTGCCTTTGATATTGACATTACCGAAGAAATGGCTCCAAACTTTTATGTGTATATCACGCTGATCCAACCTCATCAACAAACCATTAACGATTTGCCAATCAGGATGTACGGCGTGATTCCTGTACTGGTTGAAGACCCACAGACACTTCTGCATCCGGAGATTACAGCACCGGAAAAAATCAAACCTGAAAGTAAATTCACTATTACTATTTCAGAAAAAAAAGGACGTGCTATGACTTACACTATTGCAATAGTGGACGAAGGATTGCTTGGGCTTACCCGTTTCAAAACACCCGATCCCTGGCAGTCGTTTTTCTCACGTGAAGCACTGGGTGTTAAAACATGGGATATGTTTGATGATGTTCTTGGAGCTTTTGGCGGGCAAATACAAAAGATTCTGGCCATAGGTGGTGACGATGTGCTGACAGAGATCGAAAACCAAAAAGCCAATCGTTTCAAACCAGTAGTTCTGTTTTCAGGACCATACATGCTTAAAGCAAACAACGTAGCTGAACATGTTTTTACAATGCCAAATTATACCGGAGAGGTAAGAATCATGGTCATAGCCGGGAAAAATGGCGCATGGGGCTCAACTGAAAAAAATGTTACTGTCAATCAGCCATTAATGGTACTTCCCACCCTGCCGCGGATGCTAAGCCCTCAGGAAGAAGTTATTCTGCCTGTCAGTGTTTTCAGTATGGATAACAAGATCAGCAAGGTTACTGTAAGCATCGAAACAGAGGGGCCAATAGAAGCTCCTGTTGAAAATCAGCACCAGTTGACATTCAGCAAAACCGGAGAACAAATTTGCTATTTCAAACTAAAGGCAGCCACAAAGTCCGGGATAGCGCGTATTCATGTCAGAGCCAATTCGGGAGAGGAAACCGCAGGGGCTTCCATCGAAATTGATGTGGTTAATCCGAACCCGTTAACAACATCCACTGAAAATGTAATTCTCCCGGAAGGCGTAGAAAAAGATCTGGCCATCAGGTTTCACGGAATTGAAGGTTCAAATTCGGGAAAAATCACTGTTTCAGGATTCCCTTCCTTCAATTTTGAAAAGAACCTTCAATACCTTCTGACCTATCCATACGGCTGTCTTGAACAGGTTGTATCATCGGCTTTCCCTCAGCTTTATTTAAGTGAAATCATGGAATTGACTGAAAAACAGCAAGTCATGTCAGATCGAAATATTCGTGCTTCAATAAGGAGATTGCAATCGTTCCGGATGCCTGACGGTCAATTTGCGTACTGGCCCGGAAGTCAATATATTTCTGAGTGGAGTTCAGTGTATGCTGGTCATTTTATGTTTTTAGCCGAACAAAAAGGTTATCTAATTCCATCATCGCTAAAGAACAGCTGGCTGGAGCACCAGACTTCACTGGCACTTAAATTTGATCCCTTGAAATCGGATGACAAGGTTTGCAATCAGCAATTACAGGCATACCGGCTTTATGCATTGACGTTGGCGGGAAAACCTTCATTCAGCGCAATGAACAGAATGAGGGAACTTTCAAACCTGTCGCAGAACGCAACCTGGCGTCTTGCTGCAGCCTATCAGCTCGCCGGACGACCAGAAGCTGCACAGGAACTAATCAACGGATTATCAAAAATGAAAACCAGCGAAAAAGGCAGCTACGCCCAAACTTTTGGATCAGAGTTACGGGACATGGCAATGATACTCGAAACCCACGTATTAATGAACAACAAATCAGCAGCATTTGAACTCATTCAACACATGGCAGAAGCTTACCAGGAAGAAAGCCTGAACACCCAGACTGCGGCATTTTTGATTTACAGCATTGCCCGATTTGCACAAATGACAGGTAGTGACAATAAAATTTCTTTCGATTACTCGCTCGGCGAAAAAAAAGAGAGCATAATCTCTGCCAGGCCTATGTTTGTTATTGATCTGGATGAAGTAAGCGGTTCAGAAAAACCATTTAAGATTAAAAACACAGGAAAGGGGGACATATTCATCACCATAACAGCCACCGGCCGACCGGATTATGAAAGCGATTCAACCGAAGCAAAGAACCTGGAAATGAAAATCAATTATACTGGACTGGACGGGTCTTTGGTGGATATTTATAAAATGAAGCAGGGAACTGATTTTGTTGCTGAAATAACACTCACAAATCCCGGAAATATAGGTGATTACGAAAATATGGTGCTGAGCTACACCGTGCCATCAGGTTGGGAAATTATTAACAAAAGGATCTACAATGCGGAAGAAAATCAGGTTGAAAGTCCGTTTATCTACAGGGACATTGGTGATAAAAGGATAGACACCTTTTTCACGCTGGAAACCGGTAAAACAGTCATTTACAGGATTGAACTCAATGCAGCTTATGCCGGTAGATATTACAAGCCATCGGTAACTTGTTCGGCCATGTACGATAATTCTATTTATGCGGTGGAAAAAGGTAATTGGGTAGAAATCAGGAAATAAAGTCTTTTACTTGAATAATCTCAGGTTCTTTTAATTATCCGTGTTTCTCATGTGGAAAATACTCACCCGTTTTTTCAGAGATTATGCGGGATGGAAACCCGGTCGAACGATGGCTACACTTTTCATCCTTCTGGTAATAGTTTTACTGATTGGTTTCTTTGTGCCTCCTTACCGGATCAACAGTCCCATGAGCACAGTCGTGCTGGACCGGAATGGTCAGTTAATTGGGGCGCAGGTAGCTGCTGACGGTCAATGGCGGTTTCCCTCCCAACCTGACGTTCCTGAAAAATTCAAAACCTGTTTGTTGCAGTTTGAAGACAGGTATTTTTATAAACATCCCGGCTTTAATCCTCTTTCTTTGGTCAGAGCAGCATACCAAAATATTACCGAAGGCAAGATCGTAAGCGGCGGATCGACCATAACCATGCAACTGGTAAGGATTTCGCGCGGCAATAAACCGAGGTCAGTAAAACAAAAACTGATTGAGATTTGCTTGTCTGTTTATTCCGAAATCAGATTTACAAAAAATCACAACCTGCGGCAATATGCATCAGCAGCTCCGTTTGGTGGTAACATTGTTGGCCTGGAAGCAGCATCATGGCGTTATTTTGGCCGAAGTCCCGAAAATCTTTCCTGGGCAGAGGCTGCTTGTCTGGCTGTTTTGCCAAATTCGCCGGCACTGATTCATCCCGGGCGCAACCGGACTGCTCTGAAAGAAAAACGTAACCGGCTGCTTAGTAAGCTTCTTAAAAATGGTCTTATTGACAAAACCACATGGGAGTTGGCCATTCTTGAACCTGTTCCGGAAAAACCACAACTATTACCCAATATTGCCCCGCATCTTGTTTCTTATCTTACTAAAGTTTCTCCCGGTCAACTGATCGTCTCCACCATTGATGAAACCATTCAAAAGAATCTTTGCCAGATCATTGTTAAGCATCATGAGAAACTTGTTGGTAATGGAATTCATAATGCTGCCGTACTCATTCTGAAAACGGTTTCCGGCGAAGTCGTTGCTTATTCAGGCAATACTCTTCCGGCTTTTGAAGGAGACCATGCCAATATGGTTGACATTATCCGCCGCCCGCGTAGCAGCGGCAGCCTGCTCAAGCCTTTACTATTTGCAGCAATGCTAAGCGAAGGTGAAATTTTGCCAAATACATTGGTGGCAGACATTCCAACAACTATCAGTGGTTATACCCCAAAAAATTTCAGCGTAACTTACGATGGGGCTGTACCGGCCAGAGAAGCGCTTATACGTTCACTCAATATTCCGGCAGTAAGAATGCTAAACGACTTTGGCCAGCCAAGATTCTACAATTTACTTAAGAAAGCTGGTTTTACAACTTTAGGCAAGCCGGCAGAACACTATGGTTTATCTCTAATTCTGGGCGGTGCCGAAATCACTCTTTGGGATATTTGTGCAGTTTACCGGGCTATGGCTGTAAAACTGCTTCAATATGAGAATATCCGGCAAGTGGCTCATCAACCGTTTTGCCGTCCTTCATTATTATTAAATGATACACTTCAGAAAAGTTTTGACAGGAATTATCCGGATGAAGGGGCAATTTTTCTCACCCTTGAAGCCATGAGAACAATTAGTCGTCCCAACTCAGAAACTGGCTGGGAAGCTTTTACTGGTTCACATCCGGTGGCATGGAAAACGGGAACAAGCTTCGGGTTCAGGGACGGCTGGGCTGTGGGAATTACACCCGAATATGTGGTAGGTGTCTGGACAGGAAATGCTGATGGTGAAGGCAGACCGGGTTTAACAGGTTTACAAACAGCAGCACCAATGATGTTTGATGCGTTCAACATGTTGCCGGTTTCTGGTAAATGGTTTAAAATGCCTTATGACAAAATGGAACAAATTACCGTTTGCAGACAAAGCGGAATGAGAAACAATTCCTATTGTACCGACATTGATACTATATGGGTAAACAAAGCTGCCCTGAATACTCCGGCCTGTTCCTATCATAAGCTGATACACCTGGATGCTGAGGAAAAATTCAGGGTAAATACCGACTGTTATCCTTCAGCCAACATACATTCTCTTTCCTGGTTCGCACTGCCTCCTGCCATGGCCTGGTACTATAAATTCCGCGATCCTTTTTACCGCAGCCTCCCTCCCTGGATGCCCGGATGTAATTTTTTAAGTGAAAATCCAATGCAGATGATATGGCCAGATCAGCCCGACAAAATTTTTATTCCTTATGAACTGGATGGTAAACCCGGGAAAGTTCTTTTTGAAATTGCACACCAACAGCCCGAAGCTAAAGTATTCTGGTACATTGACAATGATTTTACTGGTGAAACCCAGCTGATTCATAAAATGGAGTTTCGGCCTGAACCGGGAAAACACCAGCTTGTGCTGATGGACGAAGAAGGAAATATTCTGAATCAGGATTTTGAAATCGTTGAACGCTGAAACATATTGCTTCCCACAGTCAGGCGAAATTTCTTTTAAAAAGATGTGCCAAATCTTTTAAACCACAATAAATCATTTTAAAAAAAAAGAGGTTGCCCTATCGAGACAGCCTCTTTATTTCTTTGGTTCGTTATGATTTATTCTGCGATTTTAGCTATCTTACCGATTTCCATTTGTGTCAAGGCATCGGTTATCAGTTTTTCGTCATCAATCCCATTGGTTGTCAGGGTAAACAAAGTACTCCCGATGGGTATTTGTGCACTGTAACTGATATTTCCTTCTGTGTCTTCCGATTTGGTAAGCATTCCTTTGTAGTTACCGACTTTAATCCTTTTTTGATTGGGATCGGAAACCATAAATGCCGGCAAAGCCATGAATGCATTGATACCGGCCATTAAAGGCGAGTCGCTCACAATTTCAACAGAAGCATTTTTTGTTTCTGCTTCATATCTCCTGTTGACAAATAAACCTGCAAACATGATATTGGTTCCGGTAACGTTGTCGCCGGATTCAATTTTCGGTAATCCGAAAAGTTCCTGGGGCAATAATCCGAGAATTTCTCTTCCAATGGCCTGATTAATTCCCTGAAGAGCTTCCTGAAGTGCAAAACGGCTGCTCTCCAGATCGCCTGATTTATATGCTGTCTGTGCTTCATCAAGCTTCTGGTTCACATCTATTATCTCAACCTGTGCATGCAATTCTAAACCCAGTGTAAGGGTCAGCAAAATGATGATTATCTTTTTCATAATTATTGTTCTCCCAGTTCTTTTTTAATTTTTTCAATATCAATTTTTTCAGCTGCTGAAAGGATTTCTGTTTCATTGTCGAAATTAATTCCTTCGATGGCAAGCACAGAGGTCTGTCCAAGCGGGATAGTAAGTTTATACCCGGTATATTCGTCAAATTCAATCACTCCGCGATAGTCTCCTACTTTAACAGTTTTGTGCCCGGGGTCGGATGAAGTTGTTCCGTATGAACCGGTAGCCATCAGATACATGTTTGCGGCTGCCATCAGTCCCGAATCATTGCCAATCATAACTTTCAATTCCTGGTCGGATTTGCGGTAATAACGCTCGATGAGCAGTCCTACGAAACCAATTCCCGTGCTGGTAACAAGGTCTTCTTCAGCAACCATCGGCAATTCATTGAGGGTTTCCGGCAATTCTTTGAGGATATTTTCGCCGATTTCAAGCTCTATACCCTGAATAGCCTGACGAATAGCAAATCTTGCATCGCTGTAGTTTTTTCCGTCATAAGCAGCAATTGCATCCTTAATGTTAACCTCAATGTCCGGTGCGGATTTGGACAGTCCGCCTCCACGGGTGTTGCTCGGACGGTTTTCGGATGTTCTTTCGGAAGATTGCTCTGATGAGTTTCCTATGCCCACCGGTCTGTCAGTTTCGCTATTTTCATTTTTTTCGCTGTCAAAGATATTTTCAATGGCTTTGTCTTCAGCTTTTTCTTTAACTTTTCTGATGAATCTGCCCTGTGCCTGCACTTCTTGTATGGCAAAGCAGGTAACCAACAGAAGAATAAAAAACAGTAAGCCTGATCGTTTCATAACTGTTAGAATTAAATGATTAAATAATTATTTTATGCAAAATTACTGGATTTATTGTTAAACGTACTCATCATGGAATTTTCTTTACAGAAAAAATTGAAATTGTTCAAATATTATTACTTTTTACGAATTTTAAGCAATCAACAAATTTGATTATCCTGTTAAAACTGCACTCAATGCTTGAAAGAATTCAGTTGTTGTTCGAGCACCTTAATTTTGTTTTCGGCATCATTTTTCTTTTGTTGTTCTTTCTCGACCACAGCTGCTGGTGCACCGCTGACAAAGCGCTCGTTACTTAATTTTTTATTTACCGAAGCCAGAAAACCTCTGGTGTATTCCAGTTCTTCCTTCAGCCTTGAAATTTCATTTTCAATATTCACCAGTTCGCCAACGGGAATATAAAACTCAGTGGATTTTACAACAAAGGACATTGCATTGTCAACTTTTTCATCCGTATAAGTAACCTTGCTCAGGTTGCAAAGTTTGGCAGCAATTCCGTCGAAAGTAGTATCAGGTACCTGGTCAAGATTTTTTTTGATATAAAAATCCAGCGGTTGTTTCATCGGAATATTTTTTTCAGCTCTCAGGGCTCGCACAGCCATGATAACTTCCCTGGCAAAAGTGAACTGGTCGAGGATTTTATGTCTGACCCGATGTTTTTGTGGCCATGATGACACCATAATACAGTCCTCATTTGTTCTTTCACGGAGCAAATGCCAGATTTCTTCCGTCAGGAATGGCATGAAAGGGTGCAGGATTTGCATTAGTTTTTCGAACAGGCCGATGGTCTGATCATAGGTAATGCGATCAATAGGTTTTTCGTATCCGGGTTTGATTATTTCGAGAAACCATGAGCAAAAATCATCCCAGATGAGTTTGTAGGTTAGCATCAATGCATCCGAAATCCTGTATTTTGAAAAATGGTCGTCAATGTTGCCCAAAGTTTCATTTAGCTGAGCATCAAACCATTCCAATGCAATTTTACTTATGTCGGATTGATTA
>Ga0116152_10001966_pt1 | contig 16779 bp, 8 predicted proteins | sample AD_UKC119_MetaG_FD_89894 | JGI IMG/M metagenome (GOLD analysis project Ga0116152, IMG submission 89894) | Active sludge microbial communities of municipal wastewater-treating anaerobic digesters from Hong Kong - AD_UKC119_MetaG | ecosystem: Engineered > Bioreactor > Anaerobic > Digestate... | reverse complement strand
TCTTATTGCGAAGAATGCGGTAAAAAGTACGTTTTGAGAGTTTGATGAATTTCACACTTCGTTTGGATGCAGTTACAATCACTTCATCATTTTCACACAAGGCCAGACTATTTGAGCCATCCAGTTGCAACCAGGCGGCTTGGGACAAGCCATGCACCCGCATCAACAGGTGATCACTGGCGGGGAACACCATCGGGCGAGTAGTAAGCAGGTGAGGATTGAGCGGACTCAGCACGATTGCCTCCATCTGGGGAGCCAGAATGGGTCCTCCGGCAGAAAGTGAATAAGCGGTGGAACCAGTTGGAGTGCATGTGATAACGCCATCACAGCGCGAATCAAAAACATAGCGTCCATTGGCAAAGATACGCACACCAATCAAGCCCGGATTTTCACCTTTATAGATCACCGCGTCATTCAGTGCTTCCCTTTGCAAGATCAATGCTCCAGAGCGTTTAACGCTACACAAGATTAGCATCCGGCTAAGAATCTTAAACTTTCCGGCAATCAGATCCCGAATTGATGCCCTGATCTCAGGAAGCGTGCTCTCGGAAAGGAAGCCCAGATAACCAAGATTGATCCCCAGGATAGGTGCGGAGGTTTTAAGCGCCAGGTCTTTGGCCCTCAAGATAGTGCCATCACCACCGAAGACCAGGATGCAATCGATCTTGGGCACCGGGCTGGTACCGACAAAATCTACTAGTTTCACAGGTTCCAGCAGGATATCCTGTTGCTCTGCATCGCCAAAGAAATTGAGCTTCTTTTGTTGTGGATGCAGAACACGATGCTCTTTTTGCAGATTGATCAGCAGCTCAAATATGCTCTGCTTGTTTGTAAATCCAGGGTTGATATATACGGCAAAATTAGTCATGGTGATTGTAATATCCAGCGATACGATTCATAGCGTTCGGGATCTATTTCCCCTTTCTCCAGCGCTTCCAATACGGCGCAACCTACTTCTTCGATATGGCTGCAATCCCGAAACTTGCATAAAGGGTAATAGGCATCAAAGCCAGGAAAAAGCTTGGGTATGATCTTCACATCATCCTGATGCAGTGAAATCGTTTTGATTCCAGGAGTATCCAGCAGGTGTCCGCCAAAGCTCCAGGGCAGCAAAACCGCCTGCGTGGTGGTATGCTTCCCTTTTTCATTAAAATCGCTTACTTCGGCTGTTAATAGCTCAATCCCTGGTTCCAGACAGTTGATCAATGAACTTTTCCCAGCTCCTGAATGTCCAGAAAATACCGAATCGCGGTCTTTTAGCATATCTCGGAGTTCATCAATGCCCTCGCCGCTGATAGTGGAGGTGAGGATAATTTTGCAACCGATCTGACGGTAATAAGCAAGGCTTTCCTCAAGCTCCTCAAAATCCTGGCAGAGATCAATCTTGTTCACCACTATGAGGGGCGCTATATTGTGCTTTGCAGCAAGGATCAGGTATCTATCCACCAAACCGGGTTTAAACCTGGGCATCAGCCATGAGGTGGTAATTACCAGGATGTCGATGTTGGCAGCGATCACGATATCCCTTTGGAATGTTCCTGAACCATACCGGATCAGGCTGTTTCTGCGTGGAATCAGGTTCTCAATCCGAAAGTCTGGAGCTGGGGCCAGATCAAGCTCAACCTGGTCTCCAACGGCCAGCAAGCCTGAGCTCTGATATAGAAACTGCTTCAGGCGTCCGCTGATGCTTGCCATCACTGTTTGATCTGCAAGAGCTACCCGGCATTGATAGTTGCTCATCACTTCCATCACCCGTCCGACCTGCAGTTCAGAATCGTTTTTCTGACTGTGTTTCAGCTTGCTTGAGATTCGCGCTGTTTTATACGCAGAAGCCTCCCGCTGGTCATCCAGAACATCAAGATCGGGCAGACTGATATTGCGCAGCCTGCCCTTGAATTTTATATGTTGTTTCTTGTCCTTTTGTTTCACTTTCTAAACACAGGAGTAATCAGATCAAAGATATCTGCGTTCTTCTGGATTTCAGCTTCGTTACCAAAGATCGCATAGTGGTTTTTGGCCATGATGGCTTGAATCATATCTGCATATTGTTTGAGATCTTCCAGCTTGGTATCCAGTACTTCATCGCGGATTTGTTGGCGGTCAGCCTGAGTAAATCCTGTCAAATAGTCCATATCGCCTTGAATTCCCTGACTCTCGGGAGTTTTGGGATAATCCAGATTTGAGATATCACCCAGAATGAACTTATCCATTTCCCGATTGCTGCATTGGAAACTGCGGATAAAATCTGGCACTCCGTCATATACGGCCAGGCTTTCTTTCATATTGGGATCGCGATAGGAATAAAAATACTGATAACCATCCAAAGTAAAGCCAGATCCACCGCCATATGCTCCGCCTTTTACTCGAAGCTCGCGGTAAAGATATTCATTGCTCAGGATTCCTGAAAGCACCCGCAATTTGCCAGAATAGGGATAGCCTTTGCGGAAGAAATTACCGCCTTTCACCACATACTGAATCTTTACGGGAGCGGATATACCTTCATTTTGATTCCGGGTCTCCCAGCTGATTTCTGCCGGCTCATAGGATTCTTTCGGCATATCATTCAACAGGGCGGGCAGCGCTGAGATCACATCTGGAATCAACTCTTCATTGGCAGTGATGCTAATGATGGATTTGGGAACATTCATAAAGTGCCCCTGCACCCATTTCAGCTCTTCCATGATATCGTCAATCTCAACCTCCAATCTGCTCTCCAGCTCCACCAGGAAATGGTAGTATGCCAGACCACTGATGCGATCCTGCCAATTGTGGGATTGGGAGAATGGCGCAAACATCCTGCGTATGGCAATGTTTACTCCACCTTGAATTGTCATCGCCTCAGCTCTGGCCTTCAATTCCCGGATCAATCCCTTGATTCTGGCAGGATCATCAAACCGTGCTTTGAGAGCAAACTCCGCCGAAAGCTCCATCAGGGCATCAATCTTGGAGTGCACGGCTTTGCCGCTAAGAATCAACTTGGGAATGATATCATCGGGAGTTTGATAGCTATTCATTACATCCAGACTAAGCTGAATCCCGCCGGTATGAGTCAGGATCTCATTGGCCAGATCTCCATAGCTATAGTTCTCGCTATTAACCAAACCCAAGAGCTGAGTATAGACCATAATCCAGGGCAGATCGTCCTGGGTGGCATGAGCCAGATCAAAATATTGCCGGAAATAGACAATCCCGTTTGTGTTGACCGGATGCTTGAGCAGGGTGAACTCCTTGAAAGCTTCCTTGATGGTGGGATTTTCCGGGGCAACGGGATTTACATCGCTTAGTTTCAAGAGCGGGATTTTGAGCAGATCTTCTTCGCTATCCATACTCTCCTGCCAATCCTGCAATTCCTTGCTGCGCTTGATCAGCTCTTGAATCTCGGCTGGGCTCAGACTGGCTTTGTATGCGGCAAGCTTCTTATTTGTAGCATCTTCCTGCCTGGCAATCAATCCTGGCACAGGGATAAAGTGAATCTCGGACACATGCTTATTGCGAAGAAAGATATCCTTAACCAGATCCTCAAAATAGGGCTCGCTTAGTCCGCGCCGTAAATCCTCAAGATATCCCTCAAAGGCCATATAGGACAAGGGATCTCCGCCATGATTCCACAAACCAAGGCTACCCAGCACATAAAAGAGACCTTTGGGGAAGCGTTGCATTTGAGCTTCCCGCAGGAAAAACTCTTTGGCATTGATGCATGCTTCGATCAGTTTCTTATCAAATCCTTCTTTCACTATGCGCTGCAGTTCTTCACGCACCAGCTTGCTCAAAGCCTCCAGGTTCTCCTCTTTTACCTGTTTAAAAACCAGGCTGAGGGTGGGCTGCAGAATGTCTTCATTCAGATGTATCTGCGAATCCTGACAGAGACCGGAATTGCGGATAGCGGTCTTCAATGGGGATGCCGGAGAGCGCATCAGGAGATCTGCCAAAAGCTGAAATTTGGCCACAAGATGGTTATCGGTAACCTTGCCATAGCTGAAATTCATGGCCAGATAGTGCTGTCCCTGGGGATCCAGATCGTCACCCAGAGGATATTCATAGTTGATCTTCTTGGGTTTGGCAAAGGGTTTTTGAAGCGGAAACTCGTGGCGTACTCCCGGATCATCAAACTGATTCAGATACATCTCATCGATGATCTTTAGCGCTTCGTCAATATCCAGATTCCCATACAGGGCTATCTTGCTGTTGGAAGGATGATAATATTTATTATGAAACGCCAGAAACTTGTCATTGCTCAATTCAGGAATGGCTTCGGGATCTCCACCACTTTCATAGCAATAGGGTGTATCTGGGAACTGTGCATGAGTGCAATATCGGGAAACAATGCTATCCACCGAAGAAAAAGCACCTTTCATCTCGTTATATACCACCCCGCGATACTTCAATTCCTGATCCTCGCTAAAGAGCTCATAATGCCAGCCTTCCTGATCCAGGATGCGGGAATCTTCATGAATCTTTGGGAAAAGCACTGCATCCAGATATACCTTCATCAGGTTGAAAAAGTCTTTATCATTGGTGGAAGCCACCGGATAAGAAGTCCAGTCCGAAGAAGTCATAGCATTGATAAAGGTATTCAAGCTACCCTTCACCAACTCCATAAAAGTGTTTTTGGCAGGGTAGTTGCGAGAGCCATTCAATACTGAATGTTCAATGATATGAGGGCATCCGGTGTTATCTTCCGGAATTGTTTTAAATGCTATATTAAACACCTTGTTGGCATCATCACACTCCAGATGCAGCAATTCTGCACCACTTTTCTGGTGTCGATACTGATGGGCAACTACCTTGATTTCCTTGATTTCGCGGCGATCGAGCAGCTCAAAGCCGTGCTTTAACTGGGTTTTCTTCATTTCCGATTTCCTTTTAGATTAGCTTGTATTCCTGCAATCCTTTGCGCAATAACTCCCGATTTGCCTCCTGCAAGGGACAGATCGGACTGCGAAACTCCAGAGCAATCATCCCCATCATATGCAGAGCTTCCTTGGCTGGGATTGGATTTGTTTCAATAAACATCAGATCATTGAGCCGGGCTAAATGCTGATGCTGCTTTGCCGCTGTGCCAAAATCACCTGCCAGCGCAGTGGCCATGTGCTCGTGCATCAGGCCTGGAACCACATTGGCAGTTACTGAGATCGTCCCCTTTGCCCCAATAGACATCAGGGGTAGATTCAGAGCATCTTCACCACTCATCAGGCTGAATCCAGATTTCACATCACGCAGGATGGAGGTAGCCTGAACGAGGTTGGCACTGGCTTCTTTGATCCCAATGATGTTTGGGCAATCTGCAGCCAGCTTCACTGTAGTTGCTGCAGCCATATTCACTCCGGTTCGTCCCGGTACGTTATAAATCACAATAGGTATATCTACTTTACCTGCTACAGTTTTGAAATATTCATACATTCCAGCCTGAGTAGGCTTGATATAATAAGGAGTAATCACCAGAGCGGAATCTGCTCCCAACTCTCTGGCTCTCTGAGTGTTAATCAGGGTCTGATTTAGGTTGTTTGTCCCGGTACCAATCATGACCGGCATCTGTCTATTGATCTTTTGAATTGCAAATCTCAGCAGAGCTTCCTTTTCATCCGAAGCCAGGCCTGCGGTCTCGGCAGTGGTTCCCAATAGCAGGATGCCGTCAGTTCCTTCATCTAAATGAAACTGAATCAGACTCTCCAGAGCCGTCCAATCGATGCTACCATTCTTAAACGGTGTAACTAAAGCAACATATGATCCTTGCAGCATTTGATCCTCCAGGGATTTTCTTGTCCTATTCTTTGGCGATAAGCATCAAGTATTGCAACGCCTTGCACCAAACGCAGGATAAAAGCCAAATTAATCCAATCCCCATTTTAGTCAATATAAAAGAACATAGCCATGATAGCATACCTTTGTGCAAGTGGAATTGTACCGAAGCTTTGCGGGATTCATGCTGTTTTCCATAACTCCCCAGTCACAGTTAAACTTATCTATTTTTCAACATCTATTTGAAATAGCGTGCGGATTTTCAGTAACCTTTAGCTATCCCGCTCTCTCAGAATTCCCATCACCTTCTGGCGTTTCTCTTTGGATACGCTATGCAGGGGCATCCCCAGTTCTTGATGGATGGCTTTCAGATTGGTTAAGATTGCTGATGCCGGGTGGTTCTGTAGCAGTTCGTGCCATTCTGGTTTGAACTCCTCTTTGTTCCAATACAGGCTCAGCAAATGGGCAATATCATCCAGATCACAAAGCTCCGCAAAACTCATCTTATCGGTAGCCAGTACCTGATAGGGAGGATCTTCCATCCAGATGTAGCCTCGCTCCCGGGCAACTTCCCGCATAGGAGTATCCGGCAGGATTTTCAACATACCCAATTGCACGGCGGCAGGCTCACAAAGGCAGAGTGCATCCAGGGAAGCAAGTACTGATGCCTTGGTTTCTCCAGGCAATCCTGCCAAAAGATCCGCATGCACCCGAATATTCCCGAAATCCCTCAGCTTGTTCAGGATCCTACGGCTTTGCTCCCAATTGGATTTACGTCCGGAGGCCGCCGCAACCTCAGCATTGATGGTCTGGATGCCGATTTCAAACCGGATTTTACCAGGCTTTGCCTTTTCCAATAGCTGTAAATCCTCAGTAGTGATCAAATCCGGATAGATCTCAAAATGAAAATCCGCCTCGCTCTCATCCTGGATGGCATAATTCCAGATGTAATGCGCCAGTTCCTTGTTGATATTGAAGCTTCTGTCAATGAACTTCAAGGTGCGCGGCTTCAGGGCAAGCAAAGCGTCAAGCTCAGTATGCAAGCTGATCCGATCTTGCTGCGAAACCATATTGAACCTGGATTCACAGCGCCAGTCGCTGGCAGATAGACAATAGATGCATCCATAGGGGCATCCCCGGTAACACTCATAATAGACCAAATGATCTTCCAATTCGGCTTTATCTTCGGGACGGTAAGGAAAGGGAATCTCTGCCAGATGCAGGCTGGAACTTGCTGAATCCAGATGCTGAAAGCCACTTGCAGCCAGAGCATAAAACGCCGCCTCCCCTGCTCCCTTGATCACATGGCAAGCTTCAATGTCTGCAAAGACAGCGCTTTCTGGACCACCGACCACAAAAACCGCTTCAGGAAGCAGCTTCCGTAAGATCTTTAGTATTGCCTGCAGATAGCTTCTGTTCCAGATATAGGCTGAGAAGCATAGAATATCTGCCTTCTGATGATGGATTGCCTCCACGATTTGCAGTACCGGCTCCCTGGTGCTGAATACCTGCATTTGCACTTGCATGGGTAAATCCCTGATCATTTCACGTAGATAATACAATGCCAGGTTGGACTGACTCCAGCTACTATTAATGGCTATTAAGGATACTTTCTTCATTAAACCAGCTTTGAAAGCTCCAAAAGTGAGTCAAGCCAAAAGTAGATTAGTATTTTTTACATGAGAAGCTGGAGTGCTTTGAATGTGAAAGGATAGCACCCTGCAAGCCCATTAGTTATCGTCACGATGCCGTTACCTTGTGGTCACAAAAGTAACGGCAAGGTGACCGCATCGTGACGGTAATCAATGGGGATGAAATTGGCAGAATACCTGTCAGTTTAGTCAGGAACTACTTGATTTTCAAGCTTTGCCAGGCACTCCTGAGTCTTCAGAGTATCGGGGTTGGAATCACCCAGAGTACTTCGCCGGATTTTCAAGGCATGTTCGAAGTGTTCTCTAGCCAGATCAGTTTGAGCCATATCCAAATACAGCTCACCAAGACTATGCAGGGTGTCCGAGATATCGTTGTGATCATCTGGTAGGGCTTCCTTGCGTATCTTTAGCGCGTGTTGATAGTTGTGCAGAGCCTCTGGATATTTGTTCAACTTGTGATAAATCCCGGCCAGATCATGGTAGGATTCTGCTACCTCAGAATGATCCTCATCAAATATCGCTTCTCGAATGCTTTTGGCCTGCAGCATTATATGTTCAGCTTCGGTGTATTCCCCTTGATCTCTGAGAACCTTGGCCATTTCATGATATGATTCTGCAAGCTCGGTGTTGTTGTTTCCAAGCTGGCTTTTGCGAATCTTGATCGCCTTTTCCAGAAGCTGACTCGCCTCTTTAAAACACCCCTGTTTGCGTTTGCTTTCTGCCAGATCATTCATGGATTCAGCCAAATCCGGATGGCTATCCTTCAGTTTATTGGTGCGGATTGCCAAAGCTTCACTTAGACAGGTGACCGCATTAGTCCAGTCGTTCTTCTCATTATAGAGAGTGCCCAGTTCATTCAGAGTTTCAGCATAATCAGTATGATCCTTGCCCTGGATCACCTCCCGCTTGGCCAGCACATGCTCCAATAATTCGATTGCCCTGCTATAATCTGCGCTTTCCTTGAAGAAATTGGCCAATTCCTCCAGGGATTCAAGATAGTCCAGGCTTTGATCATCAAGCTTGCGGCGAACTGCCAGAGCGCGCACCAGATAATGTCTGGACTGATCAAAATCTTCGATGATCAGATACAATACACCCAGATCATTCATGGTTTGCGCAGTATCCCGGTGCAGATTTCCATTAAGGTCTTTACGGATGGCCAGAGCAGTCAGGAGCATGGATTCTGCCTCCTCCAGCTTGGCTCGCTTGGCGATGTATAGCATGGCCAGTTCATTTAAGGTTTCAGCAACTTCATCGCTGTCTTCCCCACAGGAATCTTTGCGAATCTGCAGAGCTGATCGATACTTGGATTCCGCCTCCACAAAATCTCCGATTTCCTGATCCAGATTTGCCTGATCGTTCAGAGTTTCAGCATAATCCGAATGCTTTGTGGGCAAGCTTTGTTCCTGAATCCTACGGGCTCGTTCAAAGCAAGCCTTTGAAGCCTGATTATCCCCCAATTCATTAAGTACACTTCCCAACTGGGTCAGTGTCTCTGCAATATCTGGATGGTTGGGATGATATTTTTCCTCACGAATACTGAGGGCTTTTTGCAACCATTCTCTGGCATCTTTGTATTGGGTTTTATCGCTGTAGTAGATACCAATGTAGTGATAGGATTCTGCCAGATCGGGATGATTTTCCTTCAGTGAAGCCTGGCGAATCTGCAAAGCCTGGTTCAGGTGTTCAATTGCAGCTTGATCATCATTCATTTTCTGATACAAAACACCCAGGCTATGCAGAGTGTCGGCAACCAGAAGATGCTTATCCCCCAAAGTATTGCGTCTGATATCCAAAGCTCGGACGAGCAGAGGCTCAGCATCATCATATTTGGCATAATCAATCAGGAAATTGGCATAATCATTTAAGGTTTCAGTTAGCTCCACGTGCTTGGCGCCTAAAGTTTTTTCCCGGATTTTCATTGCCTTGATGAAGTATTCTTCTGCCTCCTCCCTCCTGTCCAAATCTGCCAAAACCCGAGCCAAATCGTTCATGGAATCCGCTATCTGGGGTCCTTCACACTGTTCACACTCCTCCCACAGGGAAATTGCCTTTTTATAAAGCTTTATTGCTTCTTCTTTGTTGACATTCTCCTCATACAGATTTGCCAGATCATGAGTTACTTCGGCGATGATGGCAAGATCACCTGGCATGCAGGTCTGGTATATATCTAAGGTATCCTGCAGCAGGACTTTGGCTTCATCATATCGTGAGAGCTCAATCAACAAATTGGCTTTCACATGCAGAGTATTGGCGGTCAGCTGATGAGGAGTTCGTTCCAATAACGAACAAATCTCTGTAGAACGGTTAAGCAATTCCATGGCTTTGTCCATGTGTGCCCGTTCGCCTTGCAGGATAAGCAACTCTGCCCAAGCATTCAATACATCAACCATGTCTTGGAATTGATTGAGCTCTTCCCTTAGTTGCAAAGCTTTTTGGAAACAATCTGTGGCTCTTGGAAAATTGTATTGATCCCGATAGTATCTCCCGGCAATCAGGTAATAATCCCCTGCTTTATGCTTCACCCGCGCCAGTTCATAGTGATGGGCGATTTCCTGAGCATGAGATTCTTTGTGATCAAACACATCCTCCATCGCCACGGCAGCCTGGAAGTGATAGTTTCTTTTATCCACCTCTAGAACCCGTTTGTAGGCTCCAGATTGAATCAGAACATGGGTAAATACATATTCTAAAGGGGCAACATCATGGGGGATTTCAATAGCGAGGTTCTGGTTAAAGCGTTGCCAAATCCGGTTTGTTTCTCCAGCTTTCAACTCCTTGGAAACATCTGTCCTGAACATGTGATAAAGTACTTTGACAGGGAACTTCTTGCCTAAAACGGAAGCCTGATAGAGGCACTGTTGCAATTCTGTACTCAGACAATCTATTCTCATCCCGATTACATCGTCAATCACCAAAGTGGGGGGATATCCCCGAGCATCCCTGATCATCCCGTTTTCATCAACCTTCCCTGTTTGCACCATGGCCATAGTTAGTTGTTCGATGAACAATGGCACGCCCTGAGCATAGGAATTGATAAAGGCAACCGTTTCATTGGGCAGCTCATTTTCAGGGCGCAACAGATTCTGGATCATTTGCTTCACTGCTGCGGGTTCGAGAGCTTTTAGATCCAGATATTCAGCTTTGTGATTTGAGAGTTTGAAATCTACTCTCATACCCTCTTTATACCTGCAAGCCGTGACGATGATGAATGGAGCAGCTCCCGCAGTGCTGAGTTCCCTTAGATAATCCAGGCTTTCTTCGTCCAGCCACTGTCCATCATCAATAAATAGCACGATTGCCTGATGCGTTTGAATCATTCTTTTACAAAGAGTTACAAAAGCATCTTTGCGTAGGGATTCTTTTTGGGATTGGGGTGTGCGTGACCACTCCGAATCTGCCCAGCTGATGTTTAGAATTGAAGCAATGAATGATTCGATGCGCTGCATTTCAAAATCATCATAGCCCAGATTTTGCCATATACCTTGAAACTGAGAAAGCCGGACATCTGGTTCGTCCCAAATCTTGACGTGGAAGATCAAACCCAGGATTTGTTTGATTGCTGATAGTACCCGATTGTTTTTCTCTTCGCAACTTACGCTTAGCTGCAGACAATTCACTTCCCGGGCTTCAAGGGAGTTATAAACTTCCTTGATCAATTGGCTTTTTCCCACACCCGGATCTCCTGATACATACAATACCTGGTTCACCGGTTCCTCTGAGCTCAGGTTCTTCGATATGCCATCGATGATACTGCTGATCTCCGTGTCCCGACCATAGAACTGCCGATTTTTAAAAAACTCCCGAAAACTGAGTTTGCGTACCAGAAGGTTGATCCGGATCGGATCTTTGAATCCCTTGCATTTCATGTAGCTGGGATTTTGGAAGAAAAAGAAGGTGCTGACACAGTTATAAACGGTCTCATCGGTAAGAATCTCCCCCTTATCGGCTCTGACCATCAGTCTGGCAGCAAGATTCATATGATGACCATAGGCAGTGTATTCTTTAGCATATCCTCCCCCAGTATAACAGGCAAGCACAAAACCGGTACTGATCCCAATCGAGATATGTGGAACTTTGAATCGCACATCCAATGCAAAGTTACACATATCATAAGCCGTTCTCCCAGTTTTCACTGGAATCCCAAAGATAACTATCAGCAGAAAACCTTTGTCGGAGTATTCAAGCTTGTTGACCATCCCATGATAGGTATCGGCTAATTTATGAATGATCGAGATTGAATCCTGGACATTCGGATCCAAGGGTGATTCCAACCTGATAAAGCAAAATCCTGCCGAACGATGCGAGGCTACCACATTCTTGTTCCGGAGTCGGTGATGGCAAAAGACTTTCTGAAACTCCGGATCGCTATCATAGGTCAAATAGCAATCATTGGGAGTAGATCTGAGTATGAAAGAGTCTTCCCTGGGGATGAAAACCTTATCCTCCTGAATGAAGTTCTCCACTCCAAGCAACTTCGCGGCGGCACTGCTAACGGCATATTCCCGCTTGGTCTTGAGTGAATAAACCGCATCATCCACAGCAGGTCCGAAGAAGACATATTCATTCTGAAACTCATTTTTGTAGATCCTCCACTGGAGTTCTCCATGGCTAACTACCAGACGGACTTTAGCCTTGATGCCCTCGATCATGGGTCTATGCTCAAAGTAATTGTGAATCAGGCAAACTGCCGTCCAGACTTCAGTAGCATCGCAACGGGGGAAAACAATTGTGCATGCATCTCCGGCAAAGGAGCTTATAAAGCCTCCATATCGCTCAGCTATTTCGATGGGACTGGTGAACATTTTATCCAGATACCTGCTTAAAAGGTCAACTCCCGCGGCACCTTGCTCAAACAAGGCGGAGCAGGAATTGGTGAAATCCACTATATCAAAGATAACTACATAGGCATTTAGCTGGCCTTCAAACTCCTGATCTGCATACTTCTGTAAAATGAACGGTGGTACGTAACGAATCATACTCCACTCCAAACAAGTTTTTTTATACATTCTAAATCTGAGCAAAAGAGTCAAGAGAAAAATGTATCATTATTGTCATTGACAGGATAGACGCCTGATTGGAGAGGTACGGATGAGTGGAAAGTGCCTTCTTCGGTCAAGCTGGCAAGGTAAGTATATCAATGCCAGAGAGACAGCTCGGTTTTTTCGCTTGACAGTATATAAGCCCCCCAAGAAATTGGCATTTCTTAAATTATAAACAAAGGTGGTGATTTGATTGCCGACAGTCGTAGCCAAAGAAAACGAGTCCTTCGATTATCTTTTGAAGCGCTTTAAAAAGAAATGCGAAAAAGCCGCAATTCTTTCGGAAATAAAGAAAAATCAGGCCTACGAAAAGCCCAGCGTAAAGAAAAAACGCGAAGCCAATGCTGCTCGTCGCAAGATGCTGAAAATACAGCGTCGCATGCAACGTTACATGAAATAAGCCACAAGGCTTGATTCACAGTTATCGCATACAGGGACATCAAAATCCCTGTATGCTGTTTATACTCTATTGTGAGGTGAAAATATGGGTATCATCGATTGGATCATTCTTGCATTTTTATTGGTCTTCACCTTCATTGGATACCGCCGAGGCCTGGCTGGTGCGGTAATTCAATTTGCCGGATTCGTGCTGGGTTTTATCCTCATTGGGCATTACTATCCCCTGCTGGCCAATCAGCTAATGCTCAAGTATTCCATGAGCAAAGGCCTGGCAACCTTTATCGCAGTAGTATTGATCCTGGTTTTGCTGGTTGTGATTGTCCGTTTCGTAGTCTGGGCCATAGATCGATTTATCAAAGCGCTCCGGCTCTCTGGGTTGAACCGCTTTCTGGGAGCAACTCTGGGCTTGATCAACGGTTTGATCTGTGTGATTATCATAACCGTAGTTTTGGACTATCTACCCAAGGTTTCCACACCCTTGAAAGATGGTGAAAAACATCGCGTGTATGCTGGAGTTGAAGTGCTCAAGGAAGAGCTCTTTGATAAGCTGCAGTTGGAAAACCGCATGAAATACATCAAAATGCCCAAGTTACCATTTACAAAAGAGAAACAAGAAGATTGAGCGACCTGGAATATCAGAGCCTGCTGCTGCAGATTGCCGGCAGATGCCACAGCCCCCTGGGCAAGGACATTGCGCTGGCGGTGCATCCTCTGCGGGAAATATCTGCAATCACCAAATCCCAAGCGCTGATTGGTAACTTTCAAGCAGCTCTGTCACATGGCCTGGAGCTGAGCTTTGAAGATCTGTGTGATCTTCAGCCAATTTTGGATCAGCAAGGGATTTTTGATTGGGAAGAATTCCGGCTTATTGCGCTGAATGCAGAACTGGCTGTTGTTGCTGCCTCCAAGCTGGAAGCTTTCAAGGATTTCCCCCTCGCTAAATCCCGCGTTCAACGTCTGCAGGCCATGCCAGATATTATGCTGGGATTCATGCGAATCTTTGATCCCGAAGGCGAAGTGCAGGATTCCGCATCTGCCGAATTGCTGCAAATCCGGCGCAAAATCGCCTCAATCCGTGGCCGCATCCAGAAAACCATGCAGAATATGCTCTCCGAACCCCGCCTTGACGGCTATTTGCAGGATCGCTTTATCACTCAGAGGGACGATCGCTATGTACTGCCAGTAAAGGAATCTGCCGCACCATTTGTAAATGGAATTGTGCAAAGCAGGTCAGGGAGCAAATCCACAGTCTTTATTGAACCCGCTGAAGTGGTGCCAATGAACAACGAGCTGCAATTGGCAAAGCAGGATGAGAAGCGCGAAATCTTCAGGATCCTAAGCGACTTCAGCAAATCCATCACCTCCCGCAAGGAAATGATCCTGCGTAACCAAAAGAACATGGCAGAATTGGATTATCTCTCTGCCTGTGCGCGTTTTGCCAATGCCATCCGGGCAAAGGTGCCCCGTATGCAGGAGCAGCCAATCATCAGACTTCAGACTGCGCGGCATCCGCTATTGATTCTGCGTATGATCTCGGAGAGTGGGCCTAATGCTTACCACAAGGTGATCCCTTTTGATCTTAGCCTGGGTAAGGACTTTAATATGCTGATCCTCAGCGGCCCCAATACTGGGGGAAAAACTGTGCTGATGAAGGCAGTTGGCCTGATCACTCTGATGGCGCTTTCCGGACTACCGATTCCCGCAGACGAGGATAGCCAGATTGGCATGTTTTCTGAAGTGTTTGCCGATATCGGTGATGATCAATCCATTGAGAACGCCCTCTCCACCTTTTCTTCGCATCTGGATAAAATCCGGCGAATGCTGGATGCTGCGGATGCAGAGAGTCTGATTTTGATTGATGAAATCGGGGCTGCAACCGATCCCCAGCAAGGTTCTGCCCTGGCTCAGGCCATCCTCGAAAAGCTCGCTGAATCTGGTGCCAAAGGGATCGTTACCACTCACTACACTGCCCTGAAAGTATTCGCTGAATCACATCCTGGCTGCATCAACGCTTCCATGCAGTTTGATCTGAAATCCCTGATCCCAACCTATAAATTCAGTGCCGGAATCCCCGGAGATAGTTTTGCCATCGAGGTTGCCGCTTCCCTGGGCATGAATCCCCAGTTGATTCAACGCGCCAAAAGCCTAGCCGGCAGCCAGAATCTGGAGTTTACAAGTTTGCTTAAGAAATTGCAGGAAGAGAAAAAGAATCTGGCCAAACAGAGCTATGAGTTTGAGCTCAAGACCCGCAATCTGGAAGCCAGAATCCACGAATCTGAAAGCCGGGAACAGGAATGGCAAAAGGAACTCAAGAGCCGCCGTCAAAGACACCTGCAAGAACTGCAGGGAGAATTGATCTCCTTTCAAAAGCTCTATACCCGTGAAATCTCAGAGATTAAGACCCTGGACAGAGAAGAACGTAAACGGATTTCGGAAAGAAAATTGCATGACATATCAGTCAAGACTGAAGAGCTCTCAAAGGAACTGATCCAGACTACTGCAGACGGCTTGCAACCCCTGACTAATCCCCAAAAGGGTGACCGGGTCTGGCTGGCCAATTTTGACGCAGAAGCCATTATCCTGGAGATTCAGGGACAAAGTGCCAAGGTGGATATGAATGGCATCAGCTTCAAAACTGAGGTGGATAACCTCTTTGCTCCCAAGAATATGGAGCAGGTTCAGGCAAAGCCACTATCCAGAGTGCACAGTCAGATCAAGGTTCAAAGGGAATTGAAGCTGCTGGGGCTTACCTTTGATGAAGCTATGCCTTTGATTGATGAGTTTTTGGATAATGCCGCAATGGCGGGAATCGGCACTTTACGCATTGTACATGGCAAAGGAACTGGAGCACTCCGATCCAAGGTGCGAGATTATCTTTCCCGCAAGAAAACAGTGAAAAGAATAGATACACCGCCCCTCTTCGAAGGGGGAAGCGGAGTAACCGTGGTGACCATTTAGCGTTTACTACAAACTATATAGATATCTTAAGGAAGTAAATGGACAATAGCCTTATCGACCAAATACGTGCTGCCAATGACATCGTGGATGTAGTGCAAAGCTATATCCCGTTGAAACATGTGGGTACAAACTGGCGAGGTATCTGTCCCTTCCACAACGATACCAATCCCTCCTTTTACGTTAGCCAGCCCAAGCAGATTTACAAATGCTTTGCCTGTGGTAAGGCCGGCAATGTGATAACCTTCGTTCAGGAATATGACAAACTCAGCTTCATTGAAGCAGTAAAAAAACTAGCTCTGCGGGTTGGAATCCAGATTCCGGAACGCGAGCGTACCAGCGTTGTATCCACCAAACGGCAACAACTGATTGAAGTCTATCGATCTGCCACTCTGTTTTTCAACGAAATGCTATTCGCACATGGTCAGAATGCGCTGGACTATCTGAAGCAACGTTCCTTCAGTGCACAAACTGCCAAAGACCTGATGCTGGGCTATGCCCTGCCCTCAAACAAGGGACTTTTGAACCATTTGATGAAAGAAGGATATGGGGTGTCACTGCTCAAGGAAAGCGGGCTTTTTGGCGAATATTCCGGAGCTTTGCAGGATATCTATCGCGATCGACTGATCTTTCCGATTCACAACAATTCGGGCGATGTAATTGCCTTTGGGGGCCGGATAATGGAAGCGCGCGAGGGAGTGGGCAAATACATCAATTCTCCCGGAACCGAAATCTACACCAAAGGGAAAGAGCTCTACGGGCTTTACAAAACCAAGTATAACATCAGTAAGATGGATTGTTCTCTGGTCTGTGAAGGTTACTTCGATTTTCTGCGGCTCTATGAGAATGGCTTCACCAATGCTGTTGCCGCTTTGGGAACTGCCCTTACCGAGGATCAGGTGTTTCTGCTCAATCGTTTTTCCTCCAATACCGTGCTGCTCTATGATGGCGATACCGCAGGAATCAAAGCGGCCATCCGGGGAGGACTGGCC
>Ga0116152_10001964_pt1 | contig 16789 bp, 19 predicted proteins | sample AD_UKC119_MetaG_FD_89894 | JGI IMG/M metagenome (GOLD analysis project Ga0116152, IMG submission 89894) | Active sludge microbial communities of municipal wastewater-treating anaerobic digesters from Hong Kong - AD_UKC119_MetaG | ecosystem: Engineered > Bioreactor > Anaerobic > Digestate... | reverse complement strand
TCGCTGTTGCCGCAGGAACTCAGTAATAGTGTTGCCGAGGCAAAAGACGTAAGAGAAAGAAAAATGAAAAGCAGTTTTTTCATGAGTCGGATCATTCAAATTTGAAACTAAAAGGGAGTAAGGCATCAACGCTGTCGAAAATATATCCTTGTCCGTTTTCGCCGATAAGAATTATTCTGAAAGGTTTGTTTTGTCGCATGGTGGATTCGCTCATTACTTGTCTGCAGGCACCGCATGGGTTGGCTATGGTTTTCAGTTTTTTGCCTTTGGTGCGGGCTGTAATGACCAAGGTTTCAATGGCAATATCCGGGAACAATGTTCCGGCTTGAAAAAGGGCAACGCGTTCGGCACACAGACCACTTGGATAAGCCGAGTTTTCCTGATTGCTTCCGATTATAATTTTTCCGTTGGCCAGTTGCAATGCCGCTCCAACATAAAATTCGGAATAGGGTGCATAAGCTGTTTTGGTAGCTTCGATGGCTTTTTCAACAAGTTTCTGATCCTTTTTGTTGAGTTCATCGGTGTTTTGAAAGGATGTAAAACTAATTTTCAGCTCTTGCTTTTTCATTTTCGGATTTGTTTTTATTGGGTAATATGAAAAGAAGAAAACTATTGAATAATGCATAAAAAGTTACACCAACCTGAGTTTCGAGTGTGTCTTCATTAAGCAGAGACAACAAAAATATGAAAATAAATCCAAGATATAACTTATAATCCGGTATTTTGCGAAACAGAAATGGAGCAGCCAAGGAGAAAACGAAAACGAGAAGTCCGGCAAAACCCAGTGCTACAGTGATAGACAGGAACTGATTATGCGATCGGAGACGATATTCTTTTTTTAGTTTTGAATTGTTTTTTTGATATTGTTGTTTGAAAGCGTTGTTTATATCACCTGTTCCGCAGCCAAATGCAGGATGCTGCTGAATGATGGATGCTGCTGTTATCCAGTATTCAAATCGTTGTGTCAGTGAATGCCCGCTCGGGTCGCCGGTCATGTTGTAATAATGCAGTTCCCAGAGAAAACGGTAGATTCGTTTTCGGTAGGGGTCAAAATCCGGAAGAAGATAGTTTGAGTAACCTTGTTCTATGTTTTTGATGTCTTTTTTGCTTAGCTGCATGACTCCGGCACTGTCTTTTGATAAACCCTTGCTGGTCAAATATCTGGTGAGGATATTGATTCTTTCGGCTGATGTGGAATCCGACTCATCAATTTTTAGTTTACTGCGGTTGTTCCATGCGGGTATCATTTCTGGAACTGAGAGGTTGATATACATGTAGTACCCGTTTTCGCTCAACAGACTGATGGTGTCGTGGATGTAATAATTTCCATTGATGGTCTGTTTGGGTAATGTGGAGAAATTTGATTCTTTCGGTTTTGGGAAGCAACTGTTTTTGACATTTAAAAAACCGGTAAGTGCCAGTGTGAAAACTGCAAGCATTATAAGCGGCAAAATGAAGCGCCATTTTCTTTTTCGGATAAAATCATAATATATAAGCGGCAAGGCGAAAAGCAGAAAAACGAGAACAACATACCCTGTAAAAGATTCAAGAATAAAAAGAAAAAACAGTAAAAACGCAATAAGCGGTATTATTGTATAAATGTACCATTTGTATTTCAGGTCGCTGAAGTGGATCAGAATGATTATTGAAAGACAAATGAGAAGCGAAAACCGGATATGGCTCTGACCAATAACAATATGTTTCGTTGTTTCTGGCGACAGGTAATAATTTATCAAACTGACTGCTGAAAGTAAAAAAACATTGAAAGTAAAAAACAGCAGAAGATGAATGGCTGTGTTTTTTTTCAGCGGTCCGGCCGCATAGAATAAAACAGGCAGAGCCAGCATTGGGAGCTTGTTTTGAAGGTCTTTAAATCCGTATTTCATGTCGCTTGTCCATAACATTCCTGCCAAATGTATGACATAGATTGAAATGAGAGACAGAACCAAAGGAGACTGAAAAGCTTCTGTGAGTTTTTTTCTCGATGTTTTATCGCTTAAAACCGCAAAAAGAAGAAAAAACTGAGATACGGAAAGGAGCCATTTAGAAAACACCAAACCCGTTAACATCAGGCCAATGACAACCGGATATTTCCATTGGTGAAATCTGTTGGCTTTTTGTACTTCCATTTGTTATTTGCCTGAAAGAATTTTGTTGTATTGTGCAGGGTCTCTCAGAATTTCAACGGCTTTCTTTACTTCTTTATCCGTACGCAAATCATATATGATTCGTCCTTTTTGATAGTAATATCGCGAAACGATTTCATTGGCAATAACATTGATGATTTCATTGCTGAACAATTCCAGATCGCGTTGTTTGTTGTGTCCCACTTTGGTTTGCAGCCGGCTGATTTCGTCGGTTGAGTGGTCGTAGTACTTGTCTTCTTTCATGGCTTCAATAAGTTCTTCGAGTTTGCGTTCGCTCGATGTTTTGTAATCATATTCGCGACCTTCGAGATAGCTGAGAAACAGTTGATAATCTGCTGCGGAAAACTCAAATTTATCGGGTGAAGGAATACTTGCGTGATCGTGAACATATTGAGTGACAAAATTGAAAACATGGTTTTTTATGATCAGACTAATGGTGATTTCGCTCAGCGAATCTGGCTTCAGATCAATATCTGGCAAGATGCCGCCGGCATCATACACTATCCGGCCATTTTTGGTAGTGAATTTTTGTTTGGCTGAATCTTTAATATGAACGGCTTTACCATTGATTTTTTTCGAGTAGTCGATGGCTTGAATGCAACGTCCGCTTGGGATGTAGTATTTAGCAGTAGTAACTTTGAAACTTGTGTTGTAACTGAGTGGAATTACATTCTGAACAAGACCTTTTCCAAAAGATTTTTGGCCGATGATAACACCGCGGTCAACATCCTGAATAAAACCTGCGACGATTTCGCTGGCCGAAGCGCTGTAACCATCAATGAGAATGGCCAGACGGATGTTTTTATCGCTGGCAGGGTTGAGTGTTTTGTATGATTTGTTGCTGTCGCTGAGTTTGCCTTTGGTCTGAACAACAGTAATTCCTCTGTCAACAAAAATATTTGCAATGTTAACGGCTTCATTGAGCAATCCACCGCCATTTCCGCGCAGATCGAGGATGAGACCTTCCATTTCTGTATTTTCCTTTTTCAGGTCTTCAAATGCTTTTTTCACCTGATTTCCGGCATTCATTGTAAATCCACGTAGTTTGATATATCCCACTTTAGTATCCACCATTCCTGTGTAGGGAATATCGCTGATGGTAATTTCTTTGCGCTGAATGGTGATGGTTTCAGGTTTTTCGTCGAAAGGATGTTTGATTAAAAGATCGACCTTACTTCCAGGTTGTCCTTTTAAAAGATCGCTGACTTCACTGACGGTTTTACCAGCCATGGATTTGCCATTGATTTCAAGAATCTGGTCGCCGGCTTTTAATCCATTTATCTGAGCAGGGAACCCCTCGTAGGGTTCTGTAATGATGATGCGGTTATCCTGTTGTTGAATCAGTGAACCGATGCCACCATACTGGCCTGTAGTCATAAATTTCACATCTTCGATATCAGATTCGGGAAAAAAGACAGTATAAGGGTCGAGCGATTTAAGCATTTCGTCGATGGCAATTTTCATCAGTTCACCAGGTTGCAGATCATCGACATAGTTTTGATTCAGTTCGCGATAGAGTGTGGCGAATATGTCGAGGTTTTTGGAGATTTCGAAATCACTGTTGGTTGATGAGGTCGAAAAGATTCCGACAACAATGAGAAGCGAAATGATAAATTTATTCAGATACTTTTTCATGTTTGCAGGATTTGTAATTTTTTTCAGGAACCGGGTCATAGCCGCTGCCACCCCAGGGATTGCATCGGACAATTCGTTTTATGGTGAGCCAGCCGCCCCGGAAAAAACCATGTTTACGGAGAGCTTCTATGCCATAGGATGAGCATGTTGGAGTGAAACGACATGATGATGGAAGCCAAGGCGAAATGGCTACCTGATAGAATCGGATAAACAACACAAAAAAATTAGCAATCGGTCTTTTCATGGTGTTGTATTAAACGTTCAATGAGTGATTTTATTTTTTGTTCTATGATTGAGTAGGGAAGAATGTCGTTGCTTTGATAATAAAAACCAAGTTGTAGTAAAACGGAATTGTTTATGCATTTTTCGCGCAGCGGTCCGGCATTGAGTCTCCAAGCTTCGCGCATTTGTCTTCGCAGACGGTTTCGGTCAACAGCTTTTTTAATTCTTTTTTTTGGAACTGCAAATAAAATCTGTAATCCACCGCAATCGGCCGGAGTGAAGATAAACCGGCATAAAAAGGGTGTTTCATTGTATAAAGAACCGTGGTGAAACAGCAGTGAAGGTTGGGTGGTTCCTTTTATCCGTTCTTTGCGGGGTAAGGAAAATGGTTTCACAATGACTATTTTTTCTTCTTTGAGGCCTTGATGAATTCATCAATGGCCATGGTCATGCTGGGCGCTGTTGCAGTAGGAGCCGGAATATCGACACGTAATTTAGAGCATTCGGCAGCTTGCAATGTCGTTTTTCCGTAGGTGGCAATCAGTTGCTCCCCCTGAGTGTATTTGGGAAAGTTTTCTTTTAAAGAAGCAATGCCACTTGGGCTGAAAAAACAGATAAGATCAAATGCTTTTACATCAAAATCCTTGAGATTGGCACTTTCGTTTTTGTAAATAACCGCTTTCTGAAAATTTACATTGTTGGCCGTCAGCATTGAATATAATTCTTCATTGGGTGAATCATTGCATGGAAGAACCAGCTTTTCATCCTTGTGCTTTTTTAGTAATGGCAACAGACTGGGATAGGTCGAATCACCATAAAATATTTTTCGTTTGCGAAACTGAATATATTTTTGAAGATAAAAGGCAATCTGATCAGATGTGCAGAAGTATTTCATGTTTTCTGAAATTTCAATCCGCAGGTCTTTGGCCAGAGAAAAATAATAATCAATGGCATTGCGGCTTGTAAAGATAATTCCAGTAAACTCTGCCAGATTTATTCGCGATTGACGGAATTCGGCTGAACTGAGTCCTACAACTGCAAAAAATTTCTTAAATTCAATTTTTACATTGTGCTTCGAAATCAATTCCTGATACGGGGACTTTTCAACTTCAGCCGGCTTGGGTTGAGATACCAGAATGTTTTTAATTTTCACCACGTTCGCGAGTTTTGAGATTGAAATTATTGTGAAATGCGCTCTGCAATTAGTTTTAAGATTATCGCAACAGGTACGATTTCGACGGTGCAAAAATACAAAATAAAATAAAACAATCCGTAGGTTCTTTCCAAAATTCCGGTGTAGATGGCCAACAACAATCTGTAGGCCTGTAACAGTGCGATTATTGCAACTATTACAGGCCATATGATATCTGTGGCTGGGCTGAATGCTGCTGCAAAAATGAGAAATGGCAGTATGCCTGATATTATTGCATTAATATAATAATCTCTGTACAGATAATGTTCTGTCGCTTCATGAGTCATAAAAATGACTTTTGCCAGGTAAATGACAATATAGCGGTATAAATAATAGCCAATGATTCCGGAAAGCAGCATTAAAAGTGCCTGTGTGTTGTTTTCATCAGTAATGATGTCTTTTTGCAATAAAAATATCCAGAATCCAACACTGCTACTGATTGCTGTGTTTAACAGTATGATGTAGGTTGATAAATGATTGCTGATGGAAAAATTACGCATGAATATCGATGCAAAGCGGTTGTTGAATGCAGCTCTGAAAGCTCCCTGAATACGCGGGAAAACCGATTTAAAAATCCAGAGTGTAATAATGATGGGAACAATTAATGCTGTTATGAACAAAAAATCATTGTCTGGCTTTTGTTTGCTTTGCCTTCCGGATTCCGGATTCCCAACTTCTGAGAAAAAATGACTGTTTGTTTTGTATTCTATAGGTTTAACCTGACGTATTATTGAAGAATCTTGTTTTTTGGAAAATAAAACCGGGCTTTCGTCCATGCTGCGCCCATGAAAATACAGCGCCGAAGAGGTGTCTTCGGTTGCAAATGGCTTGAATGTTTGCGGCTGGATTTTCAATGATTTTTGTTTTCCGGTGCAAAGATACATAAGAACATCGAACACTGAATATCGAGCACTGAACACTGAACATCGAACATCGAATATCGAACACCGAACACTGAACATCGAACATCGTACACTGAACATCGAACATCGTACACTGAACATCGAACATCGAACACTGAATATCGAGCACTGAACACTGAACATCGAACACTGAACACCGAACACTGAACATCGAACACTGAACATCGAACACTGAACACTGAACATCGAATGATGAAGTGAAGTGTGAAGTAAAAATCAATGATGTATCGTTCGATATTCTTACTTCCTTGCCTGCCTGACTGCCTGTTGCAGTTAAACCGTCAGACAGGTTCCTTGTTCAGAGTTCTTGACCTCTACCTTGTTTTCATTCCTGTTTCAAAATTATTTTTTAAAAGATTGCTGTATTTTTCAAAATTTGCAATACATTAGCGCTGATTTTCAAACCAATTAAATTACATCTCCGAAAATGAAAATAATCGTACTCAACTGCGGCAGCTCCTCCATTAAGTATCAGCTGTTCGACATGGACAAAAATGAACAGGTTCTGGCCAAAGGATTGCTTGAACGTATCGGAATTCCTAACAGTTTGCTTAAACATTCATCTACTGGCAAAGATTCTTTTGAAGAAATCAGAGATATTCCGGATCATACTGTAGGTATTCAATGGATTATAGATACACTGCTCGATCCCGTTAAAGGTTGTCTGAAAGATAAAACCGACATCAATGCTGCCGGCCATCGTGTGGCGCATGGTGGTGAATTTTTCTCTGAAAGTGCTTTTATTGATTCAAAAACAAAAGCTGCGATTGAGAAACTGATTGAACTGGCTCCATTGCATAATCCGGCAAACCTAAAAGGTATTCTGGCCATTGAAGCATTGTTGCCGGGATTGCCGCAGGTGGCCGTTTTCGATACTTCGTTCCATCAATCAATGCCTGAACATGCGTTTTTGTACGGACTTCCGTATGAAATGTACAAGGATAAAAAAATCCGCCGCTATGGCTTCCATGGCACCAGCCATAAATATGTAGCTGAAAAAGCAGCAACTATTTTAGGCATGGATTGGACAAAAATGAGAATTATTACCTGTCATCTTGGCAATGGTTCTTCAATTGCAGCCATTCTCAACGGCAAGTCAATTGACTCCTCCATGGGTTACACTCCGGTTGAAGGATTGCTGATGGGAACCCGCGTTGGAGATCTTGATCTGGGTGCTATGCTGGCTATTATGGACCGCGAAAAAATGTCTAATGCCGATGCCAATGCTCTGATCAATAAGAAAAGCGGATTGCTTGGTATTTCAGGTATTTCATCCGATATGCGCGATATTGAAAAAGCTGCTGCTGAAGGAAATTCTCAGGCCAATGTTGCTCTTGATGTGTTTGCTTACCGTGTGAAAAAATACATAGGTTCATACATGGCTGCGCTAAACGGACTCGATCTGCTTATTTTCACAGGCGGAATCGGTGAAAACGACTGTGACAGCCGCCGCCGCATCTGCAGCAATCTGGAAGGACTCGGCATTGAATTCGATGTTGAAAAGAATAAAGGCCTGCGTGGAAAAGATGCCGTTATTTCAACCGAAAATTCAAAAGTAAAAGTAATGACAGTTACCACCAACGAAGAGCTGGTAATTGCCCGCGATACGATTCGCATCGTTACAAAATAATTTTTCAGAATTCTGATAAAACCTCTGTAGAATAAAAGCTGCAGAGGTTTTTTTGTGCAGAAAAAATGCCTTCAGATTTCTCCAAAGGCATTCACGGAATGTATTTTCAATTATCCTTTCAACGCTTCAGCGCCACTTACAATCTCAATGATTTCGTTGGTGATGGCCGCCTGACGCGCCTTGTTGTAACTCAGGCGGAGGTCTTTCAGAATTTCGGTTGCGTTGTCGGTGGCCTTATGCATCGATGTCATACGGGCGCCGTGCTCCGAAGCAATGCTGTCGAGCAGTGCTTTGTAAAGCTGAAGTTTCAATGTTTTTGGAACAATAATGGTGAACATTTTTTCGCGACCGGGTTCAAGAATATAATCGTTACCGGCTATTTGTTTTCCTGATTCCAGTTTGAATGGCAGCAGCATTTCGCTGACCGGAACTTGCTGTGCAGCATTACGAAACTGATTGTACACAAGTACAATGGCGTCGTATTTTGCATGGATGTATTCTTTAACGATGTTGTCACAAATTCCGGAAACTTCTTCAAACGAAGGTTTGTCGATGAGATGATTGTAATCTTTTGAAAAACGGCACCCTTTCTTTTTAAGGAGATCCGGAGCTTTTCGTCCGAATGAAATGAAATCAATTTTCCCGGCTTCAAAACTTTTCCGGTATTCGCCTTCAATCAGATGATTGATTTGTTTTACGATATTGGCATTGAAAACGCCACAGAGACCGCGGTTGGCAGAAAAAACAACCATCAGGATTTTGTCGGGATTGCGTTGTGCAAAAACGCCATCAGTCGGCAGGTTATCAACGCCGGCAGCAACGCGGCCCATGATTTCGCGCAGCTTCGAAGCGTATGGCCTGAAGCGCAGAATATTATCCTGTGCTTTGCGCAGTTTGGATGCAGATACCAGCTTCATGGCCGATGTGATCTGCTTGGTTGTTGTAACCGACTGAATGCGGTTTCTGACTTCTTTCAGATTAGCCATTTCAGATGGTTTTAGTGGTATCGGCCTGCAATATCAAGCGCAATTTTGTCAAGTTTTGCAATCATTTCGTCGGAAAGTGCTCCTTTTCGGAGTTCATCAAGCAAATCGGCATGATTGTCTTCGAGGTGATGCAGAAATTCTGATTCAAAATTTTTCACCTGTTTCACAGGAACACTTTTAAGTAATCCGCGGGTACCGGCAAAAATGATGGCAACTTGCTGTTCAACCGGCATAGGCGAGTACTGAGGTTGTTTCAGGATTTCCACGTTACGGGTGCCTTTTTCAAGAACGGCTTTGGTAGCGGCGTCGAGGTCGGATCCGAATTTCGAGAATGCTTCGAGTTCGCGGAATTGTGCCTGATCGATTTTGAGTGTCCCGGCAATTTTTTTCATGGCCTTAATCTGCGCATTACCACCTACGCGGCTGACGGAAATACCTACGTTGATGGCAGGGCGGATACCCGAGTTGAAGAGGTTTGTTTCGAGGAAAATCTGACCATCGGTAATTGAAATTACGTTGGTTGGAATGTAAGCTGAAACGTCACCGGCCTGGGTTTCGATAATTGGAAGCGCTGTCAGAGAGCCACCTCCTTTCACAAGATGTCGGATACTTTCAGGCAAGTCGTTCATTTGTTTAGCCACTTCGTCGCTTTTGATCACTTTGGCAGCGCGCTCGAGCAGACGTGAGTGGAGGTAGAAAACGTCACCCGGGTAAGCTTCACGTCCCGGTGGGCGGCGCAGCAGCAGTGATACTTCGCGGTATGCAACGGCTTGTTTCGACAAATCGTCGTAGATAGCCAGAGCTGGTCGTCCGGTATCGCGGAAATATTCACCGATGGCGGCACCTGCATAAGGAGCATAGAATTGCAGCGCAGCCGGCATCGAAGCGGTAGCTGAAATAATAACAGTGTAGGGCATTGCACCTTTTTCTTCAAGTGTTTTTGCAATCTGCGCCACAGTTGAACCTTTTTGTCCAACAGCTACATAAATACAGAAAACCGGTTTACCTTTTTCGTAATTTTCGCGCTGATTGATGATGGTGTCAATGGCAATGGCGGTTTTACCGGTTTGGCGATCGCCAATAATAAGCTCGCGTTGTCCTCGTCCGATGGGAATCATTGCGTCGATGGCTTTGATACCTGTCTGAAGTGGTTCTGTCACTGGCTGACGAAAAATAACACCCGGGGCTTTGCGTTCGAGCGGCATTTCGTAGAGTTCGCCCTGAATGGACCCTTTGCCGTCGATGGGTTCACCAATGGTATTGATTACACGACCAAGCAATCCTTCACCCACTTGGATAGAAGCGATGGTTCCGGTGCGTTTAACCACATCCCCTTCGTTGAGATTTTTGGTATTACCAAGGAGTACAATACCCACATTATCTGCTTCGAGATTAAGCACAATACCTTTAAGACCTGTTTTTTCGAACTCGACCATTTCGCCGGCGCGAGCGTTACTGAGTCCATAAACACGAGCAATGCCGTCGCCAATTTCGAGAACGGTTCCTGTTTCTTCGAGACTGCTTCCCAGATTCATTCCGGAAATTTGCTGGCGAAGAATGGCGGTTACTTCCGATGGTTTAATTTCTGACATATATACCCTTTTTTAAAATCCTTTTTCGTAAATGTTGGTTCGGAAATCTCTTGAGATTTTCGAAATTTTCTTTTTCAATGAAGCATCATACATGTTGTCGCCGAAGCTTACCACAAAACCACCAAGTAGTGAAGGATTTGTTTTTTGTGTGATGCTGGGTTTGAGCCCGGTGAGCGATGCAATTTTTGCTTCAATTTGTTTGACAATAGAGTCGTTGAGTTTTGTAGCAGCGGTCAGATCGACTTCAACGACACCTTCTTTTTCTCTGCAAAGAATCATGAATTCCTTGGCAATTTCATTCATAAAGGTTTCGCGACCCTGATGAATGACAAGTTTCAGAAAGCGCATGCTGAGTTCATGAAAATGTTGTTCAAACAAAGAAGATATGACCTTTTTTTTAAGAGCTGGTTTAATGATGGGACTTTTCAAAAATTGTTTGAATTCCGGCGCTTCATCACAAATTTTTTTGAGTGAACGCATATCCAGCTCAGTAGCCGGCAAAACATTTATTTCATCGGCCAGCTCAAACAGTGCTCTCGCATAACGTTTTGGGATTTGGGAGTTGTTCATGGCTGCGTTTAGTTAAATGAAATATCGCCAGCCATTTTTTGCGCCAGTTCTTGTTGTTTGGCGTCCCCGCTCAGATTTTCCTGAATGATTTTTTCAGCAATTTCGAGTGATAATACGGCTACCTGATTTTTTAATTCAGTAATGGCTGCCATTTTTTCGAAGTGAATGTTTTCGTGAGCTGCGGCGATAATTCGTTCAGTTTCTTCTTTGGCTTTAACTCCGGCCTCTTCAACAATTTTGTCTCTGATTTTACGGGCTTCGGCCAGGATAATGTCTCTTTCTTTTTGAGCTTCTTTGAGCAACTGCTCGTTGTTTACCTGCAATTGCGTCATTTCCTGCCGTGCTTTTTCTGCCGCCATAAGAGCATTGTCGATGGCTTCGTTTCTTTTCTTAATTGCTGCAACTATTGGTTTCCAGGCAAATTTTGAAAGGAGCCAGACCAGCAGAAGAAAAACAATGCTTGTCCAGAATATTAATCCAAGTCCGGGAGTTGTCAACATATTATTTTTTCTTTGGGTTCATGATAAAAAGCCCCGATGCCAACCGCAGGGGGCTTTTGTTTTTACGAAAATTACTTGGCGATGAGAGCAACAACAACTGCAAAAAGGGCAACGCCTTCTACAAGAGCTGCAGCAATAATCATAGCCGTTTGAATTTTACCTGTTGCTTCGGGCTGACGTGCAATGGCGTCCATGGCAGAGCCACCGATACGACCAATTCCGATTCCTGCGCCGATAACGGCTAATCCTGCTCCGATTCCTGCTAAAACCATAGTGATTTTATTTTAAAGTTAAACATTGGTTTTTTAATGATGTTCTGCTTCCTGCACGGCCAGGCCAATGAAAAGTGAAGTCAGCAGTGTGAAAATATATGCCTGCAGTGCAGCGACCAGCAATTCAAGTACATCCATGAAAAGTACAAAAACAACTGAAACTGGCGCTATTCCGAGATTCTGGAAAATGAAAATGAGCGAGATGAGACTTAGCACAATGATATGTCCGGCAGTAATATTTGCAAAGAGACGAACCATCAGAGCAAATGGTTTTGAAATGATACCGATAAGTTCAACGGGAATCATAATTGGTAAGAGCCAGACTGGCACACCAGGTGCTGCAAAAACGTGTTTCCAGTATCCTTTGTTACCACTAACATTTACAATAATCAGAGTGAAGAAAGCCAGTGTCAGTGTTACGGCCAGATTTCCTGTCAGGTTTGCTCCAAAGGGAAAGAAAGGAATCAGTCCCATGAGGTTGTTGATGAGAATAAAAAAGAAGAGTGTTAGCAGATATGGAACATACCGTTCATATCTTTTTTCGCCTATATTTGGCTTTACAATGTCATCGACAACAAAAAGAATGAGCGGTTCCATAAATCCCTGCAGCCCTTTGGGTGCTGCATTCCCGGCTTTTTTATAACTGCGTGCAACAGGTATAAAAATAAGTAATAGTAATGATGCACTGAAAATAAGAGCCGCTACATTTTTGGTTATGGAGAAATCAAGCGGAACACTGGCAACCTGTCCATCGTGATTGACCCGGACAATTTTGCCTTCGTATTCGCCATTGAAATTATCTTTGGTTCCGAGTTGATATTCGCTGTGTTCAGCATGATGAAGACGGGAACTCATGAAAAAAACCAGCCGCCCTTCATCCCAAAGAATGACCGGAAGTGGAACAACGACATGTTTTTCGTTTGTTTCACCTTCATTGAGGGTCATTACGTGCCAATCATGTGCATCGAGAATATGATCGAAGATCACCTGGGTGATGTCGATGCCTTCGTTTTGCTCTGTTTTGTTTTTGTCATGACCGTGGTCAGAACCCGCATACGCTGATAATCCGCTGAATCCGGCAAAAACAAGTGTGAAAATGAATATTAACTTTTGCATCACGGTTATTAAATCGTGTGCAAATTAAACAATTTTTATTTGTTGGAAAACATTTGATTGCTGAAATTGCGCCTTTTTTTTCTTTTTAAAAAAAATAATCAACAAGTAATATGGATAAACGGCATTGAAGATTGAATGAACCGGCAAAAATCATCAATGAATTTATTTTGTTTGACGCATTTTTATAAACAGTGGTAAAGAAATAAGAAAAAGAAAAACAGCTGAAAGGGCAAATTCAACCATATATCTTAATTGATAATCAACAACTTCGGACATGTTCACATCGGCACACAGCAGATATGGCGTTCCGGTCCTTGTTTTTTTCGGCAGGTATATGCTTCTGAAATTTCCCCATTGATCCTGCGATGAGTCATAGATTTCAGGATCGTTGCTCGAAAAAGCATTCATCATGGTTGGAGTCGCTTCGTAATAATAATCCAGATAATCTGTAACAATGTCGCCGGTAATATCCGATTCGATGTATGAAGAAAAAACAAAAAGAGCCGAATCCTCAGATTCAATCATTACATATACATATATAACATCGTGGATTTTGGCAATTTTGTTGGCAAGAACTCTTATGTATTCATGATCGACAAAATTTACCGGGATTTTTTGTTGTGCATTGTCAATCATGGAGTCGTTTACAATCATTTCAAGCGATCCGGCAGCAGATTTCAGTCGTGTATCAATTTCTGCAGAAGCAATGTTTTTTTGGTTGTAAAGCTTCACCCAAACAAAAAGAACCATTCCGACAACAAAAATAATTATCGGAACGAGGGGTTTCTTTTTTCTGTGATTAAGTCTGGCCATCGAAACACAAATGTAAATGGTTTTTTGAGGTGTACAAATAATTTAACAATTTTTACGAAGTATATTTCCCGCTAAAGTTCAAAAATAAGTGATTAGTACTTCTTAATTGAATTGTCTTATGGCTTCTGTTTGAACTTTTTACTATGGATAGCATTCACCTGCACATAAATCAACGGAAATGAAATTAAAATAATGTAAATAAATGAAATCAGAAATTCGGTCAGAACGCGGAATAATTCTTTGTTGATGTCTCTGATAAACTTGTCCGAACATAACAGATAGTTGATTCCTCCTTTTGTTTTTCGGGGTATATAGGCACTGCGGAAAGTACCCCATTTGTTGCTGTTTTTGCCGAAAATGATATTGTCGCTCATCCTAAATGCTTTTTTAAGTTCGGGTGGCGCTTCGGCAAATACATCAAGATATTTGATTTCAATATTGTTTATAATATCAGATGGCAGAATGTTGCAAATGACAAAATAAACCGAATCTCTGTTTTCAATAACCACATATACATAATCGACTTCGTGTATGGAGGCAATTCGGTCAATTTTTTTCTGCATGTTGCTGTATCGATCTTTGTCTGGCTGTTTGCCGGTTGCCGCTGCTTCAATAAGACTGTCGTTGATTACCAACTCTATGGTGCCGGCCGAGGATTCAAGTCTGAAATTGATGTTGTTGGTGATAATTCTTTCGTGTATGAAAAGTTTAATGGCCAGCAACAATAAAATTCCCACAATAAAAATTATGACAGGTGTCCATTTTTTTATTATTCTATTGCGGTAATTCATTATGCAAATATATCAAATAAATAGACTAATATCAAATTAATTATATCTAAATGCGATGTATTTGATTGGAAAATATTCACGGCAGCCAAAAAATGAGTATCATTCCGGCATGTCGCATGGATCAAAAAACCTTATTCAGTTTGTAGCCAGCTTACTTTTTGAACTTATGATAATCCCAGGCGTCGAACTGTTGTTGTTTTAAAACTTCCTGGGTTGTGATGGCAAGTCGTAGAAAAACGTCCATATTGTTTTTTTTTAACAGCTCCTTTGCTGGTGTAACACCGCGGCATGCATCAGCAAATATTATATAAAAGGTCAGATTGTTTTTTTTGAGCCAGGCAATGGCTGCATCTTCCGAATCAATGGCGTCGCTCAGAATGCCGAGTTCAGGTGATCCATTGTCGAAGAGCCATTTCAGTGCTTTTTTGTCGGCACGTACAGCACTGGCAAATGCAGCCAGTTCCGGAAATCCGTTTTCAAGCAGAAATTGCAGAAATTCCGAATTGCCTCCAATGGCCTGTTCCAGAGCCAGTAGTATTTTTACTTCGTATTCCCAGAGCATTTTTGCCATAACGTTATTCTTTTCCCCATTCTATTTGGGGGGTTGATATTCCGGTGATACTGATTAAACGCGAAACCAGCGCCGAAATTGCTTCGCGCAGGTCTTTCGGATGATGGTAGAAAAACGGCGAGGCCGGAAAAACGATGGCGCCTGCGCGGGTTACCCTTTCCATGTTTTTAATGTGAATAAGACTTAACGGTGCTTCGCGCGCGAGGAGTATCAATGGTCTGCGTTCTTTCAGAAGTACATCGGCAGCCCGCAATATGAGTGTTCCTGCCGTTCCTGCTGCCACCGATGCCAGTGTTCCCATCGAGCATGGTGCAATGAACATAGCCTGATATCCGGCTGAGCCTGATGCAGGACAGGCAAACATATCGTTGTTTTCAAACACGGTGATTTTTTTACTCACCGGAATATCCATCACTTTTTCAAAATCCCAGACTTTGCTTCCGTTTTCGCTGTAAATGACGGCAATGTCCTTTATGCATTCCAATGCAACAAGCTGTTTGATGAGCTCAAGACCATAAACAGCACCGCTGGCACCGGTTATGGCTACAATGACTTTTGATATTTTATCAGAACCAGTGTTCATAGGTCAAACCAAGTAACATATTGTATTGTCCGCGGATAAAATAATTATAGGTTGATATCCCGGGCGCTTTTCGGATAGGCAGAACCGAGTTGGAATAACGCAGATTGATGGATTGCTTTTCATTGAAAAAGTAACGGAAACCCAAATGTGCGGCCAGTTCGTATTTTTCAAAATCAGGACGAGCGGGAATTGCTCCATTGATATCAAATTCCCTGTTTTCATTGTCCAATAATATTCCAAACGACAATCCTGTTTCGAAGCCAAAGTTGCTTTTTAATTGACGCCGAAATAATACAGGAACTTCAATGTAATTGAGGCGCATGACGTATTTTGTCAGGTTGTTGTCTTTGGTTGGATTGCGGCGGCTGCCTTTTTGTACGAAAAGCATTTCCATGGCAAGATCAGAAAATTCGTTCAGTGGAATTGCTACCATGAAACCTCCGGTCAGTCCGGCTTTGTCAAAACCCGAAAGGTTGTCTCCATCGACTTGTGACCCTGTGAGTCCTGCGCGGAATCCACCCCGGAAGCTTTGTGCGCTGCTTTGTAATGTCAGTATCAGCAGAAACAGAAACAGAATTTTTTTCATAGGTCTCAAACGAATGACGAAGGTAGTAAAATACGAAATACGAAATGAGAAATACGAAATACGAAATGAGAAATACGAAATATGAAATAAAATGTGGAAATGTGGGACTTCACGTGAAACGTGACACGGTCGTCCATGTGAAAATGTGGGAAGATTAGATGACCACTTTTATCTTCTTACTTTTATCTTTTGTCTTCAGAGGATGTGGAAATGTGTTGCTTCACGTAAAATCACGTAAAACGTGACAAGCTGTGACACAGTCGCAAATGTGTAAATTCAATATTCTGCAAAAAATTGTCAGGGAATAAATGCATTTTCAATATGATCGATCCAGACATCCTTGTCGGGGGAAACAATGATTGAAATGATATCGAAACGCATTTCGCGGTCAATCGAAAATTCTTCAAGGTAGGCGAGTGCTGCACGTTCGATGGCTTGTTGTTTCCGATCGTCAACTGATTCCCATGGCTCGCCAAAAGCAGTGCCTGTGCGTGTTTTGACTTCTATAATGACAAGAATCTCTTCATGAAGTGCCACAATATCCAGCTCATCTTTGCCGCAACGCCAATTCCTGTGCAGAATTTCGTAGTTTTTGCTTTGTAAAAACAAAGCGGCTTCATCTTCCCCGAAGCGTCCTGTTTCTGATTTGCTGGTGCTTTT
>Ga0116152_10001963_pt1 | contig 16793 bp, 10 predicted proteins | sample AD_UKC119_MetaG_FD_89894 | JGI IMG/M metagenome (GOLD analysis project Ga0116152, IMG submission 89894) | Active sludge microbial communities of municipal wastewater-treating anaerobic digesters from Hong Kong - AD_UKC119_MetaG | ecosystem: Engineered > Bioreactor > Anaerobic > Digestate... | reverse complement strand
CTGATAATTGGGTTTTATGCGCCAAACAATTACGAATATATACTTGTGCAGTTTTCTGCCGGAGTTGTTGCAGTTTTCAGTTTAAATAAAATGCACAGAAGGGTGCATCTTGTAAAAGCGATGTTCCTTGTAATGTTTACCTATTGGTTTGTGTATTCTGCTCTTAACCTGATCTTTGAAGGATCAATCCTGAATTTCAATTACAATATGATGAAATGGTTTGCCGGCAGCAGCTTGTTTATAATGGTAGTTTACCCGATGGTTTATATTTTTGAAAAATTGTTTGGGTTTGTTTCTGATGTTACCTTAATAGAGTTGTCGGACAGTAATCAGCCATTGTTAAGGAAACTGGCAGAAGAAGCGCCGGGAACATTTCAACACTCTTTGCAAATTGCCAATCTGGCTGAAGAAGTGATTTTGAAAATTGGCGGCAATCCTTTTCTGGTAAGGGCAGGAGCACTTTATCATGACATTGGAAAAATATCGAAGCCAAACTTTTTTATTGAAAACCAGGCTGCAGGAATGAATCCGCATGACGACCTGAGTTATACAAAAAGCGCTGAACTTGTTATCGACCACGTAAAAAATGGTGTTAAAATGGCGCAAAAATATAAACTCCCTGAACCAATAATTGAATTTATAGCCACGCATCACGGAACCACAAAAGCAACTTACTTTTTTCTGAAACAGCGTCAGGAAAGTGGAGACAAAGAAGTTGATGCCGATCCGTTTATATATCCCGGACCACTGCCAAAATCAAAAGAAGCCACAGTGGTTATGCTAATTGACGGAATTGAAGCTGCATCAAGAAGCCTGAAAGACAAAACATATGAAAATCTGAAGGAGTTGATAAACAGGTTGATTGATGACAAAATAAAACTAAACCAATTAGATAATTCGGTTTTAACATTTAGTGATATTAACATTATTAAAGAAACGCTGCTCAATAAGTTAATTAATATTTATCACGTCAGAATTGAGTACCCAAAAGAGGAAAAAGATTAAAAAGTAATTATTTTTACCCAAAAAAACATACAAATGAATATTTCAGAATGCAAACCAAATAGTTTAAAAAGGATTATATTCCTTATATTCCTTATTTCAGTTATCGCAGTAAGTTGCACAGATGTTCCCGAACCGGAGCCGGAGGAGGAGAATCCAAAAGCACCAGCTTTAACAATTGCAGTGAATGAGTTTATAGAATACGTAATGAACGATGTGTATTTGTGGTATTTAACAGTGCCGGTTATTGATATTAATTACGAAAACGATTCAAAGGCATATTTCAAAAAATTATTAAACGAAGAGGATAAATGGTCGTTTATTACCGACGATGTTAAAAAGCTGGAAGACAGTTTTGAAGGAATTGAAACTTCTTATGGTTGGTCTCTCGGTTTTGGAATATTTTCGGATACAAAAACTGTTTTTGCTGTTGTTGAATATGTATATCCCAACACACCGGCTGCGAACGCAGGTTTGAAACGTGGCGATTTTATTTTCAGTATGAATGGTGGTGATATTACCGAAGCAAATTATATGGATTTGCTAAACAGCACAAGCATCAATATTTCTTACGGACTTTATGGCGAATCAGGCATATCGAATGTTCAAACATTAAATTTGAATGCACTTAAATTAAACCTTGATCCCGTGCAGTTTACAAATATTATAGAACATGGCGGGCATAAAATAGGGTATTTGTTCTATGCACAGTATATTGGTAATTACAACAGCAGCATTGATGCTGCACTTCAGTATTTTATTGAAAACCAGGTTACCGATGTTGTACTTGACTTGCGCTACAACCCGGGCGGAACTACTGATGCTGCACAACACCTTTGCAGTTCACTGGCGCCTGTTAGTGATGTGACTGCGAAAAAAACACTCGTTAAATTTCAGTGGAACGATAAATATCAGAAATACTGGAAGGAGGGAAACTATACAGATCAATTGGGAATTAATTTTATCGATAATGTTGCTTATAAAATGGGTCTTTCGAAACTTTATGTAATTACCGGGAAAGGAACAGCTTCGGCATCGGAATTAACCATTACAGGTTTAAAACCTTATATGAATCTTACAACAGTAGGCGATACCACTTACGGCAAATATACTGCTTCAATTACTTTGAAACCGGAAGATTTTTATACCAATCCAAGTGATTACGATCGTTTTGACAACTGGGCAATTCAGCCAATAATTTTGAAGTATGCAAATTCACAGGGAGTTACCGATTTCAAAGATGGTTTTGTTCCGGATATACTTGCTGAAGATGATGTATTTTCACCAATTCCATTGGGAGATAAGAATGAGGCTTTGCTAAAAAAATCAATAGAAGAAATTACCGGTGTTGAAATTATTGCAAAGAAAAGCGCTCCAATAAAAAGAGATTTTACAATTTTCGATCGTGGTTTTTCAAAATTTGATGCAAATAAACGTGAGTTATTAGTTGATGGAATAGACAAGTCTGTTTTAAAATAAGGTTCAGGTAACTATTTTTTTTTAAGCTGCAGATAATTTTCTTACAAGCGTTAACTAATATTTCAAGATCAACGTTGCAGGAAAAACCAATACTATCGTAAATATCTGGTTTATAAATTAGAATGACATTGTTTTAGTTGCCAATTGAAACAAGTTCCATGTGAGATTCAAGCTTTCCGTTTTTATCGTAGGATTCGGTTTTTATAGTTCCTATTCCTTTGGCATACCATTCGGCACTACTGGCTTTTACTTTAATTCCGAGTGCAACCGAGTTTATATTACCTGTGAACTTGTAACAATTGAAATTTCCGGCCGCAACAGTTACATCTTCAATGCTTTCTACTTTTCGATTTGTAATTTCGGCAGCAACACGCATATTAACAAAACCCATTTTCATACTCATTTCAATACCGGCATCCGGCAAGGATTGTCCAGGTTGCGGATTTAGAGGAATTTGCATGTTATTTCCTTTTACTTCAACTTCGGCCGGTATTTCTCCATCTTGTTGAAAAACAGCTTTATTTATAAAATTACCCATGTCAAGATAAAGCATGTCTCTACTTTGATGAATGGTGATATCTTCTTCGAAAACAAGTTTCTCTTTGTTGTCAAGCGATTCGCAGTGATAAGTAATATCCAGATCATTTCCGCTGATATTTACTTTTTTTATTGTGTATTTTACTTCTGATAAAAGTTTGTCTTTTTTGTCAAATGATTTATAAATTAATACTGTTCCTTCTTTTGTAGGGAAAAATGTATTCTGTGCTTTTATTGTCACTGTGCAAAACATGATTAAGGTAAGAAATAAAAGATGTTTCATTTTTGATAAAGTATTTGTTTAACAATGTTTTTTCTTATTTCGTTTGTTTCAATGCGATGGAATGCTCTTACAATTTCACAAACTCAACCCTGCGGTTAAGCGCCTTGTTTGAAGGAGTATCATTTGGCGCTAGATTTTGGTTTTCACCCATTCCGTCGGTTTCAAGCCTCTCTCCGTTAACACCGAAAGATTTTACCAGTTCTGCTTTTACTGAAGCAGCGCGACGTTTTGATAAATCGAGATTTGCAGCATCCTGCCCGTCAGAGTCAGTGTGGCCAACAATTTTCACTTTAACATCCGGAACTTCATTTAAAATGGTGGCAATTTCTTTCAATGTGCCGTATGATTCTGGTTTCACAACGTCCTTGTTAACATCGAAATAAATTCCGTAGGAAACAAGTTTACCTTCCGTCAACAGTTTATTGCGGGTATCAGGCGCACCAACAGCAATCCGAACATTCGAAATCATAGCAGCACCTTCTTCCAATCTGATTCTGTCGGGTTTTACACAACCAGCAGGGAATGCCCGCGGCAGATCGAATACTTTCGTTTCTTTCTGATATAAACGGATTCTTGTTTTCTGTACCCAAATAGCAATGTGATATAGATTATTAATTTTCTGTTTTACATCATCACCCTCCTTTACCCCTGAAATTTTTGCTTGAGCGCATTCTTCCATTCCTGGTCCTGACCATGTGCTGTACCCCGGTCTGCCAAAATATTCCATCGTAAATAAAAATCCGCCGTTTCCGGGAGCAGTACCGTGATCATAAGCTTTTACATTTTTTGCCTGCATCAGCCTGAAATCGTATCCTGCCATACCTCCGTTGCTCTCAGTTCCTGATGTTGGAATTATATCAAATTCGATTGTGTAGTTTTCGGGCAAATCGAGTAATTCATCAGTCCATACTGCTCCTCTGCCATCAAATTTCATCCAGTTGCCCGGGAAAAGGTTTGTAGTCACAACTTCTGCTGAACCGTTTGTATTCCATAGTGCCGGAAAATCGCCAACCGCATCCTGGCTGAAATCTTCATAAAAAATTACTTTCTCACCCGGCACAAAATCGTATTTTGAATAGGCCTGTAACGACGGTGATATATTTTCCTGTGGTTTTACGTTCTGATTGTTTTCCTGATTTTGGGTTTGCCGGGTACTGTCTTTTTTTTGCGTTGAAGGTTCTTTTTTCTTAAATAAACCCTTTATTCCGTTTTCTACCGAATCCAGAGTTTTGTCAATACCCTGATCAACATTTTTGCTGGCACGACTGTTTGTTTCATTTTTTACTTTGTTTTCAATATCAATTTGTCCGTTTGCGCTGATTATTCCCATACAGAAAACCATCAGCATAAAAAATCTGAGTTTTTTCATTTTGTAATAATTTTGATTTTTATTGATTTCAATTTTTTGCGGTTTTATTAAGCATTAGTGTTTTTTACAACATAAAATTACTTTGCCCGTAAAAAATATTTCTCCCCTAAAAAGGGGATTTTCATTTCGTCAGATTTAAATAAATTTGTTATTGATAAACTGTCTTTCAAATCGGCCTGAAGAAATTGGTTGATTTAGCTTGTGATTTTATTTCTTTATTTAAGCATTTCAATAAAACCAGGAATTATGAAACCGTATTTTACTGTTAAATGCACTTATGTAATTATTTTATTAAGTTTTATTGTTACCTCTGCTGGCAGCCATAATAAAGTGCAGGCTCAAAACACTCAACTTTCTGATTTGATTTTGGCATCCGACACAATCAACCCGCAGGATTCGGTTGCCGCAGCTGAAATTTGCAAAAAACTAGGTAAAATCATTTCTTCCACTGACGATTGGGAGGTTATAACAGAAGCAAACATTGTATCAGGAGTTGTTTTCGGGAAGACTGGCAATTTCGGAAAAGCATTCGAAATGTTTAAAAATGCAATTGAAACTGCATCCGAACTTCCGGAAGAAAAAAGTGCAATACTCAAGGCAAAAGCGCTTATGAACCTGGGTAAACTGAACCACCAAAACGGTGACTTTGGATTGGCGCTTGAAAACTATCTTGAAGCGGAAAGATTGTTTTATGTTGAAGGCAGTATTTCCGGATTGATTAATGTTTATTCCGGATTAGGAGATTTATACGATAAAATCCTTCAACCTGAAAAAAGGAAGGAGACAAATGAAAAAGCATTTGGGCTTGTAAATCAAACCAATGATACAATTGCTATTATAAAAGCAACTACCGGAATGGCAACAAATTTTTGTAACGACGATAATTTCTCAGAAGCACTCGATTTGTACAATAAAGCAGTTAAACTTTCTCAGAAAATTAATAACCAACAACTCGAACATGTTGCCTTGTATGATTTGGGTTTTACCTACAGCCGGATGGGCAATTATGTAAAGGCAGGGGAAATGTACTCCAAATCTTATGAAATGGCACTTCAAACAGGAAACCGCATGGATATTGGCGATGCTTTATATAAAATGGGTTTGATGAGTTATTATTCCGAAGATTTTATAAAATCGGAAGAACAGTTGTTAAAATCAATGGAAATTGCACAAGCCATCCATTCAAAAATACTGGAACGGAATATTTACGATGTACTTTATTCGCTTGAAGAGTCGCGTGGGAATTATAAAAAGGCCTATGAATATCTTAATAATTACGTTGATGTTGAATACGCAATTTTTTCGGAAAACGACCAGCGGCAGGCAAATTTTCTAAAGGCAAAGTTTGATGCTGAAAAACGCGAATTTGTGATTTCCAAACTCGAAGATGAAAAGGTAATTCAGCAACTGAAACTTAACAAACAACGTTGGCTGAATTTTGGATTGATTTTGATCTTTTTATTCTCTGTTGCTCTGGTAATGCTTGTTTTAAAACAATACCGGTACAGGCAAAAACTTGGAGAAAAACAAAAGCAGATACAGGAACAGCGAATAAGTGAATTGGAAAAGGAGAGACAGCTTGTTGCCGCCAAATCGGTTTTGCAGGGCGAGGAGCGAGAACGTGCACGAATTGCAACCGATTTACACGACGGACTGGGTGGTTTATTGTCAGGCGTAAAATTAAATTTATCGAATATGAAAGAAAACAGCTATCTGGAAAACGACCAGGTGCAGGCTTTCAGGCAGGTTATTTCGCTACTTGATTCGTCAATTGCAGAGTTAAGACGAATTGCCCATAACATGGTACCCGAAACATTGCATAATTATGGTTTGAAAACTGCAATACATGATTACTGTTTAAACTTTCCCCAGTCAGAAGTTTCAATGGTTACGTTCAGTTTTTACGGGCATGACAAACGATTATCATCGGAACTTGAACTATCACTTTTTCGCATTGCCCAGGAATTGGTTAACAACGCTGTTAAATACTCAGGCGCATCAAAAATCGATGTTCAATTGTTTGTGGAAGAAAAAAGAATTGCGGTTCAGGTTTTTGATAACGGTTGCGGATTCGATGTTAAGGAAGCGGAAAGACGCAGCAAAGGTAGCGGACTTAAAAATATAAGAAACAGAGTGTCGGCATTTAACGGAAGATTTGAGATTTTCAGTAAATCGGGTGAAGGAACTGAAGTGATGATTGAGTTCGAAATATGATTACTTAAAAAATTTTACTATTTAAATTAAACTCAATTGGGTTTTTGTTTTATCAGAATAAAAGTATTTTGAGACACCTGTGGTTTACGAATTACAAGACAAGTATCTGTGTTTAAAATGCTGAAAAATAAACAGAGAACTTTAATTTTAATGAAAATTAATCTGGCGGAATTTTTCTGATTATATTGAGTAACTAAGCAGATTGGCGATCTGAAATCTGATAATAAATTAGTTATACACAAAAATAAAACCGTTGAGTAAAAATACTGCAACGGTTTTATTTTTGTGAACCCTACGGTACAAGATTCGAACCAATTAATAACTGAATTAAAACTTTTGGGAGAGTTTTCTGTTTAGAAAAGTTTTTTAATCCATGAACTTACGTTAAAGTTGAAATTCAGGTAGTACATATTTGCATTTTCCTCTCTTATAAATAAGATAACGGAGTAATTATTTTCAAAAAAGAGAAAAATGATCAAACCTGTTTTTTGCTTAGTTTTTATATTGTTCTTAACTCATTTATACGGACAGAAAAATACTGATTACACACAATATGTTGATCCTTTTATTGGTACGGCGGCGGGAGGTAATGTATTTCCCGGCGCCTCGTATCCTTTCGGAATGGTTAAGCTTGGCCCCGATTGTGGAACCGGTAATAACGCTGGGTATAATAGCGAAGGGGAAATAAGCGGGTTTAGCCATGTTCATTTAAGCGGCGCCGGGGGCAGTCCCAAATACGGGAATATTCTCATGTATCCGTTTAAGGGCGAAGTACAAATCAGTGGTTACGGTTCCAACCGTAAAAATGAAAAAACAAATGTGGGTTATTTTTCGGTTGAGTTAAGCAATAGCAATATTCAGGCTGAATTAACCAGTACTGCAAAATCGGGGTTGCACCGTTACACTTTTTCATCTCCCGGCGATTGCGGCGTTTTAGTTGATTGTGGCCATATTCTGGGTACTAACTGGTGTTGTTTCGAAAGCCAGGAATTGGTTGGTTCGGAGGTGAAAATTTTGTCGGATACAGAAATAGCCGGGTATAACCGTGTCCGGGGCGGCTGGAATATGGGTGGCGCTTATACCGTATATTTTTATGCCCTTTTTGATATCCCTGCTTCTTCATACGGAACATGGAAGTCAAACGAAAAACACTCGAAGAACAAGGTTGAGTTTGACTCGGGAGAGCCTGTTGGCGCCTGGTTTAAATACGAAAATAAAGACAAAAAAGTAATTCAGGTAAGGGTAGGGATTTCTTTTATAAGCGAGGAAAAGGCAAAGCAGAATTGCATTAATGAAGCTGGTAAACTAACCTTTGACGAGGCCGTCGAAAAATCGAAAGAAGAATGGAATGGATATTTGAGCAGGATATCGGTTGAATCGACCAATGAAGTTGAAAAAACAAAATTTTACACCGCATTGTACCATGCCATGTTACAGCCTACCGACAGAGCTGGTGAAAATCCTTTATGGACGAATAATATTCCTTATTACGATGATTTTTTTGCAATCTGGGATACCTATCGTACCAATGGCCCTTTAATGTCTCTGATTGCTCCTGACAGGGAAGCTCAAATTGTAAATTCGCTGATAGACATGTATGAACATGAAGGATACATGCCTGATGCCAGAAGTGGTAACAGTACCGGTCGTACCCAGGGAGGCAGTAATTGTGATATGCTTGTTGCCGAGGCCATTATAAAAGACTTAAAAGGTGTTGATTACGAGAAGGCATGGAAAGCGATGGTTAAAAATGCGGAAGTGGATCCGGGGGGCGATAGCCGTAAATATGGGCGTGGCGGACTGAATGATTATAAAGCGCTTGGCTATGTCTCCACCAATTTTGAAAGGGCGGGGACACGCACTGTTGAATATTCTGCGAATGACTGGGCAATCGCTCTTTGTGCATTAAAACTTGGAAAAACAAATGATTATAAGAAGTATTACAAGCGCGCTGGCAACTGGGAAAACTTATGGAAGCCAATTGAATCTTTCGCGGCTACAGGCTTTATTATGCCAAGGAAAGCAAATGGGGATTGGGATGAAGGCTACCGGGAACCTACAATCGATTATTTTACCGGTAATGTTGTTCCCCCTCAAGAGGTAGGTGTTGTTACCCCGGCAAATAATGTTCCTGAAGAATATCTCGAAAAAAAGGAATTTACACCCCTTACCGATGGGACATGGGTGAATTTTTTTTACGAGAGTACTTCATGGGAGTATTCGTTGTATGTGCCACATGATGTCAGCCGTTTGATAGAAAAATCTGGCGGGACGGATCAGTTTATATCCAGATTGGATACTTTTTTTACAAAAGGCTATTTTAACATTGCTAATGAACCAGGTTTTTTTGCCCCATACCTGTACATATATGCAGGCAGGTACGATAAATCGGTAAAGCTGCTTGATGGTTTGCTGGGGAAATATTACACCGATAAAACCGATGGGATCCCCGGTAACGACGATTCCGGGGCTATGTCCTCGTGGTACGTTTTTAATAAAATTGGTGTTTTTCCAAACGCAGGCCAGGATGTTTACCTTCTAACCACGCCACACTTTAACGAAATCTCATTGAAAATTGGCGATGGCAGGATATTTACAATAAAGGCTGAAAACCTGTCGTCAAAAAATATTTATATCGAATCTGCCGAATTAAACGGAAAGACGTTCAACCAACCCTGGCTAAGGCATTCAGACATAAACAAAGGTGGAATTTTAGTCCTTAAAATGACCGATAAGCCGGGCATTTGGGGGACTGAAAATTTGCCCCCTTCACGTTCAATGTTTTCAGAATTGGAGAATTCATATTTTAAATAACCTAGTAATACAAAAACTCAAGCATGAAACGAAGTGAGATTAACCAGCTTATTCAGGGATCTGTAAGTTTTTTTGAACAAATGAACTTCCGGCTTCCACCATGGGGGTATTGGAAACCTGGCGAATGGAAAGGTAAATATCAATATTGTTCTGAAATCGTAAATAATATGTTAGGGTGGGATTTAACTGATTTTGGCAGTGGGGACTTCCTTGAACGCGGTCTTATTCTTTTTACACTGCGTAACGGTAGTTTCGAAAGGGATAAAAAACCTTATGCCGAAAAAGTAATGATTGTGGAAGAAAACCAGGAAACCCCCATGCATTTTCACTGGAGTAAAATGGAAGATATTATTAACCGTGGAGGCGGTAATTTAATATTAGAATTATACGCATCTGATAAAAATGGGGAACTTTCTGATGATGAGTTTGATATTCGGATTGACGGGATGAAACATCATTTAAAGTCGAATGCAAAGGTTGTTTTAAAACCGGGAGAAAGTATTTGTCTGGAGCAAGGCATTTACCACCGCTTTTATGGGGAACCGGGAAAAGGAAAAGTTTTGGTGGGTGAAGTAAGTGCAATAAACGATGATACCTTAGACAATCGTTTTTTGGAGCCTGTAGGGCGGTTCCCGGAAATCGAAGAAGATGAGGAGCCGGTTCATTTGCTGGTATCTGATTATCATAATTATATTTAACGTGTCTGCCATACTTAAAAATATTAAAGTATCAGGAGTGGGGTGTTGTTTGCTCGATTACCTCCACAACAACATATCGTTTGCTTCTGAAGCTTTTGGAGACTACGTTTCTGTGAAAGATGGCGATGGGGGGCTAATCCCCGGGAAACTTGTATTTGCGAACGAATTTGAAAAGTTTTCCAAACAGGGCTTTGATGCGGTAATCAGGAAAATTACCGGGGGAAAAGTGGCCGACAATACAAATGTTGGCGGCCCTGCAATTGTAGCTCTTCTTCATGTTGCCCAGCTTTTGGAGGGTACTGGTTGCACTGTTCGGTTCTATGGGGGAAGGGGTGACGATCCGGCAGGAGAGTATTTGTATAAAATACTTAAAGGAACTCCTTTGAATATCGATAATTACAGATTATTAAGTGGTTCAACACCGTCAACGGTTGTTTTGTCTGATCCTGATTTTAATAACGGAACGGGCGAACGCATTTTTATTAATACCATTGGCGCAGCTGAAAATTATTCTCCTGTATATCTCGATTCAAATTTCTTTTCTTCTGATATTGTGGTTTTTGGGGCTACTGCATTGGTTCCGGCCATTCACGATAGCCTGACCGATTTGCTTATTAAAGCCAGGTTGAATGGGTGTGTTACTGTGGTAAATACGGTTTATGATTTTAGAAACCAGAAAGCTAACCCCGATAAAAAATGGCCTTTAGGAAAAGATGACCGTAGCTATGCCAATATCGATTTGTTGGTTACCAATCATGAAGAAGCCCAGCGTTTGAGCGGACAAAAAACATTGGCAAAAGCGATGGAAACTTTTCGGAGCTTGGGAACAGGCGCTGTTGTTGTTACTAATGGAGTGGAAAACATTACTTTATTTGCACAGGAGAACAGTATTTTTCAAAAAGTGGAACTTAATGAAATGCCTGTTTCTGATGCAATCTTTAAAGAGTTAAAGGAAGGTTATCCTGGTGATACAACTGGTTGTGGCGATAATTTTGCAGGAGGCCTTATTTTAAGTATTGTTAAACAACTTCAGAAAGAAGTATCCAAATTAGATCTTACAGAAGCCTGTACCTGGGCAATTGTTTCCGGCGGCTTTTCATGCTTTTATTTAGGGGGGACTTATTACCAGGAAAGAAGCGGCGAGAAGCTTGAACAAATCATTCCGTATCACAAAAAATACCTGAAACAAATTGCCCATGACTGAGAAGTCTATTTTGATATTCGGGGCAGGGAAAATAGGACGGTCCTTTATTGGCCAGTTGTTTGGGCAAGCTGGTTACCATGTTGTTTTTGCAGATGTGGATAATAAACTGATAGAAGAGCTTAACAGGAGAAAATCTTACCCAGTAGTTATAAAAGGGGAAACGGAAGAAACAATTTTAGTGCACAATGTCAGGGCTGTTGCAGGGTTTAATGCTGAAGCGGTAAAAGCCGAAATCGCAAAAACCTCCCTGATGGCCCTTTCTGTTGGGAAAGAAGCCCTCGAAAAGATTATTCCGCTGATTGCAGAAGGTTTGTTATTGAGGCAGGAATTGTCACCGGGTAATGAGTTGGATATTATCATTGCAGAGAATATTCGTTCGGCAGGTACTTTTATTCGTTCGAAATTGGAACTGCTCCTTCCTGAAGACTATCCCCTCAGTAATTTGGTAGGCCTCATTGAAACCAGCATTGGGAAAATGGTCCCGTTAATGACAGAAGAAGATCTCAAGGATGATCCGCTTTTGCTTTTTGCAGAACCTTATAACACTCTTATTCTCGATAAACAGTCGTTTAAAAAAGAAATTCCCGATGTGCCAGGCTTAAGCCCGAAAGATCATATTCAGGCCTGGGTCGATCGAAAAGCTTTCGTCCACAATTTGGGACATGCCACGGCTGCGTACGTTGGTAATTTTTATCATCCTGAAAAACAGTATGTGTATGAAGTTTTAGAGTTTGATAATATTCTTGAAGCTACCCGCCGGACAATGATCCAGGCAGCGGAAATCCTGGTACAGTTTTACCCCAATGATTTTATTTTACCGGATTTAGTGGAACACATTAATGATTTGCTCCATCGTTTTCAAAATCGTGCTTTGAAAGACACCATTTTCAGGGTGGGGCAGGATTTACCACGAAAATTAGGCATTAACGATCGTTTTGCCGGCATTATTAAAATGGCAATGCAAAAGAAATTAGATTATAACCTGATTATAAATGCTATGGCCTTCGGGATCCTTTTCAAAAAAACAGATGAATTTGGGAACCTGGCGCCAAAAGACGATTTGTTCTTGAAAATGACTAAAAAAGAAGGCCTGGAAAAAACACTTGTAGCGCTTTGTGGGTTCCATCCGGACTATGATTCCCAACTGATTGGCGAACTGAAAACCAGGTATCTGGACTTAGTGGAAGAAGCAAAAATACTGACCTGAAAATTTCATTCAAACAAAAACATAGATTATGCCACTTTACGAATACAAAAAAAATGCTGAAAACAGGATCTGTGTTTCAGATGAGGCAAAAGAAAACATCTACTTTGAAAACTCAACCGTGATTTCTAAAATGGTGGAACAGATAAAATCTGTTGAACATGGTTGCATTCTCATTGACGGATGGTATGGGGTTGACTTTGAGCATTTAACAGGGCAAATCCGCCAACATCTGCCCCATTGCCCAATTACCAATGTATATGAACTTTACAAGTCTGTTGACAGGATAGATGACTACAGAAAAGCGTATATAACAGACGATCCTGCTTTCGGGTGGGTTAACAGTTCAGGGACTATACAAGACTTGTTTGACGAGGATAAGCTGACTGCTTATCTAAAAACATATTCGCCTGATACGGTAAGTATCCTTTATGGCCCCGGGGCAGCAACAGGTGCTTTTTCTGAAAAGGCATCCTTGATTTATTATTGCGATTTTACCATGCAACCATTGCTATGGCAGATGTGGGGCGGCGGCTTAATCCCTTTTGGCAGTAAAATCCCTGACAAACATTATTCGTGGAAAAGCTATTATTATAACGATTTTTATTTGCTCTACCGGCAAAAAAAAGAAGTGTTTAAACGAATGGATTTTTACATTGAAGCAGTTGATAAAAATAACCTGAAGCTGATAGGTTCAGGCACTTACAATATACTGATCGATGAGTTGGTTAAACATCCGATAAAGCAGGTAAAAATAACACAGCCTGGCCCGTGGGGGGCATATCGATATAAAGATTTGTGGGATATTCCCGGACTTGAATGCAATGCGTGGAACGAACTGGCGGGTATTGAGCTGAGCGTGTTGATCGATGTGGGATTTGGAGATTTAATCAATATCCCTGCGCAAAATTTTATGCAGCGGCCAGTTCAGATGGTTGGTGAATATATTCATAGCACCTACCCTGATTTGATGCCTTTGCAGGTTTGGCTCGATGATGGATATTTCCCGGAGCAGGTTCCTTTTGAACGTTCGAGCATGCCTATTCACAACCACCCGGGTTCCCAGTATGTGAAACGCCATTTTAATGAACCGCTTGGGAGATATGAAACATATTATATTGTGGAGTCATATAAAGGTTCGTCAACATGGATGGGGTACAAAGAAGATGCAGATTTGGAAGAATGGGAACGGTTATGCAGGGAGTCTGATAATCTGATAGAAATACCCAACTGGCAGGATTTTATTAAACGATGGGACACAAATGTGGGCGATCTCTTTTTAATCCCTCCCGGTACAACACACGGGCATGGCGGTAATCAGATGATATTGGAAATGGACACCGGCCCTTCGGTTGCAGGAACCGAATATTCATTTTTTACCTATGATTTTGCCCGATCTACATGGGACGATAATAAAAAAGAAATGACGGGAAAACCTATGCGTATGCATTTGGAGCATTCTTTTGACAACCAGAAATGGATTAGGGAGACCCGTGTTAAAGAAACCCATCGGGCAAAGCCATTAACCGTTGAAGGAAACGGAAAGTTCAGGAAAGACCAGTATTCTACCATTAAAGAAATGCCCTTTCATATTGAGCGGATTTTCTTTGAAGACAAAGCTGAAAACAATACCGAAGGAAAATTTATGCACATAGTAACCTTAACTGAAGGTAAAAAAGTAACGATTCGTTCAATTAGTAACCCTGAATATGCAACAACAATTGAAAGGCTGCAGGCATGTGTCATCCCTGCCGGGTTTGGGAAACACGAATACATTAATGAGGATGGAAGCCATGCTATGGTTGTTATAATAAGGATGAAAAAAGGGTGAATTGGGATTTGAAAAATAGTTTTGATTGTCTGTATAATCATCCGCATGAAGATAGAAAATGATAAGTTATTGCTCAATGTTGCTTTAGAAGGAGGGGCATATACCGATTTTCATTTAAAAGAGTTTCCGGTTAACCCGGTTAACTGGAAAACAGATAATCCTGAACATCCCCCATTGCATGGGCATTTCCTTTGTTTCGACCGGTGGGGCCCGCCTACCGATGCTGAAAAAAAACTAGGTATCCCTTTACACGGCGAAGTAAATTTGCAAACATGGAAATTGTTATCAGGCCAAAATAAAAACCGGAAGAAAGTCAGTATGGCTTGCAATCTTCCAATAGCAAACCTGCGCATAACCAGGACCATCGAAATACCAGGGGGGGAAAGTATTTTTAAGGTTAATGAAAAAATTGAAAATTTAAACCCGGGAGATAAACTATATAATATTGTTCAGCACGTAACTATTGCACCTCCCTTTCTTGATCCATCTGTTATAATTGATACAAATGCCGGGAAAGGGTTTATTAACAAATTAGATGGCAGCCTGTCGCAGGATAATGTAATCATCAATTGGCCTGAAGTAGTTCATTTAGGATCTGAAATTGATTTAAGGCAATTTAAATCTGGACGCCCTCTGTTGGCTTCATTTGTTTTTAATGAAGTCGGGGAATATGGTTGGGTAACAGCCTGTAATCCCTCGCTCGGACTTTTGTTCGGCTACTTATGGAGAACCTGCGATTACCCGTGGATTAATTTCTGGAGTTCAATGGCTAACGGAGTTCCACTTGCTTTTGGAATGGAGTTTGGCACAACTGGGCTGCATGAAGATTTTTCAATTGTTACAAAAAAAGGAAAAATACTTGGCCAAAGCTTATATGAAGTTATTGGTGCTGGCGGTATTGTCGAAAAATCTTTTTTTTGCTTTATTGTAAAGGTTGCAAAAGGATTTAACGGAGTAGGGAAGATTAATTATAACAACTCGTTTATAGAGATAAAAGAAAGAAATGAATTTTCAAACAACGTCATCGTATTAAACACAAAAACCAGCTAGTCAAATGAATTTAACAGAAAAATTTAAACCTATGGGAATGATGAAATTTATTCATCGCCAATGCCTTAAGCTAATGTGCTTTTCGGTTTTCATTGTATTTCTTTTAGCTTGTGGGCCCAAAAACAATCCTGAGAAAAAATCAAATGCCAAAGAATACGAAGAATTGAAAGAACGGCTCGAAAAAGGTTGGAATACATGGGATAACAATGATGTTTTATCGCAGGTGTTGCTTCCTTCCGGATTTTCGATTAACCTTGAATTACACGATAAAACTACCGGTGAAACTTTAGAAAATGCGCTTATTGGCAGAAGGGGCGTGGATGACGAAAAAGTAAAGCCTGGTCTTCACAGTTATGGTGGTTCTTATTCAGATTTGGAAGTTGAATGGAAAGGCTGTAAGATAAAAGTCCGTACAGTATCGGATTCGAAAGACATTGGGATCATCATCGAACCCGTTTCAACGCTTAAAAATATGGAGTTATTTATCAGGCCTGAAATATTATGGGGTAGGCCGGGAAATGTTGAATTTAATGAATCTGGGGCTGTTTTTAACAACGGCTCGGGAAATATCACTTTTTCAGTAAATCAAATATCAGAAGTTAAAGATTCCGTTATCTGTTGTCCGCTTTCTGAGAAAATATGGATTACTACATGGAAAGATAAATCTGTTGCCGATTTAGAACTGATGATGCAGAAAGAGCGGGCCCGTATTTTGGAAAGCGAGGCATTGTATGGGAAAGATAGTCTTTTGTGCCAGGCAATGCATGCTGTTTTGGCATGGAATACCATTTACGAACCTAACGCCAAAGGAGTAATTGTTCCTGTGAGCAGGCTTTGGAGTTCGGGTTGGAATGGATGGGTACTTTTTGAGTGGGATACCTATTTTTCGGCTGCGATGTTAGCGCTTGATAATAAAGATTTAGCTTATGCCAATGCATTGGCATTAACCAAAGAAATTACAAAAAGCGGATTTGTGCCCAATTATGCTTCGCAAAAAGGTGCAACCGAGGATCGTTCACAGCCGCCTGTGGGAACATTAGTTATTAAGGAAATTTACAAGAAATATCACGAAAAATGGTTTCTGGAGGAAACGTATGACGAACTGCTT
>Ga0116152_10001962_pt1 | contig 16797 bp, 12 predicted proteins | sample AD_UKC119_MetaG_FD_89894 | JGI IMG/M metagenome (GOLD analysis project Ga0116152, IMG submission 89894) | Active sludge microbial communities of municipal wastewater-treating anaerobic digesters from Hong Kong - AD_UKC119_MetaG | ecosystem: Engineered > Bioreactor > Anaerobic > Digestate... | reverse complement strand
TGGAGAGCAACATTTACCCGCATCGGATATTGCCGGTCAGTTGGACATCCAATATTTACTGGAGGGAAGTATCCGGCGATCCGGCGGCCGGTTTAAATTGGATTTATCGCTGAGTGATGTACGTAACGACAAGGTAATCACCCCTATAAAATATGAAAACCGGGATGAAAAAGATTTAACCAAGCTGCAAAATGAAATAGCCCAAATTGTTGTCGCAAAAATCAAACCTTCCCTGAGTCCGCAGGAGGATCAACGGTTAAATACCCTGCCTACCACTAGTTTCGCTGCCTACCAAAATTATCTCATGGGTAAATACTTTACCATCAAAAGCAGTTCCAGAGAAGATCTGGATCAGGCAATGGACTATTTCCGCAATGCGCTTAAAGAGGACCCGAACTATGCCCAGGCATACGCCGGCTTGTCCGAAGTCATCTGCATGTATGCCGGCTGGGCCCTGATGCCTGTTCAGCAGATCATCGATGAAGCCGATGAACTTGCCCAAACGGCAATCACTCTTGATCCCTATCTGGCAGAAGCTCAGCTGGCCAAAGGAATCGTACAAGCTTATAAAAAAGAATTTTCCGCAGCAGAATCCTCCATGCTAAAGGCGGTAGAATACAACCCCTATCTCGATTTGGCGCACTTTAATTTGGCGCATGTCGAACTCATGCTTGGTAAATACGATCTGGCTATAGAAAGCTCGGACAAAGCCAAGCAACTAAATCCCTTCTCGCCGCTGCTTTTTATGTCCAAAGCACGCGTTTTGCGTGACGCCAACCATTATAGCGAGGCTCTCAGTGAGTTTGAGGCTTCGTTAAAAAGATATCCGGGAGACAATACCATACTTTGGCAATATGCCGTCTATTATGTGGTCCTGGGTGATTACCAAAAAGCGATCAGCGTGTTGGAAGAACGAACCGTGGGCAAGACTAACTGGATCTATGGTTATTGCTATGGTCAATTAGGCCAGGAAGCTAAAGCCCGTGAGATCCTTGACATCCACTTAAAACTTGCTCAAAAACAATACATTTCCCCAGCTTTTATTGCCAGCATTTATTGGTCGCTCGGTGAAAAAACCAAGGCTGCCGAATGGATTAAGAAGGAAGAAATGTACTACTTCAGTTTATTTCCATTTATCCGGGAAATTGAAGCGTTTGCCAAGTCGGATACCTGACCGAAAATCCGGGTAAAATCCCCTCCAATTTATTGGTTAGTCCACTTGTCCCTTTTCGGGTAGTTCCAGCGAGAGCAGGAACGAGGACAATGTCTTGCCATGGGCATCCAGGGCTAATGAGCGGGTTACACCCCCACCGAGCGCATCGTACAGCACAAAATTAAAAGCACCCAATTCGGGAAGTTCATACCGAATGACCTCACCGCGTACCATGCCCAAAAAATGTTGCCTGACGCACTCGACCGTCAGGACTGATTTTAACCAGGCATAATCTTCCCTTTTATAAATGATGACAGAAATATTGGAGGTATTGCCTTTATCCCCCGTTCGGCTGTGGGCAATCTCGTGTAATTTCATATCAGATTTTTTCCAGGTGAATTTGAGGTTTAACCAATTCCGCAGGTATTAAAACGGATTGTATCGCAACGATTTCACGGACCTGGGCGACGGCGCCGCCACCTCCGGCAGGACCATTTGTATACAACGCTTCTACCTCCCTGCCAACTTTTGCGGCAATGGATGGGGACATGGATCGCACTGTAACTCTTAGGCGAACTTCTGCCGGCGCAACGGATTCCGTACCTTTCCCGTAAAGTGCATTCAACCCAATTAAATCGAAGCGCAGGTCCTCAGCAGGAATCTGCCATCGGGCAAATCTCTTTTGCAGGATCTCCGATGCAAGTTGGCCGCGTGCAACGGCATTGACCCCACCGTAGCTGATCTGGCCCTCACCCTGGTATCCGTCCCTGTAACCTATGGAAACTTTTAGTTGGCCGGACGGTGGATGACCTTTCCCGCCACGGACTGTGACACAATCACTTCCCTCCTCTGTCAAGCTCACCCCGCTAAAATCGGCAATCACATCCGGAGTAGGATAGCGGGCAGGATCATGGATCTCATACAGCAGCTGCTCCGTACAGGTCGCCTGGTCAATCCGTCCTCCCGAGCCATCAACTTTACGGACCGAGAAAGTTCCTTCCCGTAGCACTTCGGCGAAAGGAAATCCCAGGTGATCCAATCCGGAAACATCTTTATAACCGGGATCGGCAAAATAACCACCCGAGACCTGACCGGCGCATTCGAGCAAATGTCCCATTACAATTCCCTGCCCCATCAAGCGATAATTTTGCCGGTCCCACCGAAATGCATGGACCGCAGGAGCCAGGAACAATGCCGGGTCAGCAACCCTCCCTGTTAGGACGATATGTGCTCCCTGATCCAAAGCCTCAACGATCGGTTCCATACCCAGATAGGCATTCGCTGAGATGATCCTGTCCCGGATAGAATCCAGTGGGGCGCCGGTTTCCAGCAAAGTATATTCCCCTCCTGCCAATAATGCTGAAACTTCATCACCGGTAATCGCCGCCAGTGACAGGTTTTTGATGCCAAGCGATTGGGCTATTGCTTTTGTTTTAGCCAATGCTGCCTGCGGATTGGCCGCTCCCATATTTGAGATAATCCGGATGCCTCGTGAAGCACAACCTGGTAAGCATGCCCGGATACGTTCTTCGAGCAGTGGGTCAAATCCGGATTGGGGATCCCTGCTTCGTCTCAATTGAGCCAGTGCTATCGTCCGTTCAGCCAGGCACTCAAATACCAGGAAGTCGAGGTTACCTTTTTCTACCAGTTCGATGGCAGGATCGATCCGGTCGCCTGAATAGCCAGCTCCCGAGCCGATGCGGATTACATCAGAAATATCACTCATCCATAATCTGTTACAATGCAAATAATCCGGTCAAAACAGCGATTGCTGTCATGACCAATGTCGTATAGAACGCATACTTCATCCCAAATCGTTGGTGATCAGCCAATTCAATTTGAGTAAGCCCGATCAATAAAAAGGTCGTTGGCGTCAGCGGACTGAACGGAAAGCCGGTTGTCATTTGCCCGAGGATGGCTGCTTGTCCAATGGAGACCGGCTCCACGCCCATGGTTTCGCCCATACCGGCCACCACCGGTAATATTCCGAAGTAGTAGGAATCCGGATCGAATAACAAACTCATGGGCATGCTGGTCAATGCAATGGTTACGGGAAGATGCCTTCCAAAGGAGGCCGGCAATAAGCGGACGGCAGCCTGAGCCATGGCCTCGATCATCCCGGACTCTTTCATTATTCCCGTAAAAACGCCAGCAGCTATCAAAATACCAGCCATTAATATCGCGGCTTTGGCATGCGCGTCGATACGAGCTTTTTGATCCTGGACCGATGGATAATTAACCAGCATGGCCAGGGTGGCAGCAAGAATAAATATCAGGGCTGGAGGAATCCTCCCGCTTATCAACAAACCGATGGTAATTAAGGTCAATAAGACATTTATCCCGAACCGGTTTGGCCGCCGAAGACCTTGTTGTTCCCCGGTCAGGTGTCTGGCCTGATGGGATCCTGAAAAGTCAAATCCCCCTGCTGTTAAACGAAGGCGTTCACGCCTCCCCAACCGGTAAGCTACCCAGAGCACAAAAGCTAACCCGGCCAATTGTGGCAGAATTACTGGATTATACAGGGCCGTAATGTCCATATGTAATGCCGTTGCTGCCCGGATGGTCGGACCACCCCAGGGAACCATATTCATTGTCCCGGCACCAAGTGCAACGGTGGCAGCGAGTACACGCCGATCCATGTGCAAGGCATCGTACAACGGCAACATTGCCGGAACGGCTATCAGAAAGGTCACCGCCCCGGAGCCGTCCAAATGTACAACCATGGCTAACACAGCGGAACCGACAGCGATGCGCGTCGGATCTCTTCCCACCCGCTTTAATATGAAATCAATGACCGGGTCAAACATGCCGGCATCGGTCAGGATGCCAAAAAACAGGATGGCAAATACGAACATAGCCGTAACCGGAGCAATGTTTTTAATGCCCGAAATCGCAAAATCAAAGGTTTGAATACCAAATCCGGCTATCAACGCACCGATGATGGGCACTAACACCAACGCCGACAACGCGGAAAGTCGTCTGGTCAAGATTAAAACCAACAATAACAGGAGGATTCCTAATCCCGCTCCGACCAACATCATTCTAAAAAATTGGAACTATTTAATCTGAAAGATAATAAAGGAGGGATACAACGGATACTATGATCCGGTCAAACATAGGTATGTGGATTTAAATTTAACCGGTCGACTTACTATCTTTCGTACATGAAGCAGCTTGTTTTTCTGATTTTCACTTGGTCACTCCTTACCCCGTCCTTAGCAGCAGGCAATGTCAACTACCGGGTTCTGGCTTTTTATACCGCACAAAATGACCAGGCTCACATCAGTTTTGTGAAAGAAGCAAAGAAGTGGTTTGGATTACAAGCTAACAAACACCATTTTCTTTTCCGGTATACCGATGACTGGAATCGCCTCAACCCAGATACCCTGAAGCGATATCAGGTCATTCTATTTTTAGATACCAGGCCTGAAAAACCCGAACAACGCGCAGCCTTTGAAGAGTACATGAGAAACGGGGGCGCCTGGATGGGATTTCACTTTGCAGCTTTTGCACTTACACCTTCGGATTTTCCTCAGGATTGGAATTGGTACCACGAATCTTTTCTAGGCTGCGGTCAATACAAAAGCAATACCTGGAGGCCAACTTCCGCGATCCTGAAGATTGAAAATCACCACCACCCGGCCACCCAACATTTACCAGAGACCATAGTTGCTGCACCCAATGAATGGTATCGATGGGAAAACAACCTGCGGGATAACCCGGAGATTGAGGTGCTGGCTTCGATCGATCCGAGCAGTTTCCCACTGGGCACCGGACCAAAACCGCATGAAATCTGGCATGAAGGCGACTATCCGGTGGTATGGACAAACCGGGCCTACCATATGATCTATTTCAACATGGGTCATAATGATATCTACTACGAAGGACATACGAACGCAACCTTGTCATCAACATTCAGTAGTAAAAGGCAAGACCGGATGATTCTGGATGCCCTTGACTGGCTCGGGCACTCCATGAATGACTAAATCCTGCTTCCATGCTTAAAATCCGCGAGTTTCACCAAATTCCGAGATCAACCGGATGTAATTTGGGCTCCCGGACTTACCTTCAGTAAAATCGTTGTCTATGACCTTTATGATCATCGAACATTTCCATGCCGGCCGGGTGAAAGCATTGTATGAGCGACTGGATCGGGAAGGTCGTTTACTTCCGCCTGACATCATCTATGTGAATAGCTGGCTGGACGAGTCGGTATCGACCTGTTATCAGGTCATGGAAGCTCCTTCCCTCGAGCGGTTATTAGCCTGGACCGAACAGTGGGAGGCCTATGCCGATTTTGAAATAATTCCGGTAATCGATTCCAAAACGGCCAAATCACGTGTTTTAGGCAAATCTTCCTGACTATTTCGCTGAATTCCATACTTTTCATGAACTATTTTGACTTATCTAAATTTATTTTTAGATTTGTCTAATAATTGCTGGCATTAAGGAGAATCCTCACCACACGGTGATTCTTGCCAGGCAAAAGAATTGTATCTTTTAGTTTGAAAATTGGAATGGTTGAAATCACATACATCGGATGGATCACCGGGCCTGCCTTGAGCCTGTTGCTTGGCTTTGGGGTCTTGATCGTACTTGCCGGTATCTTCTGGCCTAAATATGGGTTAATCGCCTTGACCCGAAAATCAAACCTGAACAAGCAACGAGTTTGGCTCGAAGATGCCCTTAAGTTTCTGTTTGACTGCGAATACAAAAAAACCGCCTGCAATCTGAACAGCATTGCGGGTAATCTGCACATCTCCACCGACAAAACAGCCCGCTTGCTGAACCGGCTGCGCACGATGGGGCTGATCACGATGGAGGATGAGGCTAACCTGCAACTCACTGACGCCGGCAGATCCTACGCACTGCGCATCATCCGGGTACACCGCATATGGGAACGCTACCTGGCCGATGAAACAGGCATCGACCAAATGGACTGGCACGGAGAGGCTGACTTGCAGGAACATCAACTTTCCCCTTCTGCAGCCAATCAACTGGCGGCGCGGATGGGCAATCCGGTATTCGATCCCCACGGCGATCCGATCCCGACGATTGAAGGAGCAATGCCCGTCCACCGCGGGCAACCCCTGAGTAGCCTGGAGGAAGGCACCGTAGCCCAAATCGTCCATTTGGAGGATGAACCACATACCATTTACGAGCAGCTCGTGGCCTTAGGTTTGTATCCCGGCATGCAGGTTTATGTAATGGATAAAACCGATGGAAAAATCACCTTCGCTGCCGATGGGGAAGAATGCATACTCACTACCCTTTTCGCAGCCAGCATTACCGTAGAAACCATTCAATCCAAGGAAAAAATCCGGGAAAAACTCGAGCTGCTCTCCTCGTTGGCTATCGGAGAATCCGCAGAGATTGCCGGTTTATCTCCCAATATGAGAGGTCAGCAACGGAGAAGATTAATGGACCTCGGTTTTGTCCCGGGTACGGCCATACGAGCAGAATTGTACAGTGCCAGCGGCGACCCGGTGGGCTACCGGATTCTGGGAACCACGGTCGGTATCCGCAAACAACAAGCTGATCTGATCTTTATCAAACGCATTAAGAACGAAGCATCATGAACAATTCTCAGGGATGTGAAAATTGTCCGGTGCACCATAAGGAACATCTGATCCGCATGGGCATCGCCATGGATCGGGTCGATTATGTGATTGCCCTGGCCGGAAATCCCAATACCGGCAAAAGCACTGTATTTAACAACCTGACCGGATTACGCCAACATACGGGAAACTGGCCTGGGAAAACCGTATCACGGGCTGAAGGCGGCTATTCCTATGCGGAAAAGCGCTATAAAGTGGTAGACTTGCCTGGCACCTATTCCTTGTTATCAACCAGTACGGATGAAGATGTAGCCCGTAATTTCATATTGTTTGGCCGTCCGGATGTCACCGTCATTGTTGCCGATGCAACGCGTCTTGAACGCAACCTGAACCTGACCCTGCAAATCCTGGAAATTACCGATCGAGCAGTATTATGCCTAAATCTGATGGATGAAGCCAAGCGGAATCACATCGAAATTGACCTGCGAAACCTGTCCAAAGAATTGGGTATCCCGGTCATCCCTGCCGCCGCAAGGCAAAAAGAAGGAATGCCCGAATTAATCCAGGCCATCGAGGAAGTGGCCTCCGGAAAATACGTTTGTAAACCACACCGGGCCAAAAGCAAGTCGCCCAAGCTGAATCATGCCATTGCAACGCTTGTAAAAAAGCTTGAAGAACAATTCCCAGGCATTCCTAACCTTAACTGGGTGGCGCTTCGACTGCTGGAAGGTGACGAGAGCATCATCGATGCCATACGCACCGGCGAATTGGGCACTTTAAGTCCCACTACTTTTCCAACCCTGGCATCCTGAACTATGGAAACCTCTAATTTGACCAATAAAGACAACGAAATCCTTTCACTGGCGAATAATTTACGCTGGGATTTGGGCGTCAATTTTCACGACACGGTGATCGAGTCGATCTATGAAGATGCTTCGCGGATCGCACAACGCACGGTGGCCCAGGAAGGAGATCCAGCCAAACATTTCGACCTGAAAATAGACCGTATTGTCACCAGTCGCTGGCTGGGTTTCCCGATTATGTTTTTATTGCTGGCTCTGGTATTCTGGCTGACTGTTTCCGGGGCGAACTACCCCTCCGGATTACTGGCGGATTTGTTTATCGGCAAACTGTATCCTCTGCTCAAACAATTTGCAGCGAATATAGGTACGCCGGCCTGGCTGTCCGGAGTCCTGATAGATGGTGCCTACCTGGCTGTAGCATGGGTGGTTTCGGTCATGCTGCCACCAATGGCCATCTTCTTTCCGCTGTTCACGTTATTGGAGGATTTTGGTTATCTGCCCAGGGTTGCCTTTAATATGGATAGCTTATTCCGCAAGGCAGGCGCACATGGCAAACAAGCCCTGACTTTATCCATGGGATTCGGTTGCAATGCAGCAGGCGTAATTGCTACGCGGGTTATCGACAGTCCCCGGGAGCGTCTCATTGCGATCATCACCAATAATTTTTCCCTTTGCAACGGCCGCTGGCCCACTCAAATCCTAATCGCTACCATCTTCATCGGAGGAGCTGTTCCCTCTTACCTGGCAGGAATCGTCTCCGCCGGCGCTGTGGTTGGGATAGCCGTGTTGGGTATTGGGTTCAGCCTGGCGGTATCCTGGGGACTTAGCAAATCCATTTTACGGGGTGAAGCGTCTGCATTCAGCCTGGAGCTTCCTCCCTACCGGCCGCCGAGGATTTGGCAAACGTTATATACGTCCCTGATCGACCGAACCATCTTTGTGTTATGGCGAGCCATCGTATTTGCACTGCCGGCCGGAATCCTCATCTGGGTGGTTGCCAATGTGCACATTCACGGAATAAGCATTGCCGAACATTTCATCGATTGGTCGAATCCGTTTGCGGTCATTTTCGGGTTAAATGGAGTGATCCTGCTGGCTTACATCATTGCCATTCCTGCCAATGAAATCGTCATACCAACCGTCCTGATGCTCACTGTCTTGCAAACAGGCATGTCAGGGGTAGGCGCCGGAGCAGGAGTCATGTTTGATACCGCTTCCATTCAGGGTACAGAAGAAATTTTGAGAGCCGGTGGGTGGACGCTATTGACGGGTATTAACCTCATGCTTTTCAGCTTATTACACAATCCATGCTCAACCACCATTTACACCATTTTCAAGGAAACCCATAGCTGGAAATGGACGCTGGTATCTACCTTTTTGCCTATTGTTCTGGGATTGATCGTTTGCTTCTTCACAACACAGATCTGGCTGCTAATCACCAGCTAACTACTCAGACCATCCGCCGGGAATAAAAGCGATGTGAAATATAGGCGATAGGAATACCAATGCAAATCACCAGAATGCCAGCACCGATCAGGACGTTGTTTAAATGAAAAGGACGGTGGCCGATACGGGTTAAGGGAACCAGCAGCACATTCATTACAATCCACACCAACAAGCCGTATACGATGCCATTAACCCACCATTTTTTACCCAAATAGGCCATGCGGGGATAAACCCAATAATAAAATGCGGTAAACGTCATCGCAATGCAATAATGCATCACCAATCCGACAATCGGCATAACCGGCTGATTATTAGCCACCTCCGCACCAAATAATGCACCGGAAATGTAGCGTAAGATCACTTCAGGGCCTTTCCCGGTAACCAGATAAAATTGAATCGTCGCGGCGGTAATATCCAATGTCCCGGCCAGCAACCCGGTTAGCATTATGGCCCTTGACAATGTATTTTTCGAAGCCATCACAGGATTTAATGCCCTGAATTTCTTCTTTTTGGCAATAACGTGCAATACCGCTCCAATAAATTATCCCGGAAGAGCAAAGAGCAAAAAAAAATCCCGGCACCAAAATGGCACCGGGAATTATACGAATTACTTGATCTGTCGGTTTTTAGGCAGCAACACGTTGCTGATATTCCCTCCAGCCGCCACCATTGTATACATCTTTCCAGCCCTGGTTTTGCAGGAAGGCTACAGCTTGTCCGCTCCGGTTGCCGGAAGCACAGATGAAGACCAAAGGTTTTTTCATTTGCTTCAGCTCGTCCAGTCTGCCGGTCAGACTTCCCAGGGGAATGTTGATCGATCCTTTGACGTGTCCGAAGAAAAACTCAAATGGTTCTCTGACATCGATTACGGTTGCATTTGATAATTGTTCCTGTTTCATAGATTTTAGCAATGATTGTTATTTAGGACAAAGATAGATCATCCATCCGTTGCCAGTCCGTGATCGATATCACCCAAGCCGAGTTGCAGGGTAAAACAATGTGCCAGTAGTGCGGAATAGACCTCATTTTCCTGCAAAATTTCAGGATTCCCAATCAGGACTATTTGCTGTCGCGCCCTGGTCAAGGCAACATTCAGCTTCCGGTCGACGCCTTCTTCTGACATGGACACCAGGGACTCCAACTGCCTTAAGTGATTGGTACACAGGGAAATCAAAACAATATCACGTGCTCCTCCCTGGTAGCGCTCCACCGTATCTATGGTGATTAAAGGCTTGTGCATTTCCGCCTGGTCCAATTCCTGGCGGATTACCGCAATCTGGGCTCGGTATGGAGTGATCACCCCCAATACATTTTCATCTTCCCAGGGTAAAAAATTGTGCTTAAACAACCTTGTGTAAGCCTGGACACACAAGCGGACGGCTTTCGCTTCGTACCGATTAGTCTTTTGGTGGTCTTCCAGGTCCACCGGGGCAGGTATAAAGATCATGCGATGGGTCGATAGTGCATCGATCAACGGATCGGCTAACGCCGGCGCCTTCCATGGAATGGGTCCGGTGAGTCTTTTGGTGAGCTCAGGGTTTATGTCCAGCAATTCCAGCGTGTTCTGGTAAAAATAGGCGCTTGGAAAAGCCATGATCTCCCGGTGCATCCGGCCTTGTTGTCGCAATTGAGCATAAGCCCAGTCCCATCCGGATCGGGTTGCTCTCCGATAAAGCCGCTCAAACAGGGAATCTCTGAGATTGCGTACTTCCAGGCTTTCCAGATCGTGATCCAAGACCTGACTGTCTTTTGCCGGCTGGACAACTACCGCCGGGAGCTGTTGATGGTCGCCAATCAAAATCCATTTGGGCACTTTAGTCGCCATTCCCAGCAGATAGGGGTCAAGGATTTGACTTGCCTCGTCCACGATGGCGACCTGGAAATCCAGTAAACTAAAAAGTTCGCGTTTACTTTGCAGGGAAGCGACGGTGCCTACAATGATGCGTTGTTGACGCAACCAGTGAACCAGCTCCTGCCGGGTTTCCATCTTTTCTATTTTGTGATCCAGCAACCAAGACCGGTAAGCTGGATGCGTTGAATAGCGAGAACCTATCCTGAAGTATTGATGCGCAGTGGCTCCTGACAAAGTCTCCAAAGCTGCACACATTTCATCTACCGCCCGGTTGGTATAAGCCAGTAACAAGATCCGATGATTATCCTTCTGCAGGTACGCTTCACAAACTGCTCGCAATAAGGTGCTGGTCTTCCCGGTACCCGGCGGCCCCCAAACCAGAAAATATTCGCTCGCATCGAGCGCCTGTTGAACCAGGGTTTGTTGTTGTCGGGTTAGACCGGGAGAAGGACTATGTTGAAAGTGAACCGGTTGCTCCGGAGGGCGACGACCCAGCCACAGCTGCCGAAGCTTGGGTGGTGCTACGCCCCACTCATACAATCCCTGGTACTGTGCATTGAAACTGCCATCGATCAGGTCCCGCTCCATATTCCAGAAAGCAAAGGAAGTGAATAACTCGAATTCGGTCATTTGATTGCGAAGCCGTACATGAACCTCTTCCTGGGTAATACGTACGATGGTGGATTTAAAAACCTGGTGGTGCAGGACACTGGGTTGCTGATCACTCTCCGGATAGAGTACACAAATATCTCCCTGACGAAAGTTGGCCAATGGGTTAGTGCCTTCCGTACGATGGAAAATAAGGATAGGTGTTTCATCGGTCTGGCGATGCGCCCGGTGAAAGGTCAGTTTGCCCAGGATAGCATACTGATCTTCCTTCTCTTCAACAGCATTCAGCCAAAGGGAGGCGAGACCATTCACCTCCTGGTTTCCCTGTAATCCGGTCTTGGCCAGGTGATGTTCCGTAGCAATGAAACGTATGAAATGCAATAGGTATCGCTTTTCCAGAGCGTCCAGATTTGCATAGAAATCCTGTAAGGAGGCAAGATTGGTACGTGCAAATCCGGACATGGTTTGCAGGTCACGACTAATATATCCTCCAAAACTCCGGTCCTCGCCCGCAGGATCCAGGTGCATCCATCGCTTTTCCAGGACGACCAATTCATTGCGAACATTCATCGCCTCAAGCTGCAGGGATTTTACGACCGGCGCATACTTCAACGGTTTATCATCTACTTTGGAATATAAAATGTAGTTGTTGGCTTGTTTAATGGAAAAAACAGACTTGACCAATAAGTCGTACAACAAAGTCTGTGCATAGTGATTTGAGCTTAGCCCATAAGCATTGGCTCGAAAAGGAGCTCCGCTTTTTAATTCAATGATTTCTGTTTTCTGACCTTCCCGAAAAAACAGATCGAGTCGTCCCTGGATGCCATACCGTTCGGAAAAGAATGTTGGCTCCAACAATACCTTTCGAATTGGTATTCCAATAGACGGAAGCAGCTCATTAACGACCGTCTTAAGACGAAAGAAATGCTGTTTGGCGTCGCGCATCAGGCTACGCAAGGTGTCGTTATCCATGGCAGCAAAAGCCAGCGGGTTCAGGTGGAAGACCCTTTTAAACAGTTCATCAAATTTCCCGTGCTGGAAGGTGATCAGTTCGTCCAGGAAAAAATTGGCGATATTTCCAAGCATGAGGGCTGGCGAGCTATCCATGGGAATAAATTTCTTCAGCAGGTAGGCCATAGCATCCGCTCCCTGTGGCTGAAAGGTTTCAGATATGGACGTAATATCCACGAGGTAGTCCGGCTCAAAAATAAATTGGGCAGGGTGCAGGGTGCCATCGCGGGCTACCTCTACTTCCAGAAGATTCATGGTTATGGGCCATAACTGAAAAGCTTCCATAGACCCGATTGGTCCAGAAAACAATTCATTGCGACCCGACTCCTGATACCGAATGATCCGCTTTTGTTCCGGCTGCCCATCGGTGTACCCGGTCAAAGTGTCCGGATCCGGCCCTAACCCGGTGACCAATACCCGGATGGAAGCCTTAAAGTCTATCGCTTCGTAGGTGGACTGGTCTTCCCACCACGCTGGATCGGCTTCTACACGATGTTCAAATGGCAATGATATTTTGAGGACTTCGGTGAGTACGACGCCCAATGCATACAGCCCCATGACATAGATGTCGTCCAATGCCCTATCTACTGATTCTCCGCGAATTACGGCCTGAGCGTAATGGCGGAAACGGTGCAATAAATACTGTTCTTTCTTACCAACCTGCTGCTTCGTCAATACATAGGCCATACGGGCGAAAAGCGTGGAAAAGTACAACCGTTCTTGTTGGGTGGTATGAAAAAAAACGTAGGTAAAGACCTGATAGGTAATTCGTATGCGTTCGGTGACAGGCATGTCAGGCCGGGAACGTATTTGACCCAACTCCTTGATGATCAGTTGATGAATGGGAAGTGCCATCGGTTTGATTTAGGATAAACAGGTTAAGATAGGAATTATTGAAGCTTATTGGTTAATAGGCTAATGGGTTTATGATAAACTCCTTGTCGATGAGCTATGCCCTGCCATCTCATCGTATCACACCCCGTACCATCACCTCACACCTCACACCTCACACCCCGTACCTCATACCCAATTCCATATTAACTATTTTTAGCATTTGTTTTGCCTTATTCGGGTGAATTGACGGATATTACAGGAACAACAATTAAAAAGATTTCTATTTTTGTCGCGCGTTCAGAAGCCATCCCTGTCAATAGATTGTTTTCACCCTTTACAAAATCGAAATTGTAATCCAAAGATGATGCAGCGTTTGTTGGTAACAGTTGTTATGATTCTAGTGGTATTGGTTGGTTGTTACCGGGAGGATAAAGCGCATCTTCCGCGACAGTCCGGAGCAGCAAGATCGCTGGACTGGTGGTCCCAATCGCGCAGCTATCCATACACCAAATTCTACGCCCGAACCTACATGGAAGCCTTCCAGGCCAGGAAACGTCAACTTGAGGTCCGTGGCCCCCAGGAAGTGCATATTGCCGGCTGGGAACCGATGGGTCCTAAAAACATCGGTGGACGTACCCTCACCATTGCGGTAGACCCGCACAATTCTTCGGTCATCTATGCCGGATCTGCCGGCGGGGGGTTATGGAAGTCGACGACCGCCGGTAAGTCATCGCTAAAAAGCAATGGCCAGTTTGAATTTGGCTGGCAACAAGTGCCGCTGGGATTTCCGGTAGTATCAGTATCAAGCATTGCCATCAATCCGCAAAATTCGGATGAAATCTACATCGGCACCGGTGAAGTTTACAATCAGGAACTGACCATGCCAAGTATTTACGATCGTTTCACCCGTGGCACCTACGGCATCGGCATCCTGAAGTCGACCGATGGTGGTAAAAGCTGGCAAAAGAGCCTGGACTGGAGTCAAAAAGAAATGCGCGGCGTGCAGGATATCGTCATTAACCCGATGAATCCGCGCTCCGTATGGGCAACCACGACCGAAGGCGTCTATGTTAGCCACAATGCAGGAAAAAACTGGAAACAGATCCGGCAAATATCTATGGCCGTTGACCTGATTATCAATCCGGCAGATACCAATATCATATTGGTTTCCCACGGCTCCTACCTGAATGCAAATGTCAGTGGTATTTACCGTTCGGTGGATGGAGGATTAAATTTTGCCCACCTCACATCCGGTTTACCGAAAGATTATACCGGCCGGGCTGCACTGGCATTGGCTCCCTCCGATCCGACATTAATCTATGCCTACATTTCCAATGCCGAACAAGGTATCGGTTTATTCCTGTCCGAAAATACCGGTGACACCTGGAAGAAGGTTTCCGACCGGGATATTCCGCAATGGCAGGGCTGGTACTCGTGTGATCTGGTGGTGGACCCACGTGACCCAGCCGTCTGCTATATTACAGGAATTGATGTTTATAAGTCTGCCAACAAAGGCACCAATGTCTCTCATCTATCCAGTTGGGAAGCTTATCGCAGTGGAAAAGTAGGGATCCTGGAAGAGGAAGGTTCGGTACCGGTATATGTACATGCCGATATTCACAAGGCTGTGATCGACCCCTCCAATCCGGACCGTGTTTATTTTGCTACGGATGGAGGAATCTTTGTAACTGACGATGGAGGAACAACATTTTCAGGCCGCAATGGCGGGTACCAGACTGCTCAATTTTACGCCAATTTCAGCAGCTCATCTTCTGATCCTTACTTTGCGATTGGGGGTCTCCAGGACAATGGCAGCGCCATTTACGACGGAACCTTCGAATGGATAAAAATCCTCGGTGGAGACGGAATGAGTACGGCCATCCATCCCCTCAACGACAACATCGTATACGGCTCGATCTATTACCTGTACCTCTACCGCTCCAAAGACCGGGGCATGACTTTTAATACCATCCTGCCACCTACCGCACTTGGTGAAGAAACTGCTTTTAACGGTCCTTTTGAACTCGCACCCTCAGACCCTAACATCATTTACGCTGCCCGGCAAGGACTTTATGTCAGCGAAAACGGAGGTGAAAACTGGCAAACTCTTTCCAAAAATATTGATGGCAAGAATGTAGTCATCAATATTGCCATTGGCCCTTCGGACCCTTCGCTGCTATACGTCTGTACAGCGCCCAAAGATGGCGAACCGGCTAAGGTATTACGGACCTCCAATGGAACTACCTGGCAGATCATGGAAGACCTTCCCAACCGGATAGCTATGGATGTGGCTATTCATCCGTTGGATTCCCGGGTAGCTTATGTGGTATTCGCCGGATACAATACCAAGCATGTCTTCAAGACAGCTGATGACGGCCAGCACTGGACCTCCATCGATGGCGATTTGCCGGACATTCCGGTGAATACCGTACTGATTGATCCGGAACAGCCCGATCACATTTATATCGGCACCGATATCGGCGTTTATTATTCCCTGGACCAGGGTCAAAGCTGGGTGCCCTTTAACCAGGGCATGCCGGAAACAGCTATGGCGATGGATTTGAGCATATCACCTTCTAATCGCAAATTGCGCGTGGCCACGCATGGCAATGGGGTTTATCAGACGGACCTAATCTACCAGACATCAAGTACCAAGCCTCAATGGGTTACCGATGCGACGTTGAAGCTATTCCCGAACCCTGTCCAGAACGAACTTAATCTGGACCTGAACCTCGGAGAGCGGGTCTACGGACATGTGGTCATCTACAACCTGGCCGGGCAGCCGGCGATTGCTCCGGTTAGCCAGGAATTGGTTGCCGGACAGCAACAGGTGCATGTCCCTGTAGCTTCATTGCCTGCCGGCATGTACACCTGTGTACTGGAAGGCAAAACAACAGCAGGTTTGGCGGTTCATCTCACCAGGAAATTTCTCAAGCAATAATCGATGCGTTCCCCTGTTTGGCAAATTTCACCTTTAACCAGACAGGACATACCCTTGTTGGAGGCAATACAACCGCCAGACTGGAATGATATCCGACTGGTCTTCAGTCGTCATCTTGGTTACGAATATTTCTTCGCCTACGTCATTAAACGAGAAGACGGACTACCCGTCGGTGTCGGGGAAGTGATCCGTTTTGGCACTACGGCATGGCTGGGCAATATCATCGTCCATCCGGATTACCAACGTCAAGGCTTGGGCCAGACACTCACCAAATACGGGATCAACCATGCGAATAGCCTGGGTATAACCCAGATTTGGCTATTAGCCACTGCACAGGGAGCGCCTGTCTATCGACGACTGGGGTTTCTGGATCAGGGCAGGTATTTATTTTTTAAAACCGGAATACCACTGGAGCAGGCAGGATCGAATAAGTTAAGGCGTATCAAAAAGCAAGATCACCCTCAGGTTTTCAACCTGGATCAACTTGCAAGTGGCGAGGACCGCAGCCAGATGCTCTCCCCTTTCCTATCCGATGGGATGGTAACCACATCGACAGAAAACAAATCAATTACGGGATTTTATCTGCCCAG
>Ga0116152_10001959_pt1 | contig 16824 bp, 16 predicted proteins | sample AD_UKC119_MetaG_FD_89894 | JGI IMG/M metagenome (GOLD analysis project Ga0116152, IMG submission 89894) | Active sludge microbial communities of municipal wastewater-treating anaerobic digesters from Hong Kong - AD_UKC119_MetaG | ecosystem: Engineered > Bioreactor > Anaerobic > Digestate... | reverse complement strand
TTTTGTTATCTTTCTGCCCATAATGGCCTCCTTTCGCATTACCATATATCACTCTTTTTTCCTTACATAGCAAGTCATTTTCGAGGAATATACTGCACGAGGATAAACCATACTTTTGGGCAAGTATTGCATCTATTGACTGCAGGTCATCATCAGAAATGATGCCATTTGCGTGCCAGTTTTTAAACACCGCCATAGCTGACTTGTAGCGGAGGATTGCTTCGTCTTTACTCATGGCAAGCCCTCCGTGACTGCCCAAAACAGGCGCGGGAACAGTATCGCCGACGTGCGTTACCATAGCTTTCAAACTCCGTGCCACAGATCGGGCATACGAAATGATATACGGCTCTGCGGTTCACGGCCTCAGGGTGTGCCTTCCACCAAGCCATACGGCACTTGTCCGAACAAAACCGTTTCTGCTTAGAACCCCGCATGTGCTGAAGTGGAATGCCGCAGTTGGCACAGGCATCAGTATCTACGGGTAGTTCTTGGTTTATCGAAACGCTGATGTTATTTCGGCGGCAGTAGGACTTGACGGTGTTTTCGGACATACCGAGATCGGCAGCGATAGCGGCATAGCTGTTACCTTTACTACGTAAGTATTCGATCCGCTCTTTTTGAGCAGTAGTCATATGCTTTCCTCCATTCGGAGGGGAAATAAAAAGCGCCCCTCTACCGTCTACAGACAGAAGAGGGGCACTTGCGTACCAGCATATGCTGGTTATTCGGTTTTGATGAAAGCATCCGTAAATCCCGCCGCCTTGACTCTTTTTAGCATGGCATCAGCATTGGCTTTGACGGCGTAAGCACCGACTTGTACACGGTACAGCTTTTTCGGTTCAGTTGGGGTGGGAGGCTTTGACGGTTCTGTTGCCGTGAGTAGCCTTTTGACCTCTGCTCTAAATGTATCCATTGACTTGCCGTGCTTCGGAAACCAGTGACCTGGATCGGCATGGTTACTGGCGATGCCGCGTTTATGCCCCTCGTAATGACCGATAATAACGCCATCTGCCATCGGGTCGAGATTATACTCCTTGCAGAGATAGGCACACAGTTCGGTGGCTTCCTTGTAGACTGCGTTGAAATAGGCTTTGTCGGTTAGGCCATCCTCGCAGATTTCAAAACTTGTGTGACTGTCATTGACCGATCCTTTTGAGCCGGAAGCCCCATGCCAACCGCGATGATTCCACGGCAGTGTCTGATAGGTAGCAATACTGCCATCAGCCAGTTTTCCGATGAAGCCATGTACGCAGACCTGCCGACCGTCCGGTTTGTCTTGATTCCAGTGGTTGTTATATTGATTCTTGCCAAGCAATCCATCGTCCGGACCCACATAACGACGCAGATTCGGATTGTTCGCGCCGGTGGAGTGAACCATAATGCCTTTGACAGTAATAGTCCTGCCAGCCTTGTAGCAGGCGTTGTTTGTGAATATCAATTTTCGTAGATTCATTTCTGTTCATCCTTTCCATGAAGCTGTGCCAGCACATCTTTTAACTTTGCAGGCACGGGTAACCCAATAGCCGTGGCATTCTCAACGAGAGAAATTCCCTCGTTAGCAATGTAGAAGAAGATAATCGCCGTCCGAAGTGGTGCTCCCGTGCCGCCGAGCAGATAGGTGGGGTGGTCTCTTTACTTGATGATGATGTAATGGATGGCACCGAAGACGGCTTACGCGAGAAGCTCATCTCTTTGCGGAAAGATATTCTCCGAGCAAAGAAGTACTATCAACAGCTAAGGCTTTTGTTTGAAGACATTTGCGACAATGATAACAACCTGTTTACGAAGGACGGGCTGACCGATTTTGAGATTCTTCGCAATCGAGCTGTGCGGCTTTCGACACAGGCCATGGAACTTAAGGACTATATCTTTCAAGTTTTCGGTTCATATCAGACTCAGATTGGTCTTGAACAGAATAATCTGATGAAAATTTTCACGCTTGTGACATCCATTTTTATGCCTCTTACGCTGATTGCCGGATGGTACGGTATGAATCTGCAAATGCCGGAATTCAAATGGAAATACGGCTATATCTTTGTTGCCGGTATTTCTGTTTTGGTCTGTATCATTTGGATATTGATTTTCAAGAAAAAGAAATGGTACACGTGATTTGGATATTCATAGTGATATCGTCGAACTGATATGAAGGCTTCTATATATTTTTCCGCTTTGCAATATACGCATATATGATTGTTTTCATCATTAAATCAACTTTTGCATTCCGGGAAGAAATGATATATTGAAATGGCTGTATATCGCACTTTTCGAAAATGGAGGTGGCAACATGAACAGAAAGATTGGAATGGTAGGCTCTTTGGTAAACTGCCTGTCTGTCGTATTCTTTGCCGTGGCAATGATTGCTCATTTTCATTTTGGAAGCTTCTTTGTTTGTATGATTCTGGCAATCGCATTTGTAATGATGATTGCGGCGTTTGCACAGGAGAGTGAGCAAAGCGTAAAAGCTGCGTCGTATGCTGCATTGATGTTCGCCGCGATATATGCCGTACTTATTCTTTTGGTTTATTTTGCGCAAACCACCTCGGTTCGTAATGACGGATTGAATGAACAAGCGACACAGATATTGGATTATTCGAAAGCAGGCTTGCTGTTTAACTATGACCTGTTGGGGTACGGCATAATGGCTCTGGCAACATTCTTTATCGGCCTAACCATTAAGCCTGCTACCAAGGTAGATAAGTGGCTGAAATGGCTTCTGCTTATTCATGGTGTGTTTTTCCTTTCATGCTTCATTATGCCCATGCTTGGCATTTTCAAAGCATCGGAAAACAGCGACATGTCAGGGGTGATAGCACTTGAATTCTGGTGCGTTTACTTCATTCCAATTGGCGTGCTTTCTTTCATTCATTTTTACAGAAGTAAGGCATAATATGTGACTATGGGCAATGCCCGATGGATTGAGCTTTTTTGTGAGATTGGCTTCGGTCCTTATATATATGAACCTGTCCGACATGGATAAACGCTGATATACGCTTTTTTTAAGGAAGGTGCAAGATGACATTACAACAGTTGAAATATGTGGTTACAGTTGCCGAAACGGGGACGATCACGGAGGCTGCTGACAGACTTTATATCTCGCAGCCGAGCCTGACCAATGCCATACACGAATTAGAAAAGGAAATGAATATTCAGATTTTTAATCGAACAAATAAGGGAATCAGCCTTTCTAAAGAAGGCGAGGATTTCTTGGGATATGCACGGCAGGTGCTTGAGCAGGCGGCTATTCTGGAAGATAAATACAAAGGCGGCGAAGGTGGCAAAAAGCAGTTCTGTGTGTCGACACAGCATTATTCTTTTGCCGTGAACGCTTTTGTGGATTTGATTAAGGAATATGGACAGGACGAATATGATTTTTCCCTTCGGGAAACACAAACTTATGAGATTATTGAGGACGTGGCACGGATGAGAAGTGAAATCGGCATCCTGTTCCTGAACGATTTCAATGAGGCGGTGATTCGTAAAATACTTAAAGCGCATGATCTGACTTTCCACGAGCTTTTTATCGCTACTCCTCATGTGTTTATTAGCCGAAATCACCCTCTCGCAAGTCAGAAGGTCATTACCAATGAAATGCTTATGCCGTACCCCTATTTGTCCTTTGAACAAGGCGAGCACAATTCCTTTTACTTCTCCGAAGAAATTTTCTCCGTTTCGGAACGAAAGAAAAACATCCGTGTACGCGATAGAGCAACCTTATTTAACCTTTTGATTGGATTGAACGGATATACAGTGTGTAGCGGCATCATCGACCGAAATCTGAACGGTGAAGAAATCATCTCTGTTCCACTTGCAGAAGAAAGCAATATGCGTATTGGATACATCGCCCACCATAAGGGTATGCTCAGCAGACTGGGCACGACATACCTGGAGACTTTGCAAAAGTATACCGGAGTACCCTCCAAAGAGTGAAATAACAAGTATGCGCAGTTTATTGGCGAGGATACATTGCATTCTGATGTGAAAAGAAAATAAATGCACTATACATTCGAATAACGAACAAAGATGGGTTTGCCATAGCATGAAGCTATGGCAAACCTGTTTTTTTATGTATTATGCAAATGAAGTCAAACAATTTACCATAATTAGCATAAAACTAATTTGAAATGGAGAATGATATGAAGACATCAGTAATTGGCTTTCCAAGAATTGGTACTTTAAGAGAACTCAAATTTTCTTCCGAGAAGTTTTTCCGGAAAGAAATCAGTGCAGAGGAACTCATAAAGACAGGTAAGAACTTACGTAGCATACATTGGAATACGCAGAAAGCGGCAGGAATTGACTATATTTCCTGTAATGACTTTTCTTTTTATGACATGATGTTGGATACAGCTGTGCTGTTTAACATCATTCCAAAACGTTACAAGGAACTTAATCTGCCAGAGCTGGATACATATTTTGCAATGGCTCGTGGCTATCAGGGCGATTCTGGTGATGTTAAGGCACTTGCTATGAAGAAGTGGTTTAACACGAACTATCACTATATTGTCCCAGAAGTTGAAGATGATACAGAAATCAAACTTGCCGGAACCAAGGCTTGGGATGAATATGCCGAGGCGAAAGCACTGGGTATCGAGACGAAGCCGGTTATTATCGGTGCATATACTTTATTGAAATTATGCCGCTATACCGGAACAAAATCGGCTGAGAATTTTGTGGATGCTGTGATTAGTGCTTATCAGGCCGCATTGAAGAAGTGTGAAGATAATGGCATTGCATGGATTCAATTCGATGAGCCGGCTCTTGTTCAGGATATGAGTGCAAGCGATATTCAGTTGTTCCAGAAAATCTACAATGCCATTCTTTCTGTTGGACAAAACAGCCGTGTTTTGTTGCAAACCTATTTTGGTGATGTAAGAGATATCTATGCTGACTTGATTAAATTGCCATTTGCAGGAATTGGTCTTGATTTTATTGAGGGCAAAGAAACCGTCAATTTGATCGAAAAATTCGGTTTCCCGAAGGAAAAGATTCTGTTTGCTGGACTGGTAAACGGAAAGAATATCTGGAAGAACCATTATGAGAAAACGTTGCAGGTTTTGGCAAAATTGCAGGAAAAGGAAATCAATACGATATTGTCCACTTCCTGCTCGTTGTTACATGTGCCTTACACATTAAAGCATGAGAACAAGTTGTCAGATAAATACTTGGCATATTTTGCATTTGCTGAAGAGAAGCTTATTGAATTAAAGGAATTGAAAGCTCTTGCAGAATGTGCGGATTATCATACTGAGGGCTCCTATCAAAGTAATACAAAGCTGTTTACGGGAGATAGAGACTGTGTAAATGAAGCAGTAAGAGAGAGACTGTCCTTGGTATCGGATAAGGATTATGTCAGACTGCCAAGCAGAAGCGAACGTCAGAAATTACAGAAAAATGCTTTCCAGCTGCCTGAGTTCCCAACAACAACAATTGGTTCTTTCCCACAAACCAAGGATGTTAAGGAGAATCGTTCCGCTTTCCGTAAAGGGGAGATATCGGAAAGTGATTATGTGGCATTTAACCGAAAGAAGATTGCTGAATGCGTAAAGTGGCAGGAAGAAATCGGACTGGATGTTTTGGTTCATGGTGAATATGAAAGAAATGACATGGTTGAGTATTTCGGCGAGTCATTGGGCGGTTTCCTATTTACAGAGAAGGCATGGGTACAGTCTTATGGAACGAGATGTGTAAAGCCTCCGTTTATTTGGGGTGACGTGTACCGCGAGAAGCCGATTACCGTGGATTGGACAGTTTATGCACAGTCCTTGACAAGCAAAATGATGAAGGGAATGTTGACAGGTCCGGTAACGATATTGAACTGGTCATTCCCAAGAGAGGATATTTCCATCAAGGAATCTGTATCACAGATTGCACTTGCGATTCGTGATGAGGTATTAGACTTAGAGAAAAACGGAATCAAGGTCATTCAGATTGACGAGGCAGCATTAAGAGAAAAATTGCCGCTTAGAAAATCAGATTGGCAGAAGGAGTACTTGGATTTTGCAATACCTGCTTTCCGTTTGACGCACAGTGGCGTGAAGTCAGAGACACAGATTCATACACATATGTGCTACAGCGAATTCACGGATATTATTCCGGCTATCGACGATATGGATGCAGATGTAATTACTTTTGAAGCATCTCGTTCTGACTTGCAGATCTTGGATTCTTTGCGCGAGCATCATTTTGAAACGGAAGTTGGACCTGGCGTTTATGACATTCATTCTCCAAGAGTTCCGTCCGTAGAAGAGATTGTTGACGCACTTCACATCATGATCTCCAAAATTGGTAGAGAGAAATTATGGGTAAACCCTGACTGTGGCTTGAAAACGAGAGGAACACCAGAAACAGAGGCAAGTCTTAAGAATCTGGTCCAAGCGGCAGCGCAGATTAGAAACGAAGCGTAAGAAAGCTGGATTGATAGATGAAGATTTCTGAAATTTACCAGAAGGGTTCAGATGGAGAGCGCTCCAAGAAAAAAAGTCTGTCATTTGAGATATTTCCGCCGAAAAAAGACAGTGAACTAGAAAATATTGATGAAACACTGGACGTTTTATGCGAGTTGAAGCCTGACTTTATTAGTGTGACTTTTGGTGCGGGAGGCAGTTCTAACTGCAACCGCACCATAGAACTCGCCAAGAAAATCAAACGTAAATACAATATTGAACCAGTGGTTCACTTGACCTGTCTACACTACGGAAAATCAGAAATTGACGAGTTTGCTAGAGTCCTGAACGACGAGGGCATAGAAAACATTCTTGCCCTTCGCGGCGACAGACGGCCGGATATACAGGAAAAAGACGATTTCAAACACGCCTCTGATCTGATTACCTATATGAAATCAAAATGGGACTTTTGCTTTTTAGGCGCTTGCTATCCTGATTTGCACCCGGAATCGGTAGGTAGAGTGAATGAAATCAAGTACTTAAAGGTGAAAGAGAATGCCGGAGCGGAAGTGATGCTGTCGCAGTTGTTTTTTGACAATGACAGATTTTACCAATTCCACGAGGATTGTAAGATTGCCGAAATCAATGCGCCAATCATTCCGGGGATTATGCCTGTGATTAACGCTGCACAGATTAAGAGAATGGTTACGATGTGCGGTGCATCTTTTCCGACGCGCTTTCAGAAAATCATACTGAAGTACGAAGATGACAAAGAGGCTCTTTTTGATGCGGGAATGTCTTATGCCTTAAGCCAGATTATTGATTTGTGTACCAGCGATATTGACGGAATTCATTTATATACCATGAATAATCCGGTTGTTGCTCGAAAAATCTGCGAGGGGATACAGAATATTATCTAATTCTAAACAATGAACAGGAGGACTGGAATATTTTTCCAAGTCCTCCTGTTTTTTTGTTGGGCGTTTGTATCTTTATTTCAAAATCCTCATTGCTTCGTGGCATTCTTTGCTCTTTCCGATTTCAGATATTCGGCAATTTCATCCATGCTATAGAATGCTTTTACAGTAAAAAGCTTACTTAATTCAGTCGTCTGGCCTTCCAGCTCCTCTTTTAATGTGTTATTCGCATCAATGATAAAGAAAATATACCTACATCCAACCTGATAAGCTCGTTTGGAAAACACATCAGTAACCCATTTTGTGTCTTCAGCTTCATCTTCAAAGCCATCTCTCGTGTCTGCCACATAATGACAATCGTCATTTTCAGACATGATTCGTATGGCTTCTTCTAGCGGCATTCGATACGCTTCTCCGCAACAAAACTGTTTCCATTTCACAAAAACAACGTTATTGACTTCATCATAGGACACTTCGCAGCATTTTGAATAATACATTTTCTTTCCTTCCTTTACGATTTTGCATCCACCAATAAATTACCACAAATTTTCTTTTATTTCCTCTAGAAATTCAGCTTTATTGATTTCAGTAGGGGATGGTTATCGAAAATGTAGGTTCTTTTTCTTGCGAAACGCGATGTGGTTACTTCACTTGACGATTCAATAAGCCGAAATGTACTATTTAGTAAATGCGGTGCGAAATATGGCAAAGCAATATGCACGCAATCACGTATGTCGGAGGTAGCATTGATATGGAGTACATCAGTATCACAAAGGAAAATCTCGACAAAGAACACATCTGCTGTGCCATTAGCAACAACAAAGATGTTCAGGTATCCTCAAAGAAAGACTGGCTTCGGGAACGCTTGGATGAAGGTCTTGTTTTTCTGAAAAGTATGGAACGCGGCAAGTGTTTTATTGAGTATATTCCTGCTGAATATGCATGGATTCCTGTTATCGCAGACGGATATATGGTCATAAATTGTCTTTGGGTTTCCGGCTCGTTTAAAGGACATGGGTATTCTGATGATTTACTGTCCCAGTGTATTGCAGACAGCAAGGCAAAAGGCAAAAAAGGTCTTTGTATACTGTCCTCTGCCAAGAAAAAACCGTTTTTAGCTGATCCCAAATTTCTTGCGCACAAGGGCTTTTCCATATCGGATGAAGCCGATAATGGTATTCAATTATGGTATCTGATGTTTAGTAAAGATGCAGGGGAGCCGAAATTCAAGGACTGTGCGAAGCATCCTCATATTGATGAATCCGGGTATGTTCTGTATTACACATATCAATGCCCCTTCAATGCAAAATATGTCCCGATTTTAGAAGAAACCGCGAAAGAAAATGGGATAGCATTCAAAGCAATTCGTCTCACAAGCATGAAAGAAGCGCAAAATGCTCCGACCCCTATAACCACCTACGCGTTATTCTTTAATGGAGAGTACCTTACAAACGAGGAACTGAACGACAAGAAATTCATTAAGCTGGTGCAGAGTCAAATAAGCTAACGCCACACTGTATATAGATGGGTAGAAGGATATTCGCAATCCGAATCGTCGAGGGAGCGGAGGCATTTCAGTGTAATGATAGTCGAAGTAAAAGCATTCTTCAAAAATAATGTAGCAAACATCATAACCTTTTTGCGCATACCTTTTGCCGTAGCGATGCTCTTTTTCGCTCCGTTTTCTGTATGCTTCTGGGTTTTCTACTTTTGCGGGGGAATAACGGATATTATTGATGGAATCGTTGCACGAAAGATGCATCAAGAGAGCGTATTCGGTGCAAAGCTTGATAGTGTAGCTGATTTTGTTTTTGCAATAGCGATTGCAATAGTTGCAGTAAGGAATTTTGTTTTTCCGATATGGCTGTGGTGTTTGATTTTGCTCATTGCACTTTTGCGCCTTATCAATTATGGAATCGGCTTTTTCAAATTTCATACTTTTGCGTCACTACACACGTATGCCAATAAGATAACGGGTGTACTTTTATTTATGGCGCCTGTTATGTATGTTTTGTTTGGATTAATTGCTACAAGTGTAATTCTATGTGTAGTGGCTTTTGCTTCCACGCTGGAAGAATTGATACTTACGATTCAATCCAAGGAACTGGAGCGTGACTGTAAGAGTATATTCATCAGGTAAACCAAGGCTTCGAGAGTCCATCGCAGTAAACACCTATGTCTTATCACCGCGTACCAAACGCTCACGGATTGTCTGTGCACCGCACCAGATGAGATAGACTGCCACAATCACGGAACCAATCCGATCCAGATAGTATGAAAACGTCGTTCCGGGTGCAAACACCACTGACATCAGCGCCACAGTGACACAGCCGTCAACCAGACTTTTCGCTCGGTAGAGGCGTGCTTGTACTGCTAAAATGGCATTTGGTTCCTCGCGATTGAGTCGCGTATATCGTCGCCAAAAGATGGTATTTGCTATAAGCCCCATCAGTGCGACGACGAGACCCGGTATCACATTTCCCGTGTCCGAATTGTCCGACCCAAACGCCAGAATGAGCATCGCTACACCGCCTAGGCACATCATCACACCGACAAAGATATTGGAGAGCTTTTCCAGCCTCGCTTTTCGCGCCTCATCGCACGCGCCGTCCTTCGTTGTGACCAAATAAATGACAAACGCCATGATAATAGCTAATAACTCCGCACTCCGTCGAACAAAATCGGCAGTCTGTGTAGAGCTTCGTCCCACAAGTAATCCGAGCCCCACAATGAGCGGTCCGGGGGCACTCATGATGACCGACCATAGCAATGTGCGCTTTCCTGATTTTACTGTGCTTATGACAGCCCTCCAAACGCGTATACCAGCGGTAAAAGCACCACCATTGCAGATACCGGGCAAATGACGGTATCCATACCGCCACTGGAATACAGTTCTGCTACGGTGGCGGCGAATGCCGTTGCAAGTGAAATTACAATAACAGGAACGATGCTTAATCCGCCGCGGATGGTCATGATAATGCAAACAGAGGCGAGGGAGAGCACAAACATCGCAGTACTGCCCTCAATGCTTTTATGTTGGTCTACGTATTTCAGTCTGAATTTATGCTTACCAAAGCGTTTGCCGATCAAGGCGGCGCCTGCGTCCCCGAAGCCCCATGCATAAACGCTTGCCAGCACCAGATACTTATCTCCTAGCCAACCCCAGCAGATAGCAATTGTTACGGCAAACATAGTAAACACATATAGCAGGCTTGCTTTCAGCTCGCCTTTTTTTCGTTCCGTTGTCATACTGGAATAGGATTTTTTTCGCTCCAAAAAGGATAGAATCGGATATACGACGATTTCAAAAGCGATGGCAGTTATTGCCGAAGCCCACCAAGCCGTAAAGGCAAAGATGAACACCAACAGAGAGAAAAGAAGAATACAATGCAAGACCTTGCGAAAAATCTCATCCGGGATACGGATGAGGCATCGGCATAGTAGTGCCACGCTCGCCATGATAATAAAATATAGAAGGACATATCTTGCACTGAATAGAATTTCCACTGTTTTTTCTCCGCTGTCATGATGAAACAATATGCTCGATTGCTAATATGTCATTGCTTACTTAAATTGTACTCATCAAGCTTCCAAAGTACAACCAATGCATGTTTGAAAAGTAATGCAAACTGGTGTAAGTTGTGTTTATATTAAGAATCATATAAACGCTTGCCCAGCCGAATCGCTGTAAAAGGAGAAAAAATGAAAACACTGATTATTGTAGAGTCCAAGCACTGCGGGAGTACACGCAAGGTGGCCGAGGCCATGGCAGCGGCACTACCCGGTACGATTGTTACCGATACTAAAGGAGCTAAGAGCTATGACCTTCATGATTTTGACCTTGTGGGCTTTGGCAGCGGCATTTATGCTGGAGGCTTCGATAAGCGCATTGTGAAATTGGTGAACAGCCTCGATGACGAGTCGGCTAATACATTTGTTTTCTCTACCAGTGGTGGCGATGATACACACTACAATCAATTATTGATTACCAGTCTTGAGGCGAAAAACAAAACGGTAGCTGGAGATTTTTCTTGCTTGGGACTGAATAAGTTTTTTTTGCTTCGCCTTATTGGCGGTCTCAACAAAGACTGTCCGACAGAAAAGGACTTAAAAGAAGCCGGTGACTTTTTGTGCAGAATTGCAAAATAGGTGGACGGATGATATGAAAGAGATAATGCTCAACAAGTCATTTATTGGCAGCTGATGATTTGTTTCAGTAATAAATAGCGCAATAGGCACACATAAACTGCGTGGTAGAACTCATCTACTACGCAGTTTTTTCGTTCAAATGGTGTTTGCAAAATAAACTTTGCAAATTTTGCAAAATGTACTTGACACAAAATGCAAAGTGTACTATTCTAAACATGCAAAGCGCACTTGGCAAATATTGAAACGTTTCAAAAACTAACAGGAGGTGAATCCGTGTATACAAAGATTAAGGAATTAAGAAAGGCGAATAAGCTTTCACAGACTGAGCTTGCGGATGCAGTTGGAACGACTAGGCAGACAATAACATCCATCGAAGTCGGGAAATATACCGCCTCGCTTGTACTAGCATACAAAATTGCACATTATTTCAAGTTGTCCATTGAAGAAGTATTTGATTTTAGTGATATTGAAGACGAAGAATAAGAGGAGAGTAATTATGGAAAAGAAATTAGTTAATATGAGAAAAGAACTGAAGAAGAAGTCATACGTACTGGTAACACTAATTGGTTTTTGTACGATTCTACTGGGTATCGTAATAAGTGGCGTATTACCAATGCAGCATACTAATGAAGATATCGTCAATTATTTGAACGGCTTTCAGGTTGGATTGTTAGTAACAATAGACGTTTTCGCAGCAATCAACCTGGCAAAATACCATAAGGCACTAAAGGACGATACATTATGTAAGCGGATATACAATGAAGAACATGACGAGCGTAAGATTCTTGCAGTGCAGAAAGCAGGGAAGGATAGTACTACTGTTTCCAAAGTTGTTATTTTGGTTGCTGCAGTGATTTCGGGATACTTTAGCGCACCTGTATTTGCAGCTCTTGTTTCAGCAATGTTCATTGAAAGTGTGATTAACATATTCTTTAAGAACAAATATCTAAGAGCAGTTGAAAGTGAAATCGATACTGAGGAATAATACACGTTATCAAACAGTATTGTTTGAATAATTAGTGTCAAAATGGAAGCTACGAATTTATTGCGATTCGTAGCTCCATTTTTTCATAAAGTCGTATCGATACATATCCACTTCTATTGTGATTTGCTCAATGATTGTTTGGCATACTGTGTTGTTATGTTTCTTTTTTCCTTTATAATGAACATAGTATTTTCATCTCAGGAGGGTTTTATGGAAACGAAATCGGTGACTGATATATTAGCAAAATTAACCTTGAAGCAGAAAGCATCGCTTTGCTCAGGCTATGGTTTTTGGAATACACAGCCGATTCCGTTGCAAAATTTACCCAGTATTATGATGACGGACGGGCCGCACGGACTTCGCAAGCAAGAAAGTGAGCAGGGCGTAAAGCTGGGTGTTGGTGGCAGTCGCAAGTCGACATGTTTTCCGCCTGCAGTTACGACATCGAATTCATTTGATCCTGAGCTTTTGAAAGAAATTGGAGTCGCACTCGGTGAAGAGGCGATTGATCAGGATGTTTCCATTCTTTTGGGGCCGGCAATGAATATCAAGAGATCACCGCTTTGCGGACGTAATTTCGAATATGTCTCGGAAGACCCGCTTGTTGCTGGTGAATTGGCAGGTTCGCTCGTGGCGGGAATGGAGTCGAAGGGCATTGCAGCATGTATCAAGCATTTTGCGGCAAATAATCAGGAGAAAGCTCGTTTTGTTTCGGACATGATTATTGACGAACGTGCGCTTCGAGAAATCTATTTGTCGGGCTTCGAGCGCGCAGTGAAGAAGGGAAATCCCGGAACCGTAATGTGCTCATACAATCTTATTAACGGAGCCTACTCTTGCGAAAATCGCTGGCTTTTGACGAAGGTATTACGTGAGGAGTGGGGTTTCAAAGGTCTTGTAATGACAGATTGGGCGGCAATCAACAATCGTGTGGACGCTCTTGCCGCAGGACTCGAGCTCGAAATGCCGAGCTCTCGCGGACAACATGACGTGGAAATCGTAGAAGCGGTTGAATCCGGTAAATTACCTTTGGCAATTCTTGACCAGGCAGTAACCAGAATTCTGACGATGATTCTTCGTGGATTGGCGAAGCCGAAGCCAACGTCCGCACCGTATCGGGCGCATCAGGCATTGGCGAGACGTGCCTTTGAAGAATCCGCGGTTTTATTGAAAAATGATAAGCTATTACCGATTCAAGCGGGCAGTAGTGTGGCGCTTCTTGGTGCCTTTGCAAAAGAAACGCGTTATCAAGGCTCGGGCAGCTCGCATATTGAGCCGACGAATCTGATGCATGCTTACGAGGGCTTTGCAGGAACGAACCCGAACTTCGTATATGAGCCTGCTTATTCTTTGACCTCAGATGACCTCGATGAGGAGCAATTTAATCGAGCAGTATCCGCGGCGAAGGGCAAAGACTGCGTTGTTATTTTCGCGGGTCTTCCTGATCGATATGAATCAGAAGGCTTCGACCGAGAGCATATGGCTCTCCCACCGGTGCAAAATAAGCTTATTTCCGAAGTGACGAAGGTAAACAGCAATGTTGTAGTCGTTCTATATGTAGGTGCTCCGGTAGAGATGCCGTGGATTGACCAAGTGAAATCCGTTCTTTTGGCATATCTTCCGGGTCAGGAAGGTGCGGGCGCGATTGCCGATATGCTATACGGTAAGGTGGTTCCATGTGGTAAGCTCGCTGAGACATTCCCGGTCAAGCTTTCGGATACACCGGCATATCTTAACTTTGGTGGTACACGTCAGGTACAATACCGTGAGAGCATTTTCGTGGGATATCGTTATTACGAACGAGCAAAGATACAGGTACTTTTCCCGTTTGGTCACGGACTCTCGTACACGAATTTCAAATATTCCAATCTTGAACTCGATAAGACATCGATGAAAGATGACGAGGTTCTGACGGTCTCTGTTGATGTGACAAATACAGGGGATTATGACGGAAAAGAAATCGTGGAGCTCTATGTATCTGCGCCGATATCGCCTGTTTTCCGACCGAAACAAGAGCTTCGCGCTTTTAAGAAGGTCTTTATTCATCAGGGAGAGACTGTCAAGGTCACGATGACTTTAGATAAGCGTGCATTTGCCTATTACAACACGAATATTTCGGACTGGCACGTCGAATCAGGAAACTATTCCATTCGTGTCGGTGCTTCTTCAAGCGATATTCGCCTCAAAGCCAGTGTAACCGTTCAATCATCGATACCGGAAGCCCAACTCCCGGATTTCAAAGAAAAGGCTCCGCACTATTACGCATTGGATGCGCAAACGAAGATTTTCGATGAGGCCCAATTTGAAGCCGTTTATGGTAAAAAGATTCCGGCACCAGTCGTACAAAAGAAGGGGTGCTTTGATTGCAATGCCACGCTTGCCGACATGAAAGACGGTTTGATTGGTAAATTGTTGCTTTCTAAGCTGCGTGGTCAGCAAAAGAAGATGTATAAAGAAGACCGACGTGAAGATCAAGTGCGCATGTTCGAATCCATGATTGACGATATGCCGCTTCGTGCAATGTGTATACTCTCGCCAGCCATGATGACGGTCAAAGAAATGGATGCCTACATATTGATGGCAAATGGTCATTTCTTCAAAGGAATCTTTGCAATGAATAAAGCGAGAAAATGGAAGAAGGATATGAACCTAGGCATGTGACCAAATGGTATGTTTCTTGTTGTGTTGTATAATATGCACAAATACATTGCAAAAAAACGGCGAATGTTTGTAAAACTACTTGCGTTTTGCTTCCGTTATGTTATCTTGATTTTAGGTGTGCATTTTTCTTTTTGACAATTTTGGCAAATGCCGTTGTTTATGAAGAAAGCATGTGTATCAATCTTGAGAAACAGAGGTATGAACATGACTACCACGATCACTTTTATCCTGTCTATCAGTGTATCAGTGATGGCTTTTTTGGTTGCTTTGTATTTCTTCTTTTGGGTGAAGAAACAGCCATCTTCCAATGAGACCATTGCAAAGATAAGTAAGTATATCCGTCGAGGCGCTTATACTTTCTTAAAACGCGAGTATCTACTCCTTGCCCGCTTCGCAGGTGTTGCTGCGTTGCTGATTCTCTTGTTTTTACCTCATCCAATATGGGCAGATGATTTTGCGAACTGGACGAGTAACGTCAGTATGGCGGCGGCTTATCTTTTCGGTACAATTTTGTCGGCATCCGCAGGCGTTGTTGGTATTACGGTAGCAACGATTGCGAATGCGAAGGCGGCGGAGGCCGCGACAAAGGGTATCGCGCCATCTTTCCTGGCTGGTTTCCGTGGCGGTGCCGTTATGGGCATGGCTGTTGTCGGAACGAGTCTTCTCGGTGTTACATTGGTATATATGATTGTCGGTGATGCGAGTGCCGTACTCGGTTTCAGCTTCGGCGCTTCGAGCCTTGCCTTGTTTGCGAAGGCAGGTGGCGGAATCTTTACGAAGACGGCCGATATCAGTGCCGACTTGGTTGGTAAGGTTGAACTCGGTATTCCGGAAGATGATCCGAGAAATCCGGCAGTTATTGCAGATAACGTTGGTGATAATGTCGGTGATGTTGCCGGCATGGGCGCGGATTTATTTGATTCGCATGTAGCTTCTATCGCAGCATCTCTTGTTATGGCAATTTCTTTGGGCGGTGGAAAGAAAGATTTTGCAATTATGGTATTTATCTATGCAGCGCTCGGACTTTTCTGTTCGGCGGTCGGCGTTCTTCTTGCTCGCATGGGAAAGAAGGGAAATCCGACACGTGCTTTGAATATGAGTACATATATTACAACAGCATTGTTTGCAGGAATGACGGCTCTATTCTCATATCTATTCTTCAATTCTGAAGCTGGCTGGCGTGTATGGGGCGCGATGACGATCGGACTCTTTGTTGGTACGATTATCGGAATTGTCAGTGATTACTTTACGAATGATAATAAGCCACCGGTAAAGTATGTGGCTAATGCTTCGAAGTCAGGCCCGGCTTTCACCATACTTTCCGGTACTTCTTATGGCTTCTTAAGTGTTTTCCCTCCGATGATTGGTATCGCCATTTCGGCACTCGCTTCGTATAAGGTTTGCGAACCACTTGTTGACGGAAATCCGGTTGTATCGGGTATGTTCGGTATCTCGATGGCGGCGGTCGGTATGCTTTCCATCGTTGGTATGGTTATTTCGAATGACGCATATGGCCCGATTGTTGATAATGCACGCGGCCTCGTCGAGATGGGTTCCTTGGGAGACGAAGCATTGGAAATCACTGATTCGCTCGATAGTGCAGGTAACACGGTAAAGGCGGTTACGAAGGGCTTCGCCATCGGTGCTGCCGGTCTTACAATTATCGCTTTGCTCGGAGCCTTTATGTCTGAGGTTAACGAAGCGGCACGTGTTGCTATTGAAGCAGGAA
>Ga0116152_10001958_pt1 | contig 16825 bp, 18 predicted proteins | sample AD_UKC119_MetaG_FD_89894 | JGI IMG/M metagenome (GOLD analysis project Ga0116152, IMG submission 89894) | Active sludge microbial communities of municipal wastewater-treating anaerobic digesters from Hong Kong - AD_UKC119_MetaG | ecosystem: Engineered > Bioreactor > Anaerobic > Digestate... | reverse complement strand
GTGGCCCCCTTTGGCGTGTTTCGCGTCTGGGGGAGGGTTGCGGGTCGGCCGGTGGGGGCCGGGTTCAGCCTTGCAGGTCGGCCCACATCTGGCGGTCGCGTTCGGCGGTCCAGATGCGGGGGGTGTCGATGCCGCGGGCCTCGTCATAGGCCCGCGCGACGTTGAACGGCAGGCAGTGCTCGTAGATCGCGTAATCCGCGAACTTGGGGTCGCAGGCCGCGCGCACCGCGTCCCACGCGTCCTTCAGCGAGCCGCCGCGCGCCACCACCCGTTCGACCGGCTTGTAGGTCGAGCGCACGAAATCCGCCGTGTTGGCGATCGCCTTGGCGACCATCGCCTCGCCCACCAGCGCGTCGCCCCGGCCCGGCGCGATCGCCCGGGGTTCGAACGCCGCGATGTTGCCCAGCGTCTCTTGCCAGTCGTGGAAATGCCCGTCGCCGCAGTAGCAGGCCGAGTGGTATTCGACGATGTCGCCGGTGAACATCACCTCCTGATCGGGCACCCAGATCACCGCGTCGCCGGCGGTATGCGCCCGGCCCAGCGTCAGGATCTCGACCCGGCGCTTGCCCAGATAGACCGTCATCTGCTCGCTGAACGTGGTCGTCGGGCGGGTCAGGCCGGGGATCTCCTCGTGGCCCTGGAACAGCCGCGGAAACCGGCCGAACTCGCTGTCCCAATCCTCTTGCCCGCGCTCCTCGACCTGCGCCGCGGCGACGTTCGACATGATGATCTCGCGCGCGCCATACGCCGAGGCCCCCAGCACCCGCACCGCGTGGTAATGCGTCAACACAACGTGCGAGATCGGCTTGTCGGTCACCGAACGCACGCAGTCGATCACCTTGCGCGCAAGCCGAGGCGTCGCCTGAGCCTCGACGATCATCACCGACTCGTCGCCGATGATCACGCCCGTGTTCGGGTCCCCCTCGGCCGTGAAGGCGTAAAGACCCTCACCGACCTCGGTGAAACTGATCCTCTTCTCCGTCATGTCGCCTTGCGACGCGAAAGCCTTGCTCATGCGCGTGTCACTTCCTGTTTCGTGCCTTTGCGAATCATCTTTCGGCAGGGTATTAGTTGAAAATGTAACTATCAACCGGGACATTCAAGGCCATGTTTCTCAAAGATTATCTGCCATACCGATTGAACCTGTTGGCGGAATTGACCTCGGAATACACGCGGCCGATCTATCGCCGCCGGCACGAGTTGACCCGGCCCGAATGGCGCGTTCTGCTGAACCTGGCCGAGGCCCCGTCGTTGACCGCGAGCGAGCTGTGCACCCGCGTGCCGGCGCACAAGACCAAGGTCAGCCGCGCCCTGGCCGAGCTGGAGGCCCGCGGCTGGATCACCCGGCGCACCGATGCCGCCGACCGGCGCGTCGCCCATGCCGCGCTTACCTTGAAGGGCCGGCGCGCCTTCAACCGCATCCGCCCCGAGGTGGAGGCCGCCACCGAGGCCATGCTGGCCCCGCTCAGCCCCGAGGACCGGCGCAAGCTGGAGGAGGGGCTGCGGGTGCTGGAACGGCTGTTCCAGCAAGGGTGACTCAGCGCGCCGCGGTCGCGCGGCGGGTGGACATCAGCAGGTGGGTTTCCGACTGGCTGACGCCGTCGAGCTTGCGGATCCGGGCCAGGGTCTCGTCCAGATGGGTCAGGCTGTCGGTCGCCAGATCGACGATCACGTCCCAGCGCCCGGTGGTCGAATGAACCGCCTGCACCGCGCCCAGCGCCAGCATCCGCGCCACCGCCCGGTCGGTGCCCGGCCCTTCGATCGCCACCATCATCAGCGCCCGCACCGGGCTTTCGACCAGATCGGTGCGGGTCAGGATGGTGAACCCCGCGATTTCGCCCGTCTGGATCAGCCGCGCCAGCCGGGTCCGCACCGTCGCGCGGCTGATCCCAAGGTGCAGCGCCAATTCGCCCAGGCCGGCGCGGCCATCGCGCTTCAGGGAGGCAATCAGACGCAGGTCGGTGTCATCCACGGGCGGCCTCGGGCGCTTTGGCTGGGAGGGGGGGCATGATCGAAATGTATAGATCGCATGACCATTTTGCGCAATCCTGCGTCCGGAATGGTCAATACGGTGGATGAAACCGTTGGCGCCCCCGTGCGATAGCCTCCGCAACCAAGGAGGCCCCCATGACCGCGACCCCCCGCAACTGTTTGCTGATCGGCGCGCCCGTTGACAGCGGCCAACGTCGTCCCGGTTGCCTCATGGGCCCGGCCGCCTATCGCACCGCCGGCCTGGCGCAGGCGCTTGAGAGCCTGGGCCATCGCGTCACCGACCTGGGCGACGTGGCCGCGACGGCGGTGCCGGCGACCTGCCCCAACCCCGCCGTTCATCACCTGCCCGAGACGCTGGGCTGGACCGCCGCCCTGGCCGAGACCGGCGCCGAGGCCGCGCGCCGGGGTCTGCCGATCTTTCTGGGCGGCGACCATTCGCTGTCGCTGGGCTCGGTCGCGGGCGTCGCGGCCGCGGCGCGCGCGCAGGGCCGGCCGCTGTTCGTTCTGTGGCTCGACGCGCACAGCGACTTTCACACGACCGCGTCCACCCAGACGGGCAATCTGCACGGCACGCCCGTCGCCTATCTTGCCGGCCGGTCCATGCCCGAATTCCCGCCTTTCCCCGCCGTGGTGCCGCCCGAGAACATCTGCCTGTTCGGCATTCGCAGCGTCGATGCCGCCGAACACGCCGCGCTTCTGGAAAACGAGATTGCCATCAATGACATGCGCGTCCTGGACGAGCACGGCGTGGTCAAGCCGCTGAAGGCGTTTCTCGACCGGGTTCACGCCGCCGACGGCCTCTTGCATGTGTCGCTCGACGTGGATTTCCTGGACCCGATGATCGCCCCCGCGGTCGGCACCACCGTGCCCGGTGGCGCGACCTTCCGCGAGGCCCATCTGGTGATGGAATTGCTGCACGATTCGGGGCTGGTCAGTTCGTTGGACCTGGTCGAGCTGAACCCGTTCCTGGACGAGCGCGGGCGCACCGCGCATCTGATGGTCGATCTGGTCGCTTCGTTGATGGGCCGCAAGGTGTTCGACCGACCGACCCGCAGCTACCGGGGGCAGGCGTGATGCGGGACTTTCCGAAACCCTCGGCGCAGGCGCTGGTTCCGTTCGTCTCGGTCGCCGAGATGATGGCGATCACCCATCGCATCGGGCTGGAGCGCGCGCTGATCGACCTGACCGACCGGATCGAGACCGATTTCCGCCGCTGGCCGCGGTTCGACAAGGTGGCGCGGGTCGCCTCGCATTCGGCGATCGGCGTGATCGAGTTGATGCCAACGTCGGACGGCGATCGCTACGCGTTCAAATACGTCAACGGCCACCCCGCCAACACGCGCGCGGGCCTGCAAACGGTCACCGCCTTTGGCGTGCTGTCGCAGGTGGCGACCGGCTATCCGCTGATGGTGGCCGAAATGACGCTGCTGACGGCGTTGCGCACGGCCGCCACCTCGGCGATGGCGACGCGCGCGCTGGCGACGCCCGGCGCGTCGGTGTTGGCGCTGATCGGCAACGGCGCGCAGGCCGAATTCCAGGCGCTGGCGCTGAAGGCGGTTTGCGGCATCGACACGGTGCGGCTTTACGATCTGGACCCGGCGGCGACAGCGAAATGCGCGCGCAACCTGGCGGACAGCGGGCTGACGGTGATCCCCTGCGCCAGCGCCGAATCCGCCATCGAGGGCGCCCAGGTCGTCACGACCTGCACCGCTGACAAGCGCAACGCGACGGTTCTGCACGACAACATGATCGGCGCGGGCGTGCATATCAACGCCATCGGCGGCGATTGCCCCGGCAAGACCGAACTGGCCCCGGCAATCGTCGCGCGGGCGCGGACGTTTGTCGAATTCGAACCGCAAACCCGCATCGAGGGCGAAATCCAGCAGATGCCCGCCGACCACCCCGTGACCGAGCTGTGGCAGGTGCTGAGCGGGGCCGCGCCCGGCCGGCAGAGCAGCCGCGACGTCACCTTGTTTGACGGCGTCGGCTTCGCGATCGAGGATTTCTCGGCCCTGTGCTGGCTGGCCGATCAGTTGGGACCGGACGCGCCGCGGCTGGACATGATCGCCGACCCGGACGATCCGCGCGATCTTTACGGAATGCTCATGCGGGCGTGCTGAAATCCGGGGGCAACGGGCGCGGTGGTAACGCGGCGCCCCGACCCTTTGGTGAGGCTATGGTCCGTCCCTCTGGTCTGGTTCTGGTGGCCCTGGCGGTGCTGTTGGCCCGTTCGGCGGCGGTCGCGCAAGGCGCGCCGCAGACCGATTGCGACCGGCTGGCGGGGCTGGACTACGCGCCCCGCGCCCCCGGGATCGCCACCGTCTTTGCGGTGCGCGATCCGGCCGCCGCGATTGCCGCGTGCGAAACCGCCGTGGCGCGCTATCCGTCCGAGCCGCTCTTCCGGTTGCAACTGTCGCGCGCGCGGATCGCCGCGGATCGCGATGATCCGCGCGCCCGCACCCTGGTCGAGGGCATCGCGAACGCCCCCGCCGGGGCCGTTGCGACCTGGCTGGGCCTGTTCCACCAATACGGCTGGGGCGGTCTGCCGGTGGACCCGGTGCAGGCCGGGGCGCTTTTTCGTCAGGCCTGCGACGGCGCAGCGCCGCCCTTTGCGGCGATCGGCTGCGCCAACCTCGGCCGGTTGATCCTGGAAACCCCCGGCACCGAACCGGGCGATCAGGCCATCGCCTTGCTGCAACGCGCCTGTGACGCGGGGTTGGCGCGGGGATGCCAGGCGCTGGGCTACGAATACGAACAGGGGCTGCGGGTGCGCCGCGACCTGCCGCGCGCGCTGGCGCTCTATCGGCAGGCCTGCGCGGCGGGCGACCCGATGGCGTGCAACAACTACGCCAGCCGTCAGGCCACCGGCGACGGGGTGCCGCAGGACCGGGCCGCCGCCGTCGCGACCTACGAACGGGTTTGCGCCCAAGGTCTGTGGCTGGGATGCGAGAACCTGGCCGAAGCCTATCGCACAGGCACCGGCGTGCCGGCCGATCCCGCCCGTGCCGCCGCCGTGCTGGACCGCGCCTGCGCCTCGGGCGATGGCGATGCCTGCCAGCGTGCCGACGCGCTGCGCTGAGGGCTTGGCAGACGCCCGTGTCGTGCTAGGCTCGGCCCCGTCACCGGATGGAGACTCCATGCGCGTCTTGTTGATCGCCGCCCTGTTTGCCCTCGCCACCCCGGCCCTGTCGCAAGAGACCCCCTGCGACCGTCTGGCCGGATACCCCGCCCTGCCCCGGATCGAGGGCAGCGCGGGCGCCTACCGCATCGCCGACCCGGCCGCGGCCGTCGCCGCCTGCGAGGACGCCCGGCAACAGGCCCCGGGGGACGCCTTTCTGGCGGTGCTGCTGGCGCGCGCGCTGCTGGCCGCCGATCCTCAGGACCCGCGCGCCGCGACGCTGCTGACCGACGCCGGCCAGGCCCTGCCGGCACTGGCTGCGGGGATCATGGGGTCGCTCTATGAGAACGGCCTGGCCGGGTTGCCGGCCAGCGACCGCAGCGCGCGCGACCAGTATCGCGCCGGTTGCGACGCCTGGCCCGACCGGATGGCCGCCCCGGGCTGCACCGGCTTTGCCGCGATGCGGATCGAGGGGCGCGGCGGCCCCGGCGAACCGCAGGCCGGGTTCTCGTTGCTGGATCAGCAATGCCGCTCGGGCTGGCCCGACGCCTGTTTGCGGCAGGCGCAACTGGCGGAATTGTGGGGCAGCGCCCCGCCCGAGGACACCGCGGCCCTGCTGCGCCGGGCCTGCGACGCGGGCCAGTTCCTGGCCTGTGCGCAGCTGGGCTTTCGCCACCAGACCGGCGACGGCGTGGCGCAGGACATGGCCGTGGCGCGCGACCTCTACCGCCTGGCCTGCGCGCACGGCGAGCCGGTCGGCTGCACCAACTTGGCCGAGGCCCACCGCTCGGGCCTGGGGCTGCCGCCCGACATGGACGAGGCGCTGCGGCTGTTCGACATCGGTTGCGACGGGCAGGACAGCTACGCCTGCACCACGCTGGGCGATATCCTGGCCGGCGGGCGGGGCGTGCCGCGCGACGTCGCGCGGGCGCGTGTCGCCTATGAACGCGGCTGCGCGCTGGGCGATCCGATGGCCTGCGACGGCGCCGACCTGCTGCCCTGACCCGCAACGCCTTGGCAGCGGCGGCGGCAGGGCTTAGCTATCGCGTCAAAGGAGCTTTGCCGTGCATCACTATTCCCTTCTCGACCTGTCGCCCGTCCCCGAGGGCGCCACCCCGGCCGACGCCCTGGGCAACACCGTTGCGCTGGCACGCGCCGCCGAGGCGGCGGGGTATCACCGCTTCTGGCTGGCGGAACATCACAACATGCCCGGCATCGCCAGCGCCGCCACCGCCGTGGTCATCGGCCATGTCGCAGGCGCCACCCGCACGATCCGTGTGGGCGCCGGCGGCATCATGCTGCCGAACCACGCGCCTCTGGTGGTCGCCGAAGCGTTCGGCACGCTCGAGACCCTCTATCCCGGTCGCATCGACCTGGGTCTGGGCCGGGCGCCCGGCACCGATCAGTTGACCATGCGCGCGCTCAGGCGGCACATGACGAACGAGGACCAGTTCCCCCAGGACGTGATGGAACTGCTGGCCTATCTGGGCCCCGACAGCCCCGATGCCCGGGTGCGGGCCGTGCCCGGCACCGGCACGCAGGTGCCGGTCTGGATCCTGGGCTCCAGCCTGTTCGGGGCGCAACTGGCCGCGTATCTGGGCCTGCCCTATGCGTTCGCCTCGCATTTCGCGCCCGGCGCGCTGGACGAGGCGCTGGCGATCTACCGCGAACGCTTTCAGCCGTCGGCCTATCTGCAACGCCCCTATGCGATGGTCGCCGCCGGGCTTTTCGCCGCCGAAACGGATGCCGAGGCCCGGTTCCTGCGGTCGTCGCAAGTGCTGTCCTTTGCCCGGCTGCGCAGTGGCCAGCCCGGGAAACTGCCGCCGCCCGTCACCAACCTGGACCAGTTGGTGCCCGCGCGCGTGCTGGCGCAGGCCGAGGGCGCGCTGTCGTTTTCCGCGACCGGCGGGCCGGATACGCTGCGCGCGCAATTGTCCCGGCTGATCGAGCGCACGCAACCCGACGAGATGATCTTTTCCGGCGCGATCCACGACCCCGCCGCGCGCATCCGGTCCATCCAGATCGGCGCCGAGGTCCTGCGCGGCCTGACAGGCTGATGCGGGTTCTCGACGGGATCATCAGCGACCGGGGGTCGAAATACGCCGTCTCGGGCGGCCCGTGCGCCACCGAGGACGCGGCGAAGGCGTTCCTGAAGGCGTTGAAGCGGCAAAAGAAATTCGCCCGGGCCACGCACAATTCCTGGGCCTGCCTGATCGACGGGGCGCCGGTCAGGAACGACGACGGCGAGGCCGGCGCGGGGATGGTGATCGTGCGGATGCTGGAACGCGAGGGGCTGCACCACCATATCGTCGTGGTCACCCGCTGGTTCGGCGGCAAGCATCTTGGGGGCGACCGCTTCCGGCATGTGCAGGACGCGGTCCGGATCTATCTGGAGACCTTGAAAGCCGCGGATCAGCTTTCGTTGATGTCGTGATCGATGCGCTTCATCTGCCCCTTGCGCACGCCCATCACGGACCGCATCACCAGCCAGGCGACGACCGAGATCACCGCGAAGACCACCAGCGCGTTGACCGGCGAAGCCGCCAGCCAGCCAGCGCCGGGAATGCCCAGTCCGATGACGGCACCGGTGACGACCGCGCCCACGGCAAAGCCTGCGAACAGGAATCCGGGCACCAGAACCTCGAGGATCGCCAGCCCCAGACCGGCGGCGATCCAGATCCACCAGAGCGATTGCATCACGGTTTTCCTTTCAGCATCTTGAAGGCGTCGCCAAAGGCATCCATCAATTGCGCGGGCAGCACGATGGTCTGTTTGCCCTGCCCCTCGGCCACCTTTTTCATCGCCTCGACCTGGGCCAGCGCGATCTGGTATTGCGCCGCCTCGAGCCCGTTCTTGGCGATGGCTTCGGCGATGACGCCGGTGGCATAGGCCTCGGCGTCGGCGGTGACGCGCTTGGCTTTTGCTTCCTGTTCGGCGGCATAGAGCTGACCGTCGGCGGCCAGCTCCACCGCGCGGCGGCGGCCCTCGGCCTCGGTCACGGCGGCGCGGCGGGCCCGTTCGGCGTTGAGCTGCTGCAACATCGCCGCGCGCGTGGCCTCGTCAAGGTTCACATCCAGCAGTTCCGCGCGCGTCACGACGATGCCCCAGTCATCGACCACGTCCGCGATCGCCGCGCCGATCTTCTGCGTCAGGCGGGCGCGGTTCGACTGCACTTCGTCCAGTTCCATCGTGCCGATTTCGGACCGCACGATACCTGCCACCGTGGTCAGGATCGCCGCGTCCACGTCGCGGATGCGGTAGACGGTCTTTTCCGGCTCCATGATGCGATAGAAGACGCTGGTTTCCACCTGCACCAGAACGTTGTCGGTGGTGATCGCGTCCTGCCGCTGGTTGGGCAACTGGCGCTCCAGGATCGACACCTTGTGCGCCACCGTATCGACGAAGGGCACGATCAGGTTGATGCCCGGACCCAGCACCGCGCGCAGCCGGCCAAAGCGTTCGACAACGTATTTCTGCGACTGCGGCACGATCCGCACGCCCAGGAAAATCGAAATGATAATGAAAATGGCAAGGAGAAGCAGCACGATGCTGCCGCCGCCGATCATCGAGGAGGACATCAGGGACTCCATAACAGAGGGCTGTGGGAGAAGTTCGTCGGGTTTCACGTCACGGCCGGATCAATCGAAAACGCCGCCAGTATGGGCAAAGCCGGGCCAAAGGGAAAGAGCCACCGCTTGCAGCACGCGCCGGCGCCCTGTAGGGACAGGGGCAAATTCCCGTTATCGTTGGAGCCTGCGGCATGGCCAGCTATCAGTATGTCTATCACATGGACGGCGTGTCCAAGACCTATCCCGGCGGAAAGAAGTGTTTCGAGAACATCCGCCTGAACTTTTTGCCCGGCGTGAAGATCGGTGTCGTCGGCGTGAACGGCTCGGGGAAATCGACGCTGCTGCGCATCATGGCCGGCATCGACAAGGATTTCACCGGCGAGGCCTGGGCGGCCAAGGGCGCCAGGGTCGGCTACCTGCCGCAGGAACCGCAGCTTGACGACAGCCTCGACGTGCGCGGCAATGTCATGTTGGGGGTTGCTGAAAAGCAGGCCAAGCTGGACCGCTACAACGAACTGGCCATGAACTACTCGGACGAGACCGCGGACGAGATGGCCCGCCTGCAAGACGAGATCGACGCGCAGAACCTCTGGGATCTGGACAGCCAGATCGACGTCGCGATGGAGGCCCTGCGCTGCCCGCCGGACGACGCCGCCGTGGCGACCCTGTCGGGCGGGGAAAAGCGCCGCGTGGCCCTGTGCAAGCTGCTGCTCGAAGCGCCTGACATGCTGCTTCTGGACGAACCGACCAACCACCTGGACGCTGAAACCATCGCCTGGCTGCAAAAGCACCTGATCGAATATTCCGGCACGATCCTGTGCGTCACCCATGACCGCTATTTCCTGGATGACATCACCGGCTGGATCCTCGAACTCGATCGCGGGCGCGGCCTCCCCTACGAGGGGAACTATTCCTCGTGGCTGGAACAAAAGGCCAAGCGCCTGGCGCAGGAAGCGCGCGAGGACAAGTCGCGCCAGAAGGTCCTGGAAAAGGAACTGGAATGGATCCGCGCCGGCGCCAAGGCGCGCCAGGCCAAGCAGAAGGCCCGGATCAACGCCTACGAGGAAATGGCCTCGAAATCCGAGCGCGAGAAAATCACCACTGCGCAGATCATCATTCCCAACGGCCCGCGGCTGGGCGGCAAGGTGATCGAAGTCGAGGGCCTGAAGAAGGCGATGGGCGACAAGCTGCTGATCGAGGACCTGAGCTTCAGCCTGCCTCCGGGTGGCATCGTCGGCGTAATCGGCCCGAACGGCGCGGGGAAATCCACGCTGTTTCGGATGCTGACCGGCCAGCTCGCGCCCGACGCCGGCACCGTGAGCTATGGCGACACCGTCAAACTGGCCTATGTGGACCAGTCGCGCGACGCGCTGGATGCGAACAAGACCGTCTGGGAAGAGATTTCCGAAGGTCTGGAAGTGCTGGAACTGGGCGATGCCACGATGAACAGCCGCGCCTATTGCGGCGCGTTCAATTTCAAGGGCGGCGACCAGCAGAAAAAGGTTGGCCAGCTTTCGGGTGGCGAACGCAACCGGGTGCACATGGCGAAGCTGCTGCGCTCGGGGGGCAACGTGCTGCTGCTCGACGAACCGACGAACGACCTGGACGTGGAAACCCTTCAGGCGCTGGAGGCCGCGCTCGACGATTTCGCCGGCTGCGCGGTCATCATCTCGCACGACCGCTTCTTCCTGGACCGACTCTGCACGCATATCCTGGCGTTCGAAGGCGAGGCCCATGTCGAATGGTTCGAGGGCAACTTCGAAGCCTACGAGGAAGACAAGATCCGCCGCCTGGGCCCCGATTCCGTGGAACCCAAGCGCGTGAAATACAAGAAGTTCAGCCGCTGACGCCGCAGGCACGGGCGTGTCTGGCCGCGTGATGCGGCCAGACGACCGCCCGAAAGCCGGCCCAATCCCGCCATTTTCGATTGCGACACTCACTGCGTTTGGTTCACCTTCGACCCTTGTGCAGGATCTGTCATGTCCAGTCGCCGCGTTTACATTCATGCCCACAGTCTCCAACAGGTCTGCCTGTCGGATCGCCATGCAGGCGAGGAAATCCTGGCCGCGCTGATCGGTGTCGGCGTCAAGAAACGCCTGTTCAACCGTCTGGTGCAGGACGGGCAGATCCTCTTGGGCCTGCCCGAGGACCGGCTGGACCCGATTCGCCGCCGCATCGGCGATCTCGACGGCACCAACCTGTCGCGCACCCTGCGCCGGCTGCATCACTACCCGGCGTTGCACGGACGCACCCGCGCGAACACGCCGCTGGAGCCGCTGTTTCGGAATGACGAGGAAATCGTCGCATCGTGCTTTGATGACAATTACTATACCTTTGCCACCGACTGGCCGGCGGCGGATCGCATGTATGCCGATCACGAACCGATCAAGGAGCTGCGCCGACTGCTGACCGAGGCCCCCGACGATCCGCGCGTGGCCGACCTGACGCTGGTGCGCGGCAACCGCCTGGTGCTGACCCCCCGCGAAGGCTGGGTCGGCGAGCGGCTGACGCCGGTCGATCTGCGCCATGTGGCGCGCAGTGCGCAGAAACGGGTCTCGGGCCTGGCCGAAGGTTTCCTTCAGGATCTGGACCGCTCGTTGTTCCCCGATTCCTATCTGGGCCTGATCCGGGACAACCTGCTGGATTCCATTGGCGATTCGGCACGTCCCCTGTGGGGTCCGCACGGCTGAAACGCGACGCCCCTTGCGGCCTGGGCGCCCCGCCCCCATCTTGCCATCGGCAAGCAAGGAGGCCCCCATGTCCTATACCATCGACCGTCTGATCCCCGGCGCCAGCATGGCCGACGCCGATGCCCGCACCCGCGCGGCGTTGCAATCGAAGGGCTTCGGCGTCCTGACCGAGATCGACGTGCAGGCGACGATGAAGAAGAAGATCGACAAGGACATGGCGGGCTATCGCATCCTGGGCGCCTGCAACCCGGGCATGGCCTGGCAGGCGATCGGGATGGAGGCGCGGGTCGGCGCGATGCTGCCGTGCAACGTCATCCTGCGCGAAACGCCCGATGGGGTCGAAGTCTCGGCCATCGACCCGGTCGCCTCGATGGCGGCGATCGACAACGCCGACCTGATCGCCGTCGCCGGCCAGGTGCGCGCCATGCTGGCCGAGGCGGTCGCGGCGATCTGATCACACCCGCTGTCGCCCCCGCCGCAAACCCGCTATAACCCGCCCGGGCAAGGCAGGAGCGAGAGGATGCTGGTCCTCGGCGTGGACATGGGCGGCAGTGCGACGCGGTGGGTCGCGCGCCGGGCGGCGGACGGGGTCGAGGTGGCGCGCGGCGAAACCGACGGCGCCACCGGGCTGCTGTTCACCCAAGCCGCGCGCGACGCGTTCCACCGGGCCCTGGCGCCGATTCCCGCGGCCCTGCCCGGCGCGGTGACGGCCGCCTGCCTGGGCGTGACCGGCGCGGGGCTTGCGCGGGACCCGGCGGTGGTTGCCGCCATCGGCGCCGCGCTGTCCCTGCCCCCCCAGCGTATCCAGGTGCTGAACGACATGGCCCTGGCCTGGCACGCGGTCTTTCCACAGGGCGGTGGCCATCTGGTCGCGGCCGGCACGGGGTCGGTGGGCCTGTCGATCGACGCGGCGGGCGCGGTCACGCTGGTCGGCGGGCGCGGCACGCTGATCGACGACGGCGGATCGGCGGCCTGGATCGCGCTGAGGGCGCTGGACGGGCTGTTCCGCCGCATCGACGAAACCGGCCGCCCCGACGGGGTCGAGGTCCTGGCGCGGCATTTCTGGGACGCGGTGGGCGGCAGCGGCTGGGAGCCGGTGCGCCGCCATGTCTATGGGCTGGATCGTGGCGCCATCGGGACACTGGCCCCCGCCGTCGCCGCCGCCGCGACCCAGGGCGACCCGCTGGCGCTGTCCCTGATGACGCGCGCGGGCGTCGAACTGGCGCGGCTGGCGCGGGTGCTGGTCGCCCGATGCGGCCTCGCGCCGGTCGGCGTGATCGGCGGTGTGCTGCGGCTGCACCCCGCGATCGCCATGGCGATGCAAGACGCCGTGCCCGACATCCCCCTGCATTTCCCCGCCGTCGATGCCGCCGCCCATGCCGCGACGATGGCCCGCATCGGCCAAGGAGCCCCGGCATGAGCAGCACAGAACAGGCCGCGCCGCGGTTCGACGGCCTGGAAACCTGGCCAACCCGCGACCTGGCGGCGGCGCTTCTGGAAACGCAGTTGGCCGCCGCCGCCGCGGCCGCCGCCACCGCCGAGACGCTGGCCCAGGCCATCGACGCCGCCGCCCAGCGCCTGGCCGCGGGGGGGCGGCTGATCTATCTGGGCGCCGGCACTTCGGGGCGGTTGGCGGTGCTGGACGCGGCAGAGCTTCCGCCGACGTTCGACTGGCCGCGCGACCGGGCGCTGGCGCTGATGGCCGGCGGCGACGCGGCGCTGGTCCACGCCATCGAAGGGGCCGAGGACGACGCCCCTGCCGCCGTGGCCGCGCTGACGGCGGCCGCGCTGTCGCCGCGGGACGTGGTAATCGGCGTCGCGGCCTCGGGGCGGACGCCCTACACGCGCGCGGGGCTGGCCCATGCCCGCGCGACCGGGGCGCTGGCCATCGGCCTGTTCAACGCGCCCGACGCCCCGATGCGGGCCGATTGCGACCTGGCGCTGGTGGCCGACACCGGGGCAGAGATCATCGCCGGCTCGACCCGGATGAAGGCGGGCACGGCGCAGAAGGTGCTGCTGAACAGCCTGTCCACGGGCATCATGGTGCGGCTGGGCCATGTCTGGCGCGGCCGCATGGTCGAAATGCGCCCCACCAACGCCAAACTGCACGCAAGGGCGGTCGCCATGGTCGCCGACCTCGCCAGTTGCCCGACAGAGCAGGCGCGGGCCGCGCTGGCCACGGGCGGAACGATCAAGACCGCGCTGGCGATGGTGCTGCTGGACCTGGACGCCGAAACCGCGCGCGCGCGCCTGGCGGCGGTGGGCGGGCAACTGGCGCGCGTGCTCTGATCTCAGCGCGCGAACAGCGCAAGTTGCCGGTCGATCAGCCGCATCCCGTGGTCACCGAGCGACGTGTCGCGCGGACTTTGCCCCCAGCGCAGCGTCAAGCCCAGCACCAGCGCCGCCAGCAGGTCCACCGCCTCTGCGAGGTCCAGATCGGCGGCCAGCGCCCCGTCTTGCGCCATTGCCGCCAGCGCCTCGCCCAGATGCGCCCGGAACTGCGTCAGGATCCCGCCGAACCGCGCGCGCAACGCCACGTCATCGGCCGCCAGTTCGCGCGAATTCAGGATCGCCGGCATGGCCGGGCAGGTTTCGTTCAGGCTCAGATGCACCGCCAGCAGCGCCCGCAGGCGGTCGCGCGGCCGCGGATTGGCGGCAATCGCGGCCTGCCAGCCGGACTCGAGCCGTGCGGCGATTCCCTCGGCGGCCGAGGTCCACAGCGCGGCCTTGGTCGGGAAATGCCGAAAGACGGCCGCCTGCGTCACGCCCACTTCGCGCGCGATGTCGGTGGTGGTCAGCCGGTCCGGGCCGATCCGGTCGGCCAGCAGCAAAAGCGCGGCGACGATGTCGGCCTTGCGCTCTGCGGCAGATTTACGCGCCATGCGAAAGCCCCGTTGTAAGTAATCAATCACTAACATAATCTGCCCCGACTGAAAACCCACCCCCGCGGCGCCAGACCGCCGCCGCACGCCGGAGCCGCCGATGCGCCTGATCCAACGCATGACCAAGAACCTGACGCTGGCCATTCCCGTGGCGATGGTGCTGGGGCTGATCTATGGGCTGCTGGCCCCCACGGGCTGGCTGAAGGCGCTGATCGTGCCGCTGACCTTTCTCATGGTGTATCCCATGATGGTGGGGCTGAAGCTGTCGCAGCTGCGCGAAAGCGGGCACCTGAAGGTGCAGGTGCTGGCGCAGGGCGTGAACTTCCTGATCGTGCCCTTCGTGGCGCTTGCGCTGGGGCTGCTGTTCTTTCCCGACCGCCCCTATGCGGCGGTGGGTCTGCTGCTGGCGGGGCTGCTGCCAACCAGCGGCATGACGATCTCGTGGACCGGAATGGCGGGTGGCAACCTGCCGGCGGCGATCAAGATGACCGTCGTGGGGCTGATCCTGGGATCGATCCTGACGCCCTTTTACCTGATGGTGCTGGCGGGGGCGCGGGTGCCCGTCGATCTGATCGCGGTGTTCCGCCAGATCGCCGTCATCGTGGTGCTGCCCCTGGTCGCCGGACAACTGACGCGGGCCTGGCTGATCCGCCGCCACACGATGCCCGGGTTCCAGAAGACCTGGGCCCCCCGGTTCCCGCCCTTTTCGACGCTGGGGGTGCTGGGCATCGCCTTTGTCGCCATCGCCCTGCAAGCGCGGGTGCTGGTGGCCGATCCGGTCACGGTGGTCTGGCTGCTGGTGCCGCTGCTGCTGCTCTACGCGGTCAATTATGCGCTGGCCTTTGGCCTTGGGCGCTGGATGTTGCTGCGTGGGGACGCGATCGCGCTGACCTATGGCACGGTGATGCGCAACCTGTCGATCGCGCTGGCGCTGGCGATGAACCTGTTTGGCCCCGAGGGCGCCGAGGCGGCGTTGCTGATCGCGCTGGCCTATGTGGTGCAGGTGCAGTCCGCCGCCTGGTCCGTGCGCCTGGCCGACCGCGCGTTTGGCCCCAAACCCGTCTGAGCGCGGGCGGCGGGCGCTCACCTTCTCGTGTCGGGTCGCGCGGCGCGGGCGGATTGTCATTTGCCCCAAACGGGCGTTCACTGGCGCCCGACGCGCGCTTTGGCGCTGGTGGTGGCGGGAACCCAACGATGATGCGAGTTTGCCGATCAGGCGACCGGGCCGGCGCCCCCGTCTCGCGGCCACGCGGCACCGCGCGGGGCCCTCGGTGAGCCACGCGCGGATCATCGCCGTGCGCGGCCCGGTGATCGATTTCGCCTGCGACGACGGGGCCTTGCCCGCGATCCGCGACGCGGTGATCGCCGATCCCGGCGGGCTTGAGATCACCTGCGAGGTTCAGGCCCATCTCGACTCGGCCCGCTTTCGCGCCATCGCTCTGGAACCGACGCAGGGGCTGTCGCGCCTGATGTCTGCCGCTCCGACCGGCGGGCCGCTGACCGTGCCGGTCGGTGACGCGGTGCTGGGCCGGCTGATCGACGTGCAGGGCCGCACCGGCGACAACGGCCCGCCCCTGCCCGCCGACACGCCCCGCCGCGCCATTCACCGCCCGCCCGCACATCCCGCCATCAGCGCCCCGCGGTTGGCGCGTTTCGAAACCGGGATCAAGATCATCGACCTGCTGGCGCCGCTGGTGCAGGGCGGCAAGGCGGCGATGTTCGGCGGCGCGGGCGTCGGCAAGACGGTTCTGGTGACCGAACTCATTCACGCCATGGTCGCCGGCTATGACGGCGTGTCGGTCTTTGCCGGCATCGGCGAACGCTCGCGCGAGGGGCACGAGATGCTGCACGACATGGCGGGCTATGGCGTTCTCGACCGCACGGTGCTGGTCTATGGCCAGATGAACGAACCGCCCGGCGCGCGCTGGCGGGTTCCGCTGACCGCGCTGACCGTGGCCGAATACCTGCGCGACGAACAGGGGCGCAACGTGCTGCTGCTGATGGACAACGTGTTCCGCTTCGTGCAGGCCGGGGCCGAGGTCTCGGGCCTTTTGGGGCGCATGTCGTCGCGCGTGGGCTACCAGCCGACGCTGGACACCGAGGTTGCCGAGGTGCAGGAGCGCATCACCTCGGGCGGGCGGGCGGCGATCACCGCGATCGAGGCCGTCTATGTCCCGGCCGACGATTTCACCGACCCGGCGGTCTCGGCGATCAGCGCGCATATGGACAGCACCGTGATCCTGTCGCGCGACCTTGCGGCGCAGGGCATCTATCCGGCGATCGACCCGCTGACGACGACCTCGGCCTTGCTGGACCCGGCCATCGTCGGCGCCGAACACGCCCGAACCGCCGCAGATGTGCGCCAGTTGATGGAACATTACGAGGAATTGCGCGACGTCATCGCCCTGCTGGGGGTCGAGGAACTGGGCCGCGACGAACAGCGCCTGGTCGGCCGGGCCCGGCGCCTGCAACGGTTCCTGACGCAGCCCTTTTTCGTCGCCGCGCCGTTCACCGGAATGGAGGGGCGCAGCGTCGCGGTGGCCGACACCGTGGCCGGCTGCCGGGCGATCCTTG
>Ga0116152_10001957_pt1 | contig 16825 bp, 12 predicted proteins | sample AD_UKC119_MetaG_FD_89894 | JGI IMG/M metagenome (GOLD analysis project Ga0116152, IMG submission 89894) | Active sludge microbial communities of municipal wastewater-treating anaerobic digesters from Hong Kong - AD_UKC119_MetaG | ecosystem: Engineered > Bioreactor > Anaerobic > Digestate... | reverse complement strand
GTTTCCAGCGAATTGGGACGATTGGAATATTGTCTCGAAATGCTGGAAGAATGCGGCCTTACTCCGAGCGATATGTTTGAAATAAAACCTGATGCTCAAAAGCCTGTTTTAGTAAAAGGATTACCCGATCATATCACTGGATAAATCGGGAGCTTTAAATAGAAATACCAGATGAAACTTCATCTGGTATTTTTTTATGGGGAATTTAATTTATAAAGATTCGTTTCCGAAATATCTAATAATACTGAACCTGCATTTTGTAATCAACAAGTATTTGCTTCATTTCCATTGCCTGAATGATTAAGTCGACAACCTGTTTATCTGTAAATGAAGCACGATTAATTGTTAAATCAAAATGACTTTTCTGTTCTGCATCAGCTTTTATCATTTTGCGGAAAGCGATGCGTTCTTTTTCTACCTTTTCAATAAAAGCAATAGCCTCGTTTTGATTTAAAGAATTATTTGTCATAATTGTTTGCACCTTATATTCCATCGGAGCTATGAAGCGTAAATGCAAAGCATTTTTAATATCGCTGGCAATAATATTCCCTGCACGGCCAACAATGATATTAAAGCCGTCAACAGCCAGCGAACGTATAACTTCGCGCACTGTATTTGATATCTTTGCCTCACTTTTGTATCGTTTATCTCCAAAAGCTTTTAAAATATGATCAAAAGTTTGAGTATCAGGTTTCTTAAACATTCTTCGGATTTTCTCAGGATCAAGTTGTAACTCTTGTGCACTTTTATAAAAAATTTCCTTACTCAAAACTTTCCAGTCTGCAGTCAATTTTCGTTTGTTGAGTTCGTTTGCCAGTTGATGGGCTATTACCAGACCATTGCAACCAACTTCGCGGGATATGGTTATCACAGGACCCGCTAGCCCTTTACCGCCTCTGCCTTGAGGAATGTCCTCTTGCATACGCTGATTCAAATAGTTCAGTAAAGAATTCCCCATGATTTTTAGTTTTTAAGTTTATATTTTAAGTTACGACGTTTTTACGAATTAGTTATGTTTTGTACGACATATTTTTCAACACAGATATTTAAATATTTATTATTTAAGTAACTGATATAGTGATAACTGCGAAATTTAAAAAGTCATACTGACTTTGCTCATCTATTTGCTTTTTGAGGAATACTATTTTTAAGACTTATTAATTTCTCAAGTACTTCCGGTCAGGAAGATTTCTTGTATATTCGTTGAATCACAATTAAAAACGCTATTATGTTTGATAAAAATACTTACATCCAACGACGCAGTGAACTGAAGAAGAAAGGTTTAAAAGGAATTGGACTTTTACTTGGAAATGTTGAATCGCCAATGAATTATTTGGATAATACTTATCATTTTCGTCAGGATAGTTCTTTCCTGTATTTTTTTGGTCTTGATTTTCCGGGATTAATTGGTGTGGTTGATTTTGATAGCGGAGAAGACCTCATTTTCGGAAATGATGTCGATATTGAAGACATAATCTGGATGGGACCACAGGTGTCCTTAAAAGATAATGCAACTAAAGTAGGAGTAACTCAGACGGCTCCTTTTAATCAGGTTTTCGAAGTAGTAAAAAATGCGCAGCGAAGCGGACGTACTATTCACTTTCTGCCCCCGTACCGTGGTGAAAACAAGATCTTACTTGAGAAACTATTGGGTTTATCGGCGCAAAGTATCAGGGAACATGCATCACTACCTTTTATTCAGGCAGTAATTTCATTGCGTGAAATTAAAGATGCGTATGAAATTGAAGAAATTGAAAAGGCCTGTGCCACCGGTTACGACATGCACGTAACGGCAATGAAAATGGCACATCAGGGTATTTGGGAACAAAAAATAGCCGGTACAATCGAAGGTATTGCCGTTGCCGGAGGAAACATGGTTTCTTTTCCAGTTATACTTTCGCAAAATGGTGAAACGCTGCATAACCATGATCATTCCCAGTTCTTAAAAGAAGGCCGACTGATGGTAGTTGATGCAGGTGCGGAATCGGTTATGCACTATGCATCCGATTTTACACGAACAACTCCCGTTGGAGGGAAATTCAGTCAAAAGCAACGCGAAATTTACGAAATCGTTTTAGCTGCCAATAATAAAGCTACCGAACTAATTAAACCCGGCGTCACTTATTTGTCGGTACATCTGGCAGTTGCCGAAGTAATTGTGGCAGGGTTAAAAGAACTGGGTTTGATGAAAGGTGACATAAAAGAAGCCGTGAAAAACGGTGCACATGCTATGTTTATGCCACATGGACTGGGTCATATGATGGGACTTGATGTGCACGACATGGAAGACCTTGGGCAAATACATGTTGGTTACGATGCTGAAACACGTCCGGTTGATCAATTCGGGACTGCCTATTTGAGACTGGGTAAAAAACTAAAACCCGGTTTTGTTATCACGAACGAGCCGGGCTGCTATTTTATTCCGGCGCTTATAGATAAATGGAATGCAGAAAGGATAAATAAAGACTTTATCAATTTTGATAAGGTAAATGAATACCGTGATTTTGGCGGAATTAGGCTCGAAGATGATATTTTAGTAACGGATACTGGAAGCCGAATACTTGGAAAACGGATTCCAATTACTCCTGAAGAGGTAGAAAAAACGGTAAATGAATAATAGTTAAAGAGCGTTTGATTAACAGACGCTCTTTTTTATGATTCGCGTGTAAAAATAATCCAGTTCAGCCATCAGTTCATCCCTAACTTCGCGGCAGTTCATTCTAATTTCTTCCTGGGAACGCGCGTTTTTATAGGGACTGTGTACTCCCAAATGCAGTTTACGCACATATTGTATATCTGGAATATCCAGCTCTTCGTGCGTGCTTTCACCTACAGTTATCAGATAGTCAAACTTTTGACCTTTGAACTCGGAATAATGTTTGGGAACGCTTTGTTTTAAATCAATTCTGACCTCAGCCATAACTTCCATTGCGATTTGGCTGACATGATCAACAGGATCGATGCCTGCCGAAAAGATTTCAAGTTTATTATCAAAACTGCGAAGTATGGATTCTGCCATTTGACTGCGACAGGAATTTCGGATGCTTAGAAAAAAAATACTTACCCCATGATATTAGGTTTTAACGGTTTAATAGTTCAGTTTGAGCCCAAAAAGATAAACAAAAAGTATAGATCATAAAAGAATGAATGTTATTGTTTTAGAGGCTTTTAAGATGTTTTTGAGCATGAAAGGAATAGCTTCTTTATTCTACATACAGACTCAGTAGTGATCCTTATTAAGGATTGAATTATTTCTTGGATTTTATAGACATGAATATAATGCTAAACTATCCTGAAGGAATACATTAAATTCCTGAAAATTAATTTTAAACAAACACCATACTTTTATTTTTCATGAAAAATTGAGTATTATGGTGCTTTTGTCTATTTTCGTATTGAAATGCTAACATGTTCACCATTAGAAGGTGGTATAAAAATTTGTGTATGGAACCTAAAGATCTGAAAAACTCTGAAGAGTTAAAAAGTCCGAAGAAAGAGGACCTTAAGAAAAATGAGAAAGAGAAAACAGTAGAGAAGGACACTGAAAAAGTGCCTGTCGATACAGTGCCAGAATCGGTGCCGGTAATTAATGAAAAGGATACTGAAACAGAAGATTCACAAGAAAAAGTACAGAAAGCTGAAAACGCTGAATCGAAATCTGAATCAAAGGTAGACGAACCTGTTCCTATTGATACTGTTCCTGAATCCGTTCCGGTAATAGAAGAAGAAACTTCAACTCAAGAAATCGAGTCTGAAAAAACAGAAAAGACTGAAGATAAAGAGGAAATTGAAGATAAAGAAAAAGTTCCGATTGATACTGTTGCTCAATCAATTCCTGTGGTGGAGGAAGAAAGGAAACAGGATATGAAGGCAGAAGAATTAACTCAGCAAAAGGAATCAATTGAAGAGAAAGAAGTTCCGGCTAAAACTGTTGAGGAATCTGCGTCTGTTATAAATAAAGAAGTTAAATCCGATAACGAAGAGAAGTCGGAAGAAAAAGAGAAGACCAAAAAAGAAACGGTCGATTATTCAAAATATACACAAATTGAGTTGGTTAATGCCTTGCGTGATATTTTGGCAGAAAGTGAAACTCATGATATCAGGGAAGACGTCGATGCCATAAAGGCTGTTTTCTATAAAAATATGCAGGAAAATGAAGAAGCAGCTAAAAAACAATTTATTGAAGACGGTGGGGCAGAGGAGGATTTTAAGACAGAAGAAGATCCGTATGAAAACGATATTAAAGAGCTTTTAAAGGACTATCGTCAGATAAGGATCGACCACAATAAACAACTTGAGCAGGAAAAAGAAGAGAATCTGCAGCACAAGTATGAGGTAATTGAAAAAATTAAAGGACTTATCAATACGGAAGAATCCATCAATAAAACTTTTAATGAGTTCCGGGACCTTCAGCAAGAATGGCGCGAAATAGGTTTGGTTCCGCAGGCTAAAATGAAAGATTTGTGGGATCTTTATCATTTCCATGTCGAAAATTTCTATGATTATATCAAGATTAACCGCGAATTACGTGATCTTGATCTGAAGAAGAACCTTGAAATGAAAATTAAGCTCTGCGAAAAAGCAGAAGAACTTTTACTTGATTCTTCGATCATTCGTGCGTTTAATACCTTGCAGAAATACCACGAACAGTGGCGTGAGATTGGTCCGGTTCCCCGTGAACAGAAAGAAGATATATGGGAGCGTTTTAAGGCAGCTACAACAAAAATCAATAAAAAGCACCAGGAATTCTTTGAAAGTCGCAAAACAGAACAGAAAGAAAACCTGGAAGCCAAAACTGCTCTGTGTGAAAAAGTGGAGGAGATCAACGAAAAAGAAATCGATTCACACAAGGACTGGGATCAATACTCGAAAGAAATTATTGAATTACAAAAGGTTTGGAGAACCATCGGTTTTGCTCCCCGTAAGGATAATAATAAAATTTACGAACGTTTTCGTACTGCCTGCGATAAGTTCTTCGACGATAAGCGCGATTTCTATTCTAAAAATAAGGAAGAGCAACAAAATAACCTGCAGCTTAAAATAGATCTTTGTGTTCAGGCTGAATCGCTGAAAGAAAGTACAGACTGGAAGAAAACAACGCAGGATTTTATCAATATTCAAAAGAAATGGAAAGAAATCGGACCTGTACCCCGAAAACAATCAGATGTTATCTGGAAACGATTCCGTACTGCCTGCGATTATTTCTTTGATAAAAAGTCAGAACATTTTTCTGATGTTGACACTGAACAAGTTGATAATCTCAAATTAAAGGAAGACTTAATACAAGAATTAAAGACATTTAAGTCTTCTAAAGATTCAAAGGAAAATCTTGAAAGCCTAAAAGAATTTCAACGTCGTTGGTCTGAAATAGGCCATGTTCCTTTTAAGAAGAAAGAAGAGATTCAGACAAAATTCCGGGCAGAGATCAATAAGTTGTATGATGATCTCAATATAGATGAAGAAAAACGTAATATATTACGTTTCCGGACTAAAATGTCGTCTTTTTCTGAATCATCCAAAGGTCAAAATAAAATGCGTTTTGAGCGTGATAAGTATATGAATAAGATGAAACAGCTTGAAAGCGATCTGGTAACACTCGAAAATAATATTGGTTTTTTTGCGAACTCCAAGAATGCTGAAGCTTTAATCGCTGACGTGAATAAAAAAATAGAAGTTACTAAACAGAAAATAGAATTATTAAAAGAGAAGATTCGTGTAATAGACGATATTGAAACTACTGAAGAATAAAATATAGCCGGTTCAAATACCGGCTTTTTTTATGGCTAAGGATCAATAGATATATTTCGTATCGAGTAACTCATAAATTACTTTTATTCGTTTGTCTTATAATTTATATTATGTTATATTTATATATGTCAAAATTTAGTGATTATTGTTGTAGTTTAAAGACTCCTACTTTGTGATAAAATAAAAAAGACTATTTTTGCACTCAATTATTTGAAGGTAAAATTCAATAATCATTTCGGGATGTAGCGCAGTCCGGTAGCGTACGTCGTTCGGGACGACGGGGTCGCAGGTTCAAATCCTGTCATCCCGACTGAGACAAAAGTCAAAAAAAACACCAAAAGCCTGTAAATCAGTTGATTTGCGGGCTTTTTTATTTTTACAAAGTCAAAATATACCATAAAAAACATTGTAAATGTGACCGATCCTTTAAATTTCAGGTTGTTTTTGGTACTTGAACAACGTTAGTATTCCCTCTGAATTTATAGTGTTATACCTTGGTTTTTTGCATGGCTTCCAATTCTGGACAGTCTTTGCATTTCGCCTCCCCTACTAAAATTTCAGCTGCTTTCTTTGAATGAAGGATGTAATTCACAGCTCCGGCAAAATCTCCACCGTTTACAATTTTGGCAATCATAATATTTTTTGAGGATCTGGTCAATTTTTTAGAAGCTCGAAACCGGTATTCTCCCCGAATGTGATCGTACCCCAGTGCATTAGCTTTTCGTGAAATCTGGCTCAGATTATTGGCCATTCCTGAAAGTTTTCTTATTTCAGCGTGCATTTCAGGCGTTAGTCGTTGTACTACGGCTGTATTCATTACTGAATTTCTGACAAACTCTCTTAATGAGACTCCGGACTCTTCGGCTTTTCCTTTTAAAGAGTGATATTTAAGGGTTGACATTTTGACCGTTACCTTGTTGTAATTCTTCTTCTCACCGGCCAATTTTCGTGGCCTTCCTCGTTTGCTAATTGACCCATTTTGTGTTACCATTTTTTAGACCAACGGGATGCTAAACGTGAGTTTTGGTCTGACCAAAACATAAACCTGCTTTATGGAAATAAAGTTAGTAACCAAAACAGAGAAAAAACTACTAATTTGCTCAATATCAGTTAAATAAAATGACTCGGATTCGTCAGAGAAAGAATATAGCTAGATAACATTTTAAGGTAATGTTCAATTTAAAGAGTATTATATCTGTCAAAAACTCATCTCAGCTCTTAAGAAAATTCCGTTTTTATCTGTGAAACCAGAATTGGCATAAGTTCTACCCAGCAGATGGACGTACTCTATACGCAATACTTTCAAAATATTCGTTAATCCTACACCAATTTCAGCGTAGGGCTTACTCATTTCAGTAGTATAATATCCCGGTAAATCAAAAACAGGTTTGTAAGAACCAGTCAATGTGCCATAGTGACTTTTTAGTGAAACCATTTCGCGTAGTTTCAATTTTTTTATGAGAGGGATACGATTCAAAATAATTCCGCCACCGTTAAAATCGAGATGGATGTTGGTATATAAATTATGGGCAAACGACGCGTGATGTAACAGATTAAACCGGTATTTTGCATATCCCAGCGACATAGATCCAACTGGTTGGTCGAGTAAATCGTAGGGTGCATCGCCAAACAGGTAGCCGCCATTAACCATGTAACGCATAAAAGTAAGTCCCATGTTTATTTTCCCGACTATCGAACTATGAAACTGGGCATATAACCCGAAATTGCCGGAAGAATTATTTGGTAAACTCACTTGCCCCAGGTCCACGCTAAGGTTTACCACAGGGGTCTCGTCGATGTAATACACGCGGGCAAAATAATACTGGTCGTAATACTGGCCAAATGCCAGTCTTGTATTGAATAATATCCCGTAATTGTTGTATGTGTGGTAATTCGTATTATTACGGGTAAAATGCACTGCCGGGGTTTCTAAGCTGTGCAATAAATAAGGAGAAGCTTCAATACAAATATCTTCGCTGGCGTTGTATTCAACTATCAAGTTAAAATTCTTTTCTTCTTTGAGATAGGGATTTCTTACTTTGCTCGTAACAGCCGCAATAAAATTACCGTTTCCACGCGTATTGGGATTCTTTTTAATAAACCGAAGATATTTATCCTGCGAAATCAGGTTATAATCGTTTGAGTAATTTCCGCGAATTATAAATTTATCGGTGGGCAAAAGTTGCCAGGCAAAGTTAACACCAAATTTCAGTTCGTTGCTTTTTGTTCCGTAACCCAGAAATCCTCCAACTGTAAAGCGTTCGAACATCTTTTCTCCTGTTCGCATAGGAATAGAAAACCGGTGGCCTTCGATGGCATTTGTACTGTAAATATCGAATACCGGCCCGATTTCTATTTTCCCTGCATCGATATAGCTGGTTAAAACCGCTCCCCCAATGGCATCGATTCCCTGAATAACGGAATTCTCTTTCAGCTTTTCAACCCGCATATAAGTACCTTCATCAAAATGATTGGAAGCCTCAAATTCTGGTAGATTTTTCCAGTTTCGTGGCCTGATTTCGTTTAGTCGCTTTGAAGTAGAATATTGAGTTGTTTTTGTTACAAGCCAGTTTCCGCTTGAGACTTCATCTATTCGCTGTGAACCATATTTCGACACGGAATCGTTGTTTAGTGTCAGTGCCAGGTTTAAACTGATTTCCTGATTGTTGTAAAACCAAATATTATCATCAGTTTTGGAATAATTTACATTTGCCTTGAAACCGTTCACAAAATTTATATTTGCTTCTTCCTGTACATAAGCAAAAATACTGGTCAGTGCAAAGGTGCTGTCTTCTACGGTGAATCTTCCTGTGAACAAAGGATTATATTTGTTTTTCGGTGTGAAAGAAAAACTAAAATATTTGGTATCTCCAATGTAGGTGCTGTCGTTTAAATAAAAATCGTAGTGCAGTTGAGCAGAGTTGCTAAGTGGTGATATAATTCCCCGTCCAAGAATATTTATTTGGTCGCGGTAAAAATCCATATCGATTACCACATTTAACAGGATCAGGCTTTCGATTGTCTGGTTCAATTTTGGAAAAATGCCATCCTTCTTATTGTAAACAATACTATCTGTTCCATTTGTATTTATTTCACCTGCTTCAGCAAGATAAATGGGTGAGAACCGTAGGCTTTGCCCATCGAGTTTCATCGTAACCTCGTCAAGATTATTGATAATTTTGTTCACCCGTGAAGTGGAATCGATGGCCACATAAACGGTTGTACGCTCAAACGTTTTGTAATCATTAACTTTTTGGATGTCCTCACGATTTTCTTTTTTCCGTTCCAGTATTTGCCTGAGCAAAACTTTGGCTCTTGAAATTTCGGGCTTAACAGTCACTTCCCCAAGTTCCTGCACCTCTTCATCCATAAAAACCATCATTGGGCTTTCTTGTATGTTTTTTGCAGGAATTTCCCACCTCCGGTAACCGACCGAAGAAACGCATAGAGTGTCATTCCCTGATAACTTCAACATAAAATGGCCACCTGCATCTGACATTGTTCCCCTTGTGGTACCTTTCACCCAAATATTTGCAAAGGGTATTGGCTCCTGATTCTTCGTGTCTTTTACAAATCCTGTTATCTCCTGTGCAAAAATGCCAAGACTTGTAATGGTCATTAAAACGACCAAACTAATTTTATGTAACATTGCTCAGTTCGTTTTCTCTTTTTTCATCAACCAATACAGTCCCTTTACACCTATTTTAATATCATCAAGTTTGAGAAGAACAAATATTTTTTCGGTGTAGGCAATTATTCCCCACGTAGCAACCACGTACAACATCCAGGGATAAAATCCAAAAACGAACAAAATAAAAAAGAAGATGCTTTGCGCGTACCCGGCAGAAACCGCTGAATACAGATGTAATCCCGGAATTTTACCAAACCGGGCAAAAGAAACAATATAGCTTACTATAAATATTCCAAGGAAAAGAAATAAAATCCAGGAGTGAGGTTTTATTTCAGCCCATTTGAAAACAAACAGGCCAAGTATGGCCATAGCATAAGTAAAAATATCTGCCAGGTTATCGAGTGCCGCACCGAAATGAGTTTGAAGCTTGAATAAACGAGCAATATTTCCATCCAGCACATCGCTAACAAGGCTGATGCACAAAAGAATGACAAACCAGTGTTCACGCCCTGTTAGTGCCATAAAAAATATTACCGGAAATGCCAAAAGACGGTATAAACTTATAAAATTGGGAATATTGATAATATTCTCGCCCCGTACTGTTATCTGTTTCATTGTTGTCAATGTTTAATTTTTCAATTCTTTTAATTTTGTTTGCTTGCAGTTTTTTTTCAGGCTGCAGCCGGTTCTTGTTTCTTCTTTTTTTCTGAAAGATTTTTAATAAAATGTTCCAGCATTTTATAAACAGAATCATTACTGGGGCCTGTTTCAGCGTATTGAATGAATCTGTCCCTCTTTCTTGTATCAAACGAAAGATTAGTATTAATGTAACTTTCAGTAAATGACATGTCCATTGCAATCAACCTTTCAATGGGGTTCATATCACTTCGATCTATTTTTTTGAGAGGAATAATATTAATGGGTAACAATCGGTTTAATGTTTTGATAATATGGCTGTTCTGAATTGATTTATTTGACACAAAGTTCATTATTCCGGGAACTTTGGTTTCTTCAACAACCTGTGTTAAATGTTTTGTTACTGTATCAATAGGAATTAAATTTTGAGTGGAATCAGGATCGATATGTACCCTCACAACTTCATTTGGATAACGGGTAGCCAGGCGGTAAATTTTTTGGGTAAAATCGAAAATACCATAATCGGTTTTTGTAATGCCTGTTTCATGGTTTCCAACTACCTGGGACAATCTGATAATATGTGCATTCAGCCCATTTCTTTCTATATTTTCTTTTACAATATTTTCAGCAAATCTTTTCGATTGCTCGTAATAATTCCTAAAAGCAGAAATGTCTTTGTTCTCATAAAATTTTTCTTCGAAAATACCATTGATCCTGCCACAGGAATATGCTGTTCCGATGTAAAAGAACCGGGAACTCGTAGTTGCATATTTCGAAAAAACTTTGATTGAATTTTCGATGCCTTCGATATTCGTTGAAAAAATCTCATCTTCCGATTTTTCATCATATTTTAAACTAGCTGCAAAATGAAAATAATCTATACTGCTGCTAAAAATGCTTTTTAAAATATTTTTATCCATAGCAAAATCGTTGTCTAGCAATGAATAATTATATACTTCAAGATTGACCGTATTTATGTCTTCGCCATCATTTAAAAGGGCAAATGCATCATTCATCCTGTCTTCCGGTTCCTGTTTATTTGATCGGACCAATGCGATAACGTTGTAGTTTTGTTTTAAAAGATTTCGGATGAAATTTGATGCCACATATCCGTTTGCACCGTTAATAATTACTGTCTTCATATTTTAAGTTCTATTTTTTGCTATAGAAATAATACCAGAACAAGCACTGAGCTCAGAGGAATAGTAAGATTATCAGAACCCCGCCAACTTATCAACTCTGCAAACATGGTTACCACTGCAATAAGCATGGCCAGCCAAAATGTTTTTAAATCAAATACCCCGCGGTGAAAATAAAGTGCTATGATACTGATGACGAAACTTGAAACGAGGAAAGCTCCAGAGCCTAACCAAGTTTTGTTTAATTTTTTCCCAAGTAATTTTATTCTTCCGTTGTAAGTTTTCAGGTTAATTCCGAGAATGGCTGCCATCGGGTCAGAGATAGCAAGTATTAACATTGGAAGAATATATATAAACTTATTCCCTGTTAAGTTTGAAATCAAAAAGGTGATGTAAATTGAAAGAGGAAGCAAATAACTTCCTATCGATTTCCGCTTTACATCGTGAATTGATTTTAATTGTTTCCCATTCCGCGTAAAAAATAATACCGCTGCAAACAAAAGTGCAAGTATTAAAATATACCAATGTGAAGGGAAAATATATGAAAATGGCACTGCGGCAAGTACTGAAGCAAAATGAGCAAATTTACGTGTGATTTCCCCTGTAGGGTTAAGCCTTCGGTAAACCAACTCGTTAAAGACTAATAATAAGCCAATTCCAACTAAATATACAAACGATAAAACAATAATATTTCCCATAACTAATTTCTCTGTGTTAAATTCCTAAAATTGAAATAGACAGTGCAGTCCAGGCTCCACCTGCAATCAAACTGTCAAACCTGTCAAGAAAGCCACCGTGCCCGGGTATCCAGTTGCTGTAATCTTTAACCTTGAATTTCCTTTTGTACAACGATGCCAGAATGTCCCCAATAAATGCAAACAGTATCGTTCCCAAGGCGAATAAGAATAATTCCAAAATTGTTCCAGTAAAAAGACTTTTTAATAAGAATGCACTTATCAATGAAATGATCGTTCCCCCAACCAGGCCCCCCAGTGTTTTATTCGGGCTAATACCTGGCACTATTTTGGTCTGTCCAAAAAGTTGTCCGGTTATCTGGCTAAAGCTGTCGAAAATAGAAAGAATCAAAAAAGTCAACAGAATTAAATTGCGTTCGGCCAGGCTGAAAGCAAGTAATCCCGTCGAAAAAATAAAATAAACAATCAGCGACAATGTAAAAAATAATGAGTGCTTAAATTCTGCGTTTGCGTATAGCCGGCACAATTCAATATATCCAACAACTACAATTAAAACTGCCAGACAGCGAAAAACTATGGGTTGGATAGTGATGCTAAAAAATAAAATATTTATGAGGATAAAATAGACCCCAAATTTCGTGTAGCTTTTACGTGCAACTTCAGGCGATTTGTTCCTGTTGATCAGGTAAAAACCTACTCCTCCTAAAATAAAATATATCAGTATAATGCTGTAGATCAAACGTTCCATAAATTAATTCCTCCCTAAAATCATTAATACCCCAATGGCAACCATAATGACTGCATAAACATATTTTGCTTTGTTTTCCGATTTGTCGATTTGGATTTTAGCAAGTAAGTGTGGGCCAAGCATAGCTCCGATTGTTGAGCCGGCCGTGAGAAAAAAAACCAGTGTAAGATCTATTCTGCCCACAATAAAATGGGCACCAACAGCAAAAATTGTATTCACCAACACAATTAAAAGTGATGTGCCAATAACCATTTTAAATGGTATTTTTGTTGAAAACAATCCTGCCAGAACAGGTGCTGCACCGCTGGTTCCAAATGTTCCGGTAATTAAACCGGCTGCTAATCCAAAAAACGAACCTTTGAATGTCCGGGGATTTTTTAATGATGTTATTTTCTCATTCTTTTCTTCTTTATTGTTACTCTTTCTGGCACTGTAAATCATGTTGAGCGCAATCAGAATTGAATAAATTCCAAATGCAGTTTTTAATGCCAAATCGTTAATCCTGTTGGTTATTTCTGCCCCAATGAAAGCCCCGATGATGCCGGTTATCATAAAAATTGTAGCCACCCGAAAATCGATATTATTTTTGTGATAGTGACCCAATGAACCAACTATACAAATGGGCAGAGTTGCTGCAAGCGAAGTTATAACCGCCGTTTGGGCTGGTACCATCAAAAGAAGTGTAAGAACAGGCAGAAAGAAAAATCCGCCACCTCCTCCAATCATCGTTCCAAACAGCCCTATTACAAATCCCAAAATGGGTAAAATAAAATAGATGTTTTGTATTTCCGAAAATTCAATCATTGCTTTTATATTTCTTTTCCCGTTTCAGCTCAATGGTCCCCAATGCGTGCCGCATTTTGGCATACTCTAATATTCCATTTTCATAATAGTACCTGTTAAGTTCCCTGTCTTTTTCGTCTCTTATAATGTATGTGTGATTGCTTATTGATGTTAGTTGCCATACTTCTGCTGTCCTTTCTTTGTATAATTGTTTTACACCAAGGGGTTCGTTGAAATAAATAAGGCTTCCGCTGTAAGAAATAGTATCGTTAATTACTGTAGTATCCCCATCAACAACCAGCAGGTAAACATCCTTTTCTTGTTTTAACGTCATGTCAGAATTCATTTCCCCGTTTTTATAGGTTTTCACATTTGAGCTTTTCAAAACCCCTTGCTCATAAACCGTATTCTGAATATATTTTACACGATAGGAAAACAAGAATTTTATTCTTACATCTGTCACTGCTTCAATCTCAATGTTCCCATCTTCGTTTTTCTGGGTAACGGAAAACTCTCCAATATTTGTCCCTAACATTTCCAGATTATATTTGGAGGTCATTTCTTTGGTTTTCGCGGAAACAGAAGTGAAAGAAAAAGTGCCAAACAGAAGAACCAAAGCATACTTTAGATACTTTTTCTTATGATTATAAAATGAGCTGAAATAGGCTCTTAGATACCCATTCAAGGATAGATAGTTCTTGTTTAAAAGAGTCTTCCTTTTTATTGTATTTATCCTATTATTCAAATTTTCCTCCATCAGCATCTGGTTTTAATTTTTTTTTGTTGTGAATACCCCTGCAACCTCTCACGGTCTTCATGCAGGGGTATTTGTTTCCTGTTTTCTTTATGTATTAATTACCCGACCGGGCCACTATCTGATTGTACAGGGTTTCTTTTATTTGATACATGCTTTTAACATCGGTGAGATTGTCTTCAGCTTCCTGAAACATTGCCTGTGCTTCAAGCATATCGGATGTGGAGACAATGCCGGCTTCATAGTTGTCGGTAACTACTTTAAAGTGTTCTTTTGCTTGTTCAAGTTGTGATTCTGCCACAGAAATTTGCTTGTAGCTTTCGCTTAATTCTTTAAACGATTGCGCCATTTGTAATTTCAGTAACTCCGACTTTTCATCCAGATTGTTTTTAGCAATGTCAATTTTTATGTTATGTTCTTTTAGTTTGTAATTCCCTCCCCACCAATCGGAAATGGGTATTGATAAAGTGGCAAAAGCAATTCCGTAAGTATCATGGTTGTCGGCGACATCGAGGTATTGCCCCATTACTCCTACTGCAAGTTGAGGGAGATAATCACCGGTTGACAGGCGTTTTTGTAAAACCTCGGCATCAACAGCCTTATTCAGCATTTGGTATTCCTTCCGGTTTAATAATGCATCTTCTGGTTGAACATAAAGCGACTCAGGTGTATTAATTATGAAAGAAGTGTCTTGCAGTGTAATACCTTCTGTATAACTAATTCCTATATGCTGACAAAGTGCCATTTTTACCATTTCAATGCCGTTTTCGAGTTTTAATTTATTGGCTTCAATTTCACTGATTTTCATTTTCACTTTTAACAAATCACTTTTCTCAATTAACCCGGCATCGTATGATACCTGCACATCTTTTAGCAGGTTATTTAGTAATTCTTCATAACTGTACAGGGTTTTTCTTTTTGCCTGGAGCGATACCAAAGTCCAGTAATATTCTTCCGTTTTAACCAAAACATCTTCTGCACTAAGTTCCAGCACTTTTTCATTAATGGTTTTCCCGAGCGAAGCCAGCTTGTAACCCGTTCTTATCTTTCCGCCCGCGTACACAGGCTGAACAGCAGTTACAAGTCCTATATTCATATAGTCGAGTGTGTTAATTGCTATCGGAGGTACATAAGCAAACTGGGTTGCAGTTTGAAGATTGGCCGGATTTCCGTCATATACAGGTAGATTCATCTCCGGTGTTTCCATGCTTAGCAAGTAGTTGTTTGCTTTCATTCCCACAACCTGGGCGCTAACCTTAGGGAAAAAGTTGGTATACACATTTTTTGTTACCTGATCAGCTTCTTCCACTTTTAGCCGGGCTTCTTTTATTCTCCGGTTATGTTCCAGCGCAAAGGTTTTACATGAGTCGAGGCTAAGGTTTTGTGCTCCCGCCTGAATCGGGAGAATTGACAATAAAACTAAAACCATGGCTAACGCGGAACGTTTTCCTCTTCTTTTTGCAGGTAGTGACCAAAATCCTTTATGAGGTTTTCTGTCGCTTAAAACCCACGAATATAAAATCGGTAACATGTAAAGGGTGAGTATCATCGATACAATTAATCCAAAACAAATGACGGTACCCAGCGGCCCCCATAACAAAGAACCTCCCATTATCATTGGTATTACCCCAACAGAAGCGGCTGCAGAAGTAAGGAAAATCGGGCGCATTCGGCGTTTCCCCGCGGCAATTGCAGCTTCTTTCACTGTCATGTCAGGATTGTCTTTTCTCAGCATCTGGGCGTAGTCAATAAGAATAATCCCATTTCTTACAACTATTCCTGTAAGCGTTGTTATACCAATTAGTCCGGTAAGGCTGGCCGGGAATCCCATCAGTTTTATTCCGATAAAAGCGCCGGGTATCGCTAAAATCATGGTTGTCATAATAAGAAGGGCTATTTTTTCTCTTTTGAACTGGAATAACAGAATTAAAAAGATAATAATTACGCTTACTCCAAGAGCAACAAACATCGGGGGAATTTCTTCAATGGTGGTTTCATATTCACCCCCGTAACTTATTGTTGTCCCTTCCGGAAGGCCAAGTGCATCCACTTTTTTTCTAATATCAGCAAAAACTGAACTTGCTACAACATCTTCATCATTATCAACCTGAATGGTGAGTGTTCTTACACCATTTCTTCTAACAATAGTACCTTCTGTCCATTCCGGGCTAAATGAGGCAATCGCTCTGAGCCGGTTTCCCTTTAATGTATGAGGTGAAGTAATATACAGGTTTCCCAGCGTCTCTAAATTATCGTGAGATGAGCTTTTAATATTGAGCATCACTTCAATGGGGTGTTCCCCTTCCCAAATGGTTGTTAGTGGCAACCCGTCTAAGCCGGCCATAATTGAAGTTGACACCAGAGCTTTTGAATATCCCATACGGTTTGCCTTGTCACGATCCATGTTTACCTGTATGTTTTGCTGCTTTTCTTCCCAGTCGTTTTTAAACCAGGCAATATGATCTGTTGATCTGATAATTTCATTTACCTGTGATTCAACGAGACGAATATCTTTTATAGAATCAGAAGTTATCCGAACCTCAATAGGATACCTGTTCTTTTGCATTGCCAGCACTTTACATTTTACATGGGTATCGACAAAATAATCGCTATATTTTTCATTGTATTCACGAGCTACTTCCCGCGTTGCTTCATTCGATATGGTATTTACCAGTATTTGCCCGAAATTGG
>Ga0116152_10001956_pt1 | contig 16828 bp, 15 predicted proteins | sample AD_UKC119_MetaG_FD_89894 | JGI IMG/M metagenome (GOLD analysis project Ga0116152, IMG submission 89894) | Active sludge microbial communities of municipal wastewater-treating anaerobic digesters from Hong Kong - AD_UKC119_MetaG | ecosystem: Engineered > Bioreactor > Anaerobic > Digestate... | reverse complement strand
GGTGACGCCCAGCGCAAAGGCAACCGCCGACAGCACCAGACGACGCTGCGCGCCCGGCGCAAGCCCTTGATCCGACCGCAGTTCCGACATCGACAATCCGGCCATGTAGCACAGATAGAACGGCACCATCGGCAGGATGCAGGGTGACAGGAACGACAGGATTCCGGCCAATGCCGCCCCGCCGAACGTAATATCGAACATGAATGCGCCCCTCCTGGTGGCCTGGTCGGGCGGTCTCTCTGCGTGACGCTTGCCCGGGCTTCTCAAAAACATTACAATGTTCATATGTATAATTTCCGCCGTCAATCGGAATGTGATCCGGCGGCGGGGGCAGGGGTGCGATGATCCAGAAGGTTCGGGTCCTGGGATGGGCCGTGCTGGCGGCGTTGGTCTTGGTTGCAGCGACCGGCACCGCCCGGGCGCAAGAGTTCCGCCTGCTGATGATCGAGCAGGTCGGCTGCTACGTCTGCGCCGCGTTCAACCGCGATGTGGCGCCCGCCTACGAGGCCTCGGCCGAGGGGCAGGTGGCGCCGCTCGAACATGTCGATCTGCGCGGCCCGCTGCCCGAGGGGGTCACGCTGGCCTCGCGGCCCTATGTCACGCCGACCTTCGTGCTGATCGGCCCCGACGGCCACGAACTCGCGCGCCTGACCGGTTTTCCGGGCGAAGATTTCTTCTGGCCCTATCTGAACGAGATGTTCGTCCAGGCCCGCGCCACGCTGGCCGGTTGAGCGCGCCGCCCCGCAGGCCCCTCCGGGTGCGCCCCGCGTGAAGCCGCGCCCGGACGACCCGAAAACGGCGGTGTTGCGGGCGCCGGTCCTCGATTCCCGGCGCGCGCCATGCTAGGTTCGCCGACGAAAGGTCCCGGAGCGCCGGGCGGCAGGGCAGGGTAAAGGGCGATGGCGCCAGACGGCCACAACGCTGAGGGCACGCAGGGTTCACCGAGTGTGGATCGCAGTTGCGCGCCCTACGCCGTCGCGCCCGAAACCCTGGCCGCCGAAGCGCGCGAGGCGTCGGATTTCCTGAAGGCGCTGGGGCACGAGGGGCGGCTTCTGATGCTCTATCACCTGTGCGAGCGCGACCACACGGTGACCGAGTTGGAGCAACTCATCATGTCGCGCCAGGCCGCCGTCAGCCAGCAACTGGCCCGCCTGCGCCACGAGAAACTGGTGACCACCCGCCGCGATGGCAACCAGATCATCTATTCCCTGGCCGACCCCAAGGTGCGCGAGATGATTGCCGTGATCCAGCGCCTGTTCCGCGGGGCATGAACGGCCCCGGCGGCTGATCCAGATCAAGGACCATATTCGCATTCCGGCATATTCCCGGCGGGATCATGCAGCACGAGGGGCCGGTATGGAGCAGTTCATAGCCTTTGTCGAATGGGCGGGCGAGGCCCGGGCGGGCGCGTTGTTCGGCCTGATTACCGGGGCGATCTTCGGGGTGGCCGCGCAGCGGTCCTCGTTCTGTCTGCGCGCGGCGACGGTGGAATTCGCGCGCGGCATCCTGGGCGGCCGGGTCGCGGTCTGGTTGCTGACCTTCTCGACGGCGCTGTTCTGGGTGCAGGCGGCGCAATGGCTGGGCCTGTTCAACGCGGTCGATTCGCGCATGATGTCGGTCGCAGGATCGTGGTCGGGGGCGATCATCGGCGGGCTGATCTTTGGCGTCGGCATGGTGCTGGCGCGGGGCTGCTCGGGTCGGCTGCTGGTGCTGGCGGCGACGGGCAACCTGCGCTCGGTCGTTTCGGGGCTGATCTTTGCCGTCGTTGCGCAAATGAGCCTGCACGGCTGGCTGGCCCCCCTGCGCAACTGGCTGGCGAGCCTGTGGGTCACGCCGGACGGTCGCAACCTGAACCTGCTGACCATGCTGCATCTGCCGGATGTGACGGGCCTGTTCCTGGGCGCGGCGCTGGCGGTGGTGGCGATCACCGTGGCGCTCAGGGCCAAGATCGGCGCCCGGGTGCTGGTCTTTGCCTCGGGCGTGGGCTTTGCGGTCGCGGTGGGCTGGGTGCTGACCTGGACCCTGGCCGAATACGCCTGGGAGCCCGTGAACGTGACCTCGGCCACCTTCACCGGGCCCTCGGCCAACACGCTCATGTTCTTCCTCGAGCCGACGCCGGTGCTGGATTTCGACGTGGGGCTGGTGCCGGGCGTGTTCCTGGGGGCGTTCCTGGCGGCGTGGTTCGCGGGCGAGTTCCGGTTCCAGGGGTTCGACGGCGAAAAGACCATGCGGCGGTCGATGTTCGGCGCGGTGCTGATGGGTTTTGGCGGGATGCTGGCCGGCGGCTGCGCCATCGGCGCGGGCGTGACCGGCGGGTCGATCTTTGCCGCCACGGCCTGGCTGGCGCTGTTCTGCATGTGGATCGGCGCGATGCTGACGGATCTGGTGATCGACCAGCGGGGCGCCCGACTGCAAGCGGCCTGACGGGCCCAAACCGGGGTTCCGCGCAGCCGAGAGGGGCGCCGGGGAAAATATCCGGCGTTTTCCCCTGGCGGTCTGCCCCCATCGGCCTAAGCTACCCCCATCCCGGAGACGGGTGCACGTCAACACACCGATGCAGACCTAATTGGGGGAATTCACATGGAATGGATCATCAGCCTGATTGCCGGGGCCGTGGGCGGGAACGCCGCCGGCGGGCTCTTGCGCAACCTGAACCAGGGCACGCTCATCAACTCGATTGCCGGCATCGTCGGCGGCGGCCTGGGCGGGCAGATCCTGTCGATGGTCGGCGCGGGCGGCGTGGCCGGTGCGGCGGCCTCGGGCGGGATGGATATCGGCGCGATCGTCGCGCAGATCGCCTCGGGCGGCGTCGGCGGCGGTGTCGTGCTGGCGATCGTCGGCCTCGTGCGCAACATGATGGCGCGCTGAGCGGATTCCGCGCCGCCAGGAGCGGACGGATCGTCCCATCCCAACCTGATCCGGCTGTCCGCGGTGCGGTGGTTCGGGGGACCTTCGGGTCCCCCGAATGCGTTCTGGATGCGCTCTGGCCCCCCCGGGGACGGGGTCAGCCCTCGGTCACGAAGCGATAGCCCGCGCCGTCGCGTTCGACCCGGCCCAACCCGCCGGGCAGGTGGAATCCGGCGATGCGCATCTGGTCGGCGACCAGTTGGTCCAGCAGCGAGATACGGGTCGTTGCGGCGAGCGGCTGATCCTGATCCGAGCCGCTGTGCCAGTCCGGTCGCGCAAAGGCTACGTGGTCGTTGCCCAGCGAATCCCCCGTGACCATCAGGCTTTCGGACCCGTCACGCAGTTCGAAGGCCATGTGGCCGGGCGTGTGGCCCGGTGTCAGGCGCGCGGCGACGCCGGGCAGGATCTCGGCGCCATCCTCGAAAAAGGTCACGATGTCCGCGATGGCCTCGAGCCGGCGCTGCGCGCCGACCGCAAAGGCCGTGCGCGCCTGACCGATGCTCGACACGGTGTTGGGGTCCATCCAGTAGTCGAACTCGGCCCGGCCCATGAGGATCTCGGCGTTCGGCAGGAACGGGTCGCCGAAATCGTCGAGCATCCCCCAGATGTGATCGGGGTGGCCGTGGGTCACCACCAGATGGGTGATGTCCTCGGGCGCCAGGCCGATCGCGTCCAGCGTCTGCGGCAACAAGCCCGCGGTCGGCTGGAAATCGGGCCCTGAGCCGATGTCGAACAGCACCACCCGGTCCTGGTGACGCAGCAACGTCAGGTTGCACGGCGGCATCAGCGGGCCGGCGGGCACGTGACGGGCGCTGAGAATGGCCTCGGCCTCGGGCTCGGGCATCGGGCCCAGGATGAAGTCGCGCGGCAGCACCAGATTGCCGTCCGACAGCATCTCGATCGTCATCGTGCCCAGTTGCGCGGTGGCCTGCGCCAGCACGCGGCGCGGCAGGGCCGGCGCGGCCAGCAGGGCGGCCCCGCCCATCATCAAGGTGCGGCGTGAAATCTGCATGGAATCCCCCAGAACAGGCCCGCGCCCCATCGGGGCCGGGGCGTTGCAAACCCGGTCCGCCAAGCGGTGGGAGAACACGCCCGCGAACCATCCCCAACATAACGTCCCCCGGGGCGAAGGCAAGACTTCATGCAAGATTTTGCATGTCATCGCACGGCAAGGACCGTGCCGGCTATGGCGGGATATCCAAAGACCGGGGCTTGCTTTTTCCCCGGTGAACCGGGAATCTGCGGCCCTGTATCCGCCGGAACCGGCGCGCCACGGCAGGGGGCCCCGCATGGACAGCATTTCCTTTGGCGTCATGGCCGCCCTGATCGGGCTGGTCGCGGGCGTTGTTCTGGGGTTGTCGGCGAGGCTGGGCAATTTCTGCACGCTGGGCGCGCTGGAAACCGCGGTCTACGGCGGCGATCAGCGCCGACTCAGGCTGTGGGGCATCGTTCTGGCGGTGTCGATCAGCGGGGTGTATCTGGGCGCCGCGACGGGACATGTCGAGATCGCGCAGACCTTTTACCACCAGATCGCCTGGAATCCCTGGGCCTCGGTCGTTGGCGGCCTGCTGTTTGGCTATGGCATGGCGCTGGCGGGCAATTGCGGCTTTGGCGCGCTGGTGCGTTTTGGCGGCGGTGACTTGCGGTCGCTGGTGGTGGTGGTGGTCATGGGCGTGGTCGGCTTCATCACCCTGTCGGGGCCGCTGGCGCCGCTGCGGGTGGCGCTGTTCGAGCAACGCACCGCGCAGGGCCCGCAGGGCATCGCCGCCACGATCGAGGCCATCGCCGGGGTGCCGCAACTGGTCAGCGCGCTGGTGATCGCCGCCGGTTTGCTGATCTGGGCGCTGGCCTATGGCCCGTTGCGCCGCGCCCCGAGCGAGATGGCCTGGGGCCTCGTCGCCGGGCTGGCGGTGGTCTTTGCCTATTGGGGCACCAGCTGGGTCTGGCAGGAAAGTTTCGGCGAGGTCGGGGTCGAGGGGCTGTCCTTCACCGCGCCTGTAGGGCGCACGATCCTGTTTCTGATGACCGCCACCGCGGGCGGGATCAATTTCTCGGTCGGCGCGGTGCTGGGGGTGATGGCGGGCGCGCTGGCCGGATCCCTCTGGCGCGGCATGTTCCGCTGGGAAGCCTGCGAGGACCCGCGCGAACTGGGCCGCCAGGTCGGCGGCGCGGCGTTGATGGGCGTCGGCGGCGTGATCGCGCTGGGATGTTCGGTCGGGCAGGGGGTCAGCGCCTTTGCCACGCTGGCCTGGTCGGGCCCGGTGACGCTGGCGGCCATCGCCGCCGGCGCGTTGGCGGGGTTGCGCGGCCTGATCGGCGCGGCCGAGGCCGAATAGGCCCCCCCCCGGCGTCATCCGGCGTCATCCGGCCAGAAAGGCGTCCACCTGCGCCAGCACCGGCGCGACCGCGGTGCGGATCGCCTGACCCGCGCGCAGGTCGGTCAGGATGCCTTCGACCTTGTCCTGGATGAAGCCCTCGGTATCGTCCCACAGCATCGGCCGGGCCGCGTCGGGGGCGCCCAGTGCCACGCCGCGCGCCGCGCGGTAGAGCGCGCGGTTGCGCACCGACAGCAGGTCCGAGGCGTCGTAGTGCCCCGGGCGCACCGTCGCCGCCCGCAATTCGACGGCCTGCACGGCAAAGACCAGCGCGGCGGCCAGGAAATGCTCGCTCGCCTCGACGCTGTCACGCGCCAGATTGGCGGCGTTCATCGCCTGGCTGTTGATGTTCTGGTTGAACTGTTCGGCGTGCGAGGGGTAGAGATCGGCCATCGAGCGGCCATAGAACTGCACCAGCGGCGCGACCGAATTGCAGGTCAGTTGCAGCGATTTCAGCCCCATGTTCAGGCCGTGGCCGGTGTTGCCCACAAGCGACGGCGGCAGGCCGTTGTTGAACTCGGGTGTGACAAGCATGGCGATCTGCACATCCAGATGTTTCAACAGCATCGCCAGATGCAGGCGGATCTGGTCGCTGGCGATGGCGGTGTATTGGGCCAGGAAATTGCCGGTGTGATAGACCTCGCCGGTGTCCGGATCGACCAGGGGGTTGTCGTTGGCGCTGTTCGCTTCGGTCACGATCTGGCGCGCCGCCATGGCCAGCCCGTCGGCGATGGGGCCCGTGTATTGCGGCAGGCAGCGCAGCGAATAGCGATCCTGGATCAGCTTGCCCTGGCGGTGGCCGCGCGCGCCCGCGGCCTCGGAGCGGATCAGCGACGATCCGTCCAGCAGATCGCGCATCAAGGCCGCGCTGAACACTTGCCCGGGGTGCGGCTTGACCGCTTGGATGGTCGGGTGAAAGGACTGGTTGGTGGCCAGAAGCGCCTCGGCCAGCAGGGCCTGCGTGTGCAGCCCCAGCGCGAAAACTGTCGCCGCGCGCCCCATGGCGTTCGCCGCGACCCCGGTCGAGGCCGTGGTGCCGTTGTTCAGCGCCAGCCCTTCCTTGGGGCGCAGCACCAGCGGGTCCAGCCCCAGCCGCGCCAGCGCCGTGTGGCAGTCCAGCACCGCGCCGTCCCAATCGACCAGAAAGCCCGGGTCCAGCCCGATCACGCTGGCCCCGATATAGCTGAGGGGCACCAGATCGCCCGACGCCCCGATCGAGCCGCGCTGATACGCCTGTGGCGTGACGCCCGCGTTCAGAAAGGTCACGTAGCGTTGGATCAACTCCAGCCGCACACCGGAATAGCCCTTCATCAGCGAATTCGCGCGCAGCAGCATGGCCGCGCGCACGTCCTCGGTCGGCAGGCGCGGCCCGGTTGCGGTCTTGTGGTGCCACAGCGCGATGTGCTGCAATTCGACCATGCGTTCGACCGGGACGCGCTGGTCGGCCATGCCACCGTAAAGCGTGGTCACACCGTAGACCTGCTCGCCTTCGGCGACCGCGGTTTCGATCCGCCCTTGCGAGGCCGCGACCCGCGCCAGAACGTCCGGCGCCCGGGACAGGGCGACCTTGGCGCCCCTGGACACGGCGACGATATCCGCGAGGGTCAGCCCCTCGCCGCTGATGGTGATCATGCTGCCCTCCCGTGCGAATCCCTGCGCAAGGCTAGCAGGACGGCGGGGCCGGGCAATGGGTGTTTTCCACGGAAACTAAACGGCGCGCGCGCGGATCGGCCCCCCAAAGGGACGAAGGGTCAGGGAATGATGCGCTGATAGCGCACGCCCGCCAGCGAGGCGCCGGCGATCAGCCCGGCCTGGCCGAACACGACCGCGATCACCGGGGCGAACAGCGTCGTCGTCTGCACGCCGGCGGACCCGCCCTGCGTCGGCGTCGCATAGCGGATGTCGGCCGAGGCCGCCCAGCCCTCGCCAGCGCGGAAATCGGCCAGCGCCTGCGGCGTCATGAAGAACAGCACATGGGCATATTGCTGCGCGCCGATTTGCAGGCCCGCGCTGAGCCGCGTGGCCGAATAGTAATCGACCGTCGCGTCGTTGATCCTGAGCGCGCCTTGCCCGAAGGACCCGCCGATGAACAGCCCGGCCTCGGTCACCAGGGGCATGTAGAGAATGCCCTGGGCGTCCTGGAACAGGGTGTCCAGTTCAGGGTGGTTCTGGCGCAGGTAGTCCCGGGTGGCGTCCACCCGGCTGTCCAGCCGCTCGGCGTTGAAATTGCCGACCGGGTTGCCGCAGGCGGCCAGGGTGGCCAGGGCGGCACCGCCGGTCAGCAGGCCGCGACGCGAAAGCGTGCGCGAAGAACGCGAAATCTGGGTCATGCTCAACCTCTTTGTGGCGGCCCGGGATCTGTCGCCCCGTGACCGAAAATCCTGTGTCGGAAAACTATACGAGTCCTTGCGGCGCTTGTCACCTGCGCCGCAAGCCCTTGGGCGAATCGTTGCCCAGACCGCCGGTCAGCCGCGCAGCGCCCGCGCCGCCGCCGGCGCGAAATAGGTCAGCACCCCGTCGCATCCCGCGCGCTTGAACGACAGCAGGCTTTCCAGCATCACCGCGTCGCCCAGCCAGCCGCGGTCGATCGCACCCGCCAGCATCGCGTATTCGCCGCTCACCTGATAGGCAAAGGTCGGCACGCCGAATTCGTCTTTCACCGCGCGGCAGATGTCCAGATAGGGCATACCCGGCTTGACCATCACCATGTCGGCCCCCTCGTCGAGGTCGCGCGCCACGCAGCGCAGCGCCTCGAGCCGGTTCGCGGGATTGACCTGATAGGTCTTCTTGTCGCCCACCAGCCGCCCCGAGGCCCCCACCGCGTCGCGGAACGGCCCGTAAAAGGCGCTGGCGAACTTGGCCGCGTAACTCAGGATCGCGACCTTCTGGAAGCCGGCGGCCTCGGTCGCCGCGCGGATCGCGCCGACACGGCCGTCCATCATGTCCGAGGGGCCCAGGATGTCGGCGCCGGCCTCGCATTGCGCGAGGGCCATCTTCACCAGCGCCTCGACCGTTTCGTCATTCACGATCTGGCCATCCACCACGAACCCGTCATGGCCGTTGATGTTGTAAGGATCGAGCGCAATATCCGTCATCACCGCCATGTCCGGCAACGCGGCCTTGAGCAGGCGGATCGCGCGATTGGTCAGGTTTTCGGGGTTCCAGGCCTCGGCGCAATCCTCGGTGCGCAGCGCCGCGGCGGTATAGGGGAACGGACAGATCGCGCCCACACCGGCCGCGTGCGCCTCGGTCGCCTTGCGCAACATCACGTCCAGCGACAGGCGGCTGACCCCGGGCATCGACGCCACCGGCTCTTCGATGCCCTGGCCCTCGCGGATGAACACCGGCCAGATCAGATCGGCGGCGGTGACGGCGTGTTCGGCCACCAGGTCGCGCAGCGCATGGGTGCGACGCAACCGGCGCAGGCGGGCGGCGGGAAAAGGGGCTGGGGCGTGGACGGGCATGGGCGATCTCCCTGGAACTTGCGGCCTTGGTGCCACGCGCGGGCCGCGACCTCAAGTCCCAGGTCGGTTTCCCGGTTGGCCCCGCCGGGAAACATGATTAATCAGAGAGAGTCTCTGATTGCGCGGCGGACTGTGACGGATTCTCTGTTCTCCACGATCGACCTCAGGTCGTTCTCGAATGTCTGGTTCTGGCTCGTGCTGGCGGTTGCCTGGTCGAACGCCAGCCATTTCCTGTTGGGCGTGCCCTTCGACCTGGTGCAGAGCGCGCGCCGCAAGGGGGGCGCGGCGATGGCCGATTTCGAGACCCTGGCCCGAATCCAGTCGCGCCGCCGTATGGAGATCATGGAGCGCGCCGGCGTCTGGCTGGTGGCGTTCTGGATGGCCGTGCTCAGCGCGCTGGCGGTTCTGGGTTTTCGCTATGGTCTGGAATTCGCACAGGCGGTGCTGCTGCTGCTGGGGCCCTTGACGCTGGCCGCCTGGCTGACGCTGCGACTGGCCGCCCGGATCGAGCGCGGCCTCTACCCCGAGGGCACCGCGATGGCGCGCGCTTTTGGCCGGCTGCGGATCCTGGTGCAGGCGATCGGGCTGTTCACGATCCTTGTCACCACGATGTGGGGCATGTGGCAGAACCTGACCCTGCGCGCCCTCGGCTGAAAGGAAAGACACCATGGCCAACGACCGCCTGGTGATGGGCGGCGCGCCCGAAGGGTTCGACGCCGAAATCCTGCGCCGCGAGGTCGCCCGCCGCGGTACCCCGGTGATTCATGTCGCGCGCGACGACAAGAGGCTCGAGGCGATGCGCGCGGCGCTTGCGTTCTTCGCCCCGGATCTGGTGGTGATCGGCCTGCCGGCCTGGGATTGCCTGCCCTATGACCGCGTCTCGCCGAACCCCGATATCCTGGCGCGGCGCATGGCCACGCTGGCGGCGCTGGCGCAGGGTGTGCCCGGGCCCTTCGTGCTGCTGACCACGCTGAACGCGGCGATGCAGAAGCTGCCCGCGCGCGATCTGGTCCGCACCTCGAGCTTTACCGCCCAGGTCGGGCGTCCCCTGAACGAGGGCGCCCTGCGCGCCTATCTGGCGCGGATGGGCTATTCGCCCAGCCCGACGGTGACCGAGCCCGGCGATTTCGCCGTGCGCGGCGGTATCCTGGACATCTATCCCCCGGGCGACGCCGAACCCGTGCGCCTGGACCTGTTCGGCGATGTGCTGGACGGGCTGCGCCGCTTTGACCCGGTGACCCAGCGCACCACCGGCACGCTGGACCGGCTGGAACTGGCGCCCGCGTCCGAGGTGATCCTGGACGAGGCCTCGATCGCGCGGTTCCGCCAGAGCTATCGCGCCGAATTCGGCGCCGCAGGGTCGGACGATCCCCTGTATGAGGCGGTCAGCGCGGGGCGCAAGCATCAGGGGATGGAGCATTGGCTGGGCTTCTTCCACGAGCGCCTGGAAACGGTCTTCGATTACCTGCCGGGCGCCTCGGTGCTGCTGGACGATCAGATCGACGCCGTCCGCGCGGCGCGCTGGGACACGATCGCCGACCAATACGACAACCGGCGCGAGGCGCTGGCGGTCAAGGCGCGTGTGGACACCGTCTACAAGCCCGCCGCGCCCGGCACGCTCTATCTGGACGACGCGGGCTGGCAAGCGGCGCTGGCCCCCCTGCGCAGCGTTCGCCTTTCGCCCCTGCCGCAACCGCCGGGGCCCGGCGTGCTGGATTCCCAGGGCCGGGCCGGGCGCAATTTCTCGCTGGAACGCCAGCAGGATGATGTGAACATTTTCAAGGCCCTGCGCGATCATGTTCAGATCGAGCGGCAAACCCGCGCGGTGGTCATCGCGTCATGGTCCGAGGGCGCGCGCGAACGCTTGCAAGGCTTGCTTGCCGAGCACGGGCTCACCGACGCGATACCGATCCGCGATGCCCGCGACCTGACCGGCAAGGGACAGGTCGCGCTGGCTGTCTGGCCCCTGGACGCGGGGTTCGTCACCCCGGAACTGACGGTTCTGTCCGAACAGGACGTGCTGGGCGAGCGCCTGATCCGCGGCGCACGCAAGCGCAAGGCCGAGAATTTCCTGACCGAGGCCCAGAGCCTGACCGCCGGGGACCTCGTGGTGCATGTGGACCACGGTGTCGGGCGGTATACGGGTCTGGAAACCATCACCGCGATGGGCGCCCCGCACGAATGCCTGGCGCTGGAATACGCGGGCGGCGACCGACTGTATCTGCCGGTCGAGAACATCGAACTGCTGAGCCGCTATGGCCATGAAGAGGGGCTTCTGGACAAGCTGGGCGGCGGCGCCTGGCAGGCCAAGAAGGCGCGCCTGAAGCAGCGCATCCGCGAGATGGCGGACAAGCTGATCCGCATCGCCGCCGAGCGCGAGTTGCGCAAGGCTCCGATCCTGAACCCGCCCGAAGGCATGTGGGAGGCCTTTGCCGCGCGCTTTCCCTACGCCGAGACCGACGACCAGTTGAAGGCCATCGAGGACGTGATCGAGGATTTCGATCGCGGTCGCCCGATGGACCGGCTGGTGGTGGGCGACGTGGGGTTCGGCAAGACCGAGGTCGCGATGCGCGCCGCCTTCATCGCCGCCATGTCGGGCCTTCAGGTCGCCGTGGTCTGCCCGACGACCTTGTTGGCGCGCCAGCATTTCCACAGCTTTTCCGAACGGTTCCGGGGGTTTCCGCTGGTTGTCAGGCAATTGTCGCGGTTTGTTGGCGCCAAGGAAGCCGCCGCGACCCGCGAAGGTCTGACAAATGGAACGGTCGATATCGTGGTCGGCACCCACGCGATCCTGGCCAAGCAGATCCGGTTCCGCAACCTGGGCCTGATGGTGATCGACGAAGAGCAACATTTCGGCGTCCAGCACAAGGAACGGCTGAAGGAGATGCGCTCGGACGTGCACGTTCTGACGCTGACCGCGACGCCGATCCCGCGCACGCTGCAACTGTCGTTGACGGGGGTGCGGGACCTGTCGCTGATCTCGACTCCGCCGATCGACCGGCTGGCGATCCGCACCTATGTCAGCGAGTTCGACACCGTGACGATCCGCGAGGCGTTGCTGCGCGAACGCTACCGGGGCGGGCAGAGCTTTTATGTCGTTCCGCGTATCAAGGACCTGCCCGAAATCGAGGATTTCCTGAAGACGCAGGTGCCCGAAGTGTCGGTTCTGGTCGCGCACGGGCAGTTGGCGGCGGGCGATCTCGATGAGCGCATGAATGCGTTCTACGATGGCAAGTATGACGTGCTTCTGGCGACGACCATCGTCGAATCCGGCCTGGACATCCCGCAGGCGAACACCATGATCGTGCATCGCGCCGACATGTTCGGTCTGGCGCAGCTCTATCAGATTCGCGGCCGCGTGGGCCGGTCCAAGACGCGCGCCTATTGCTATCTGACCACCAAGCCGCGCACGCCGCTGACGCCTCAGGCACAGCGCCGCCTGAAGCTGCTGGGGTCGATCGACAGCCTGGGCGCTGGGTTCACCATTGCCTCGCAGGACATGGATCTGCGCGGGGCCGGCAATATCCTGGGCGAGGAACAATCGGGCCATATCAATGAGGTAGGCTACGAGCTTTATCAGCAGATGCTGGAGGAAACGATTGCCCGCCTGCGCTCGGGCGAGCTGTCCGACCTGAGCGATGGCCAATGGGCGCCGCAGATCAATCTGGGCGTGCCGGTGCTGATCCCGGAAACCTATGTCACCGATCTGGACGTGCGGCTGGGGCTGTATCGGCGCCTGTCCACGCTGGAAAAGAAGGTCGAATTCGAAGGGTTCGCCGCCGAACTGATCGACCGTTTCGGCGAATTGCCCAAGGAAGTGAACACGTTGCTGGCCGTCGTTCGGATCAAGGCCCTGTGCAAGCGCGCCCATATCGCCCGGCTGGATGCCGGGCCCAAGGGTGCGACGGTGCAGTTCTATCAGGATAAATATCCCAATCCCAAGGGGTTGGTCGAATTTCTTCATGCGCAGTCCGGGGCCCGTATCCGCGACAACAAGGTCGTTCTGCCCAGCGACTGGACCAGCGAGAAGGACCGCCTGCGCGGCGCCTTTGCCATCGCCCGCGCGCTGGCGGAAAAGGTTGCCTAGGCGGTTGCCAAATCGGGGTGCCGGGCCCACACTCGGCCGCGCATCGTGTTCGATTTACGCCGGCGGACCGGGGCCGCGCCCCCGACCCGGCCACCACAGGAGCCACCGTGGCCCGTAACGGAACCCCGCTTCTCGCCGTCCTGATCGACGCCGACAATTCCTCGCCAAAATGGGCCGAGGCCATTTTCGAGGAGATCGCCAGTCTGGGCGAGGCCTCGGTGCGGCGCATTTACGGTGACTTTTCGCGCCAGCAACTGTCGGGCTGGCAGGAAAAACTGCCGACGCTCGCGCTGGTGCCGCACCATCAGCCGGCCAACACCGTGGGCAAGAACTCGTCGGACATCGCGCTGGTGATCGACGCCATGGACCTGCTGCACACCGGCCGGTTCGACGGCTTTGTCCTGATCAGTTCGGACAGCGATTTCACCCGCCTGGCCAGCCGCATCCGCGAACAGGGGCTGGACGTCTATGGCATCGGTCAGAAAAAGACCCCGGACGCCTTCAGGAAAGCCTGCAAGCGGTTCATTTTCGTGGAAAATCTGTTGCAGCAGGATGAGCCGCGCGAAACCCCGCGCCGCGATCATGCCAAGGATGCGATCCCGATGATCAACGCCGCCATGATGGCCATCGACCCCGAAGGCGAGTGGTTCCCGCTGGGCCTGATCGGGCAGACCATCCAGGCCAGTCATCCCGATTTCGACAGCCGCAGTTTCGGCGTGGCGAAACTGTCCGATCTGGTGGAAAAGGCCGGCCGCTACGAGATTCGCCGCGACGGCGCGCAGGTGCAGGTCCGCCGCCGCGATTGAGGGCGTTCTAGCGCCGGGGCGGAATGGCGTAGGTCATGCCCGCGCGGGCCAGAACGTCCTCGGACCCCTCTGAGCGGATCAGCACGTCGCCCACCGCGAGCGTCTTGCCCAGTTTCAGCAGGCGCGCCTGGCCGATCAGGTCGCGCCCGGCCTGGGGTTTGCGCATGAAGTCCATTGAGGCGTTGGTCGTCACCGCCAGCGCCACGGGTCCGATCATGCCAAGCAGCACCGCATACATCGCCAGATCCGCCAACGAGAACATCGACGGCCCGCTGACCGTGCCGCCCGGTCTGAGATGGCCGTCCCCCACAAGAAGCCGCACATCGGCCTCCATCGGGGCGACGCGCTCGACCCGGTAATCCGCCGCCACTTGCGGAAATTCGCGCGCCATGAAGGCGTTCAGCGCCTCGTGGTCCATCATCACCGACATGCTTTCCTCCCTGCGTCGCCCCGACTAAGGTGCGGGAAACCGGGCAAGGAGGGCAAGATGAGCGGTGATCTGGTTCTGTGTGACGTTGCGGAAAAGGTGGCGGTGGTGACGATGAACCGTCCGGCGGCGCTGAATGCGCTGTCCGACGCGCTGCTGGCGGCGATGACCGGCACGCTGTCGCGGCTGGCCGAGGATCCGGCGGTCAAGGTGGTGGTCATCAAGGGTGCGGGCAAGGTGTTCTGCGCCGGCCACGACCTGAAGGAGATGCAGGCCGGGCGGGCCTCGGCCGACAAGGGCGCGGCCTATTTCGCCGATCTCTTCGGGCGCTGCGGGTCGCTGATGCAGTTGATTCCATCGATGCCGCAACCGGTCATCGCGCAGGTGCACGGGATCGCCACGGCCGCGGGCTGCCAGTTGGTGGCGAGCTGCGACATGGCGGTCGCGGCCGAGGACGCGCGCTTTGGCGTGAACGGGGTGAACATCGGGCTGTTCTGTTCCACGCCGATGGTGGCGCTGACCCGCAACCTGCCGCGCAAACAGGCGTTCGAGATGCTGACCACGGGCGAATTCATCCACGCCGACCGCGCGCGCGAGGTCGGTCTGATCAACCGCATCGCCGCGCCCGACCAGCTTCAGGCCGAGACGATGGCACTGGCGCAGACCGTCGCGGGCAAGCTGGGCGCGGCGGTGCGGATCGGCAAGCGGGCCTTCTATCAGCAGATGCAGATGCCGCTGGATCAGGCCTATGCCTATACCGGCGGCGTGATGGCCGAGAACATGCTGCTCAGGGATACCGACGAGGGGATCAGCGCCTTCATCGAAAAGCGCAAACCCGACTGGGCGTGATCAGCGCAACCCGAAATTGGCCAGCGCCTCGGCCAGTTCGGGGGGCAGGTCGTCGTCGCCCGCGCGCAGCGCCGGCAGGTCGCGCGGCGCGTCCTCAGGCTGAAGATAGCGCCAGCCCTGGAAGGGGCGGCGCGGCGCGGGCTCGGTGCGGACCAGATCGGGGTCCAGCACAAAGGCACAGCGGGTGACGCCGTCCGCGCCTTCGACCGGATCAAGGCGCAGGATGCGCTGGCGCACCAGCACCGTGCCCTTGATCACCCAGTAGATCGAGCCGCCATCCAGCACCGCCTGGGCCTGTTTCGGCCACATGCGGGTGACGTGGCGCGGCAGACCGCCGGGCAATTCGCGCGCACGGTCCTTTTGCCAGTCGGCCAGGTCCTCGACCGACTCGCAGCCGACACAGAGTTTGAGGATGTGCAGGGTCATGACGCAATATGTGCTGCGCGCGCGGCCAAGTTCAAGGCCCGATCCGTTGACCCCGTCCCGTGGGCGGACTATCTTCCTGCCTTCCCCGCAGCGCCCAGCAGGACCATCCCATGAGCCGCTTTTCCGCCCCCATCGCCGAGCAGATCTGGGACATGAAATACCGGCTCAAGGATGAGGGGGGAAAGCCCCTCGATGCCACGGTCGAGGACAGCTGGCGCCGCGTCGCGCGCGATCTGGCGTCGGTCGAAAGCGACCCGGCGCTTTGGGAATCGCGGTTCTACGACGCGCTGGCGGATTTCCGGTTCCTGCCGGCGGGCCGCATCCTGGCGGGTGCCGGGACCGGGCGCAGCGTGACGCTGTTCAACTGCTTTGTCATGGGCACCATCCCCGACAGCATGGGCGGCATCTTCGACATGCTGAAAGAGGCCGCGCTGACGATGCAGCAAGGCGGCGGCATCGGCTATGATTTCAGCACCATCCGCCCCAAGGGCGCCCCGGTCGCGGGGGTTGCGGCGGATGCCTCGGGGCCGCTCAGCTTCATGGATGTGTGGGACGCGATGTGCCGCACGATCATGTCGGCGGGCTCGCGGCGGGGCGCGATGATGGCAACGATGCGCTGCGACCATCCCGACATCGAGGATTTCATCGCCGCCAAACAGGATTCCGCGCGGTTGCGGATGTTCAACCTGTCCGTGCTGGTGACGGACCCGTTCATGGAGGCGGTCAAGGCCGGCGGCTCGTGGGATCTGGTGTTCAACGGCCGGATCTATCGCACCGTCGAGGCGCGCGATCTGTGGAACCGGATCATGCGCGCGACCTTCGATTACGCCGAACCGGGGGTGATCTTCATCGACCGGATCAACGCCGCGAACAACCTGGGCTATTGCGAGACGATCGCCGCCACCAACCCCTGCGGCGAGCAGCCGCTGCCGCCCTATGGCGCCTGCCTGCTGGGGTCGATCAATCTGGCGCGGCTGGTCTCGGCCCCGTTCGAGCAGGGCGCCGGGATCGACACGGCGGCGCTGGACGATCTGGTGCGCACGGCCGTGCGGATGATGGACAATGTCGTCGATGCCAGCCGCTTTCCGCTGCCCCAGCAGGCGGAGGAGGCGCGCCTCAAGCGCCGCATCGGGCTGGGGGTGACGGGGCTTGCGGATGCGCTGTTGATGATGGGGTTGCGCTATGGGTCCGACGCGGCGGTCGAACAGACCCGCGCCTGGATGCGGGCCATCGCGCGGGCGGCCTATCTGGCCTCGGTCGATCTGGCGGCGGAAAAGGGGGCTTTTGCGCTGTTCGACGCCGAGAAGTATCTGGCCTCGGGCACGATGCAGGCGATGGACGCCGACGTCCGCGAGGCGGTGCGCGCGCATGGCATCCGCAACGCGCTGCTGACCTCGATCGCGCCGACGGGGACCATCAGCCTCTATGCCGGGAACGTCAGTTCCGGGATCGAGCCGGTCTTTGCCTATGGGTATACCCGCAAGGTG
>Ga0116152_10001955_pt1 | contig 16838 bp, 12 predicted proteins | sample AD_UKC119_MetaG_FD_89894 | JGI IMG/M metagenome (GOLD analysis project Ga0116152, IMG submission 89894) | Active sludge microbial communities of municipal wastewater-treating anaerobic digesters from Hong Kong - AD_UKC119_MetaG | ecosystem: Engineered > Bioreactor > Anaerobic > Digestate... | reverse complement strand
TAACCACTCCATATTTCCCATCAGCAGTAAAATCAATCCAGTTTGGATCGGTACCCACAACTATTTCTTTAATTGCAAGCAAGGATTTTGTATCAATAATACTCACGCTGTTTCGCACCTGACTGGTAATGTATAAACGCGAACCATCAGCCGACAACGCAATTCCGTGCGATGCTTTACCTTCGGACGGGAATTTTTCGTTTTGTGGAAGTTGCACCCAGTTAATAGCCTGCTTTTTCTCTGTGTCGATAACCAATGCCCCATTGAGCCAGCGCAGCGACAGGTAAAGCTTTTTACCGTCATTTGTAATATCAGGTATGCGCGGCCAGCCAAAAACAGGGATTTCACCGGTTGTTTTTAATGTTGAAATATCAAGAACCACCACTTTTTCATCGCCTTCAAGGGTCACATAAAGCAATTTTCCATCAGGCGAAGGCTTCACAATATGAGGATTTCGTCCAACAATAACGGTCTTGTCAATTTCCCATTTGGTTACATCAATTACTGTTAAGGCATTGTCAAAATTTATGGTAACAAAAAGCTTTTTTCCATCTTTGCTGAAAGCCAATTGGTGCGGATGGCTACCGACAGAAATTGTTTTAATTACTTTGTTTGAACTTGCATCAACAACAGAAACGGAGTTGCTGCCTTCGTTGCTCACAGCCACCCATTTGCCATTCGGGCTAACATCTACTCCATGGGGATTTTTCCCTGTGGGAATATCTGCAACCTTGGCAAGAGTAGTCAAATTGATCACTGAAACGGTTGTGTCGTTAAAGTTGGTGATGTATGCACAAGGTGTTTGTGCATATACGCTTAGCCCTATCAGCATCATTAGCAATGCGGTTGAGCCTTTCAGAATGTTTCGAGTTTTCATAACTTTCCTTTTAAGATTTAAAATAATTACTGTTCTAACCACTGTTTAATAAATTCTTTTATCGAATCCGATTGTTGAGCTACTGCACCATAGTTAACTTTCATGGCAACCATATTATCGAGTGACGGAACTGAATTAGGAACTGGGACGTTCTTGTGCAATGGCATTTGTGCGCAGCTTTCAGCCAACATTTTTTCCACTTCAACCGACAATAGATAATCAATGAGCTTTTTCCCATTTTCCTTATTCGGGGAATTTTTAATAAGAGAAACTGTGTTCGGCACAATCAGGTTTCCAAAACCGTTTTGGTCTAGGAAAACCATCTTTACAGGAGCGCCTTCTTTGATAGCCTCGTTTCCATCGTCAGTATCTGTCAATCCCATAGCAACTTCACCAATTGCCACTTTCTTCTTTACATCGCCGTTGCTTGATGCAATTACTACCTTGTTGCGTTTCAGGTCTGACAGGAATTGCTTCGCCTTCTCATTGCCCAATTCTGCAAACAGGGCAGCAATATGAAACGATGTTGTGCCAAACAAAGGATTGGCTATTGCAATTTTCCCTTCGTACTTTTCATTAGTCAAATCAAGGATTGATTGCGGAATATCTTCAAGCTTCACTAAATCAGTATTGACTAGGAGTATTCTTGCACGAGAAGAAAACCCGATCCAATGAAAGTCTTTATCGATGAAGACAGGATTGATGCCTATTGAAGCTGAGGAGTTGTATGATTCGGTAATTCCTTTTTGTTTCAGTACATCGGCACGCATAGGGTCGCCACTCCAGAAAACATCACATTGCGGGTTATCTTTTTCGGTTATCAAGCGATTGAGAACCCCAGTAGATTTTGTTTCTTCGGTATCGAAAATTGCTTTCACTTTTATCCCTGTTTTCTGCTCAAATATTTTCAGGACAGGCTCGCTGAACACCTGGTCAACGCTGGTATAAACAACTACTTCGTTACTATTCCGATTGCACGAAATCAGGCCAAGAAAAATGAGTGGGGCAATCAGAATAAAGAAATAAAACTTTTTCATTCCTCTCGATTTGAATAAAGTACTTGAATATTGTGCTGTAAATTTTGTCATCCTTTGCTTTTGTTTAATTTCAGTTTTTCAATTCTATAAATTCAAAGTAAGTTCCACAGATATAATCGAAGTCGCGAATTAAATCGAGGTAATTATTTTCAAGGTTATATCGGGTTTCTTCGGTGGTAACCAGTGAGCGGAATGATTGAATGTAATTGTCTACACTTTCTTTACCGGAAACATACATACTCTTTTTCGAACTGTAAATCTTGTTCCAGGAATCAAGACTTTCAAAGGAATTAATAAGTTGTTCCTTTTTCTTGGTCAGGCCGTCTTTTAACTTCTCAATATCCGATTTAATCAGTTTTTTCCGGTCTTCAATGGTATATTCAATGGCTGAAATATCGGCCTGAGCCTTGGCTATTGTATTTTTAAGCACAGTATGATCGTATAGTTTTACCTGAAGTCCGGCATCGGCAATCAGAAAATTTCCTTGCCGTGCACCTGCTTTTAAATCATAGTAATTATACCGGCCTCCGGTAGTAGCAAATACATCCCATTTGCCTTTCTGGGCAAGCTTTTTTTTCTCTTCCGCATTTATTTTAATCACGCCCAATACTTTGAATTCAGTATCGTTATTAAGCGCTTTGGTAAAAATACTATCGGCAGGTTCCTCAATATAGTATTTCCCGAAATAGTCAGGTTTGGTAAAATCAACATTGATCACGGCCAGTTGTGAAAGGTTGATTTTATCCACATTCATAAAGCGTTGCATACTCAATTTTATGGAATATAAGGTTATTTCGCATCCTGTAATTTTGGAATTCAGCGATGTGATTTCTCCCTCAATCTGTTCACGATTCCGGATTGAATCATTGGACAGCATGGATTTTAGTTCTTCCCGGTACCGTTTAAGCATCTCATAAGTTTTAATACGTGGCACTAAGTCGTAGTATTGCTCAAGGGCTGCGTGAATATTAGTCTTGACTTCGTCAACATAGTCAAGATTTTTGGTGTAAAGCTCATTTTCTTCAAACGTCCGTTTGATCAATCGGTCAAGTTTCCGGGCAGAAGTGAATAATGGGAAACTTACTTCCGTTTCAACAAAATTGACATTGTGATTTTCGACTTGCCGCCCCCAATCGGTATTATTTCCAAATGAAGCGCTTATTGATGTTCCATCAAAAAACTCCTTTCTCATTCCGGTAGAAAAATCACCAAAAGAAGCGCCGTCTGAATTGGTTACAACTTTTGAATCAACGATCAACGGGTTAAACTGTGTGTATTCGCTTTCGAAGAGCTTAAAATTGTACTTTGCCGCATCCAGTTTATAGTATGCCGCCTTAATTCGGTCGCTATTCTCGAAGGTTAGCTTGATGATATTTTCAGGAAAAAGAGAAGTCGTTTGGTCGAATGGAATTTGTCCAAAGAGGCCGCAAACGGGCAGTAAACAGAGAATTAAAACAAGTTTTTTCATTGGGTGGTTAGTTGGTTAGGTTTTTTTCAATAAAGTTGTCAAAATAGGTTTGGGCATCTGCTTTAGTCCAAAGACCAGACTTTCCAGCTTTGTTAATTGTAGAATCCCGAGTTTCAATAAAAAGCTGGCCATCATAGTAGCAGCGAATGATGTTTTTTTGATGGAATATTGACAGGTTGTGCCAGGTTTGGGCTGTGATTGGCAAACTGTAGCTTTCAATTTGTTTCCGGTTGCCATTGATTACTTTATAAACACGCAAGTTGTTTTCCAACGGATTTGCTCGGGCTAAATAGTAGTTTTCAGTATCCTGATAACGCCAAATCAGGCCACCCCCCTGATCCTCTTTCCCATTAATGGCTTTTAGTGAAACCGATAAGGCAAGGTCTTTCGTCTCTGGTCGATTTGATATTAACAGATTGAATAAATATCCTGTGCCTTTGGACGATGTTTGTCCAACAACCTTCTCCATTTCCTCCGCAATAATTTCCCAATGTCCGGCTGTCCCATTTCCGGTAATGGCTGTAAACCATCCCAGAGGTATTCCACTGGCGCTGATTGAATCAAAGTTTGCTTTGTAATCAGCATTTACAAATAACGAATCAAGGGTTTGGTTCGCTTTGATAGCAACCGGATTTTTGGGTTGACATGCCGTAAAAAGCATCAGAAGAAAAAAATGAAATCCGATATTCTTCATGTTTTTGTTGTAAAGGTAAGGTCACAACATGAAGAAAAGATGAAGAATCGGGTCAGGCCAGAGGTAAATTTACTTTTATTGTCGTACCACTTCCGAGAGTGCTGGAAATAGAAATAGTTCCAAAGTGAGCTTCAACAATGGTTTGAGATACGGCCAATCCCAAACCATAACCGCCGCTTTGACGCGATCTTGACTTTTCTACGCGATAAAACCGTTCAAAAATATGAGGCAAATGCTCCGGCGAAATACCTATACCATTGTCATTGATGCTGAATAAAGCCTCGTTTTTATCCTTTGTTAATTCAATACCGATCTTCCCATTTTCGGGAGTGTATTTCACAGCATTGTCTGCAAGGTTCAAAAGCAACTGGTACAATCGCGATTTATCCCCGTAAACCTCTAGATCGTCAGTTATCGAAACCTCAATAACTTGTTGCTTGTTTTCAGAAAGTACCATCAGATCATCATATAAGGCATGGACTAATTCAGATAAATTAATTAAAGGGAAGTCATTCAGGGAAATTTTTTCTTTTGGAGAAGCTAAAAGCAATAGGTTGTTAATCAAATTAGAAAGACGTGCCAGTTCCTCTATGTCTGACTGAATTCGTACGCGATAATTATATGGAAGTTCCTGTTGTCCAGCAAGCTTCTCCCATTGTGTCCGTAAAATTGCCAAAGGTGTTTTCAGTTCATGAGAGGCATCAGCAATGAACTGTTGTTGCGAGTCGAATGCCCGTTCAAGCCTCTGGAGCAAATTATTGAAAGTTCCGGACAGTTGACCAAGCTCATCATCCGGATTGGGGCTAATGATTCGTTTTGAAAGATTTTTTTCATAAATCTCATCAACCTGTTTGCGAATCTGCTCTACAGGTGCAAGCGTTTTACGGGCAAGAAAACGTCCGCTAAAAAATAATAGCATAATGATTGAAATGCCAAGAACCACCATTAACAGCCCGATGCGATCAAGTATTTTTTTTTCGTCGGAAACAGGGATGACAACTTCTACCCATCCCGAAAACTGATACCCTTCATTTATTGGAAACACAACCGACGAAAACCATTGTTCCTTATCTTCAAAATCGTAAAACCAGTGGCTTACTTTTGAACTCTGAACAATCTTCTGAATACTAACAGTTTCAGGCATAACAGCAAAGACCGGGGCTGGATGATAGAGGCTACCATCTTGCCTTATCATCCGAAACCAATACAAAGGGTTGGCATTAAAATCACCTTCTGGCAGGTCTGAAAACGATTGTGATTCTTTATCGAATGTTTCGGAAAGTTTATGGGCATAGGTTAACAATTCGTTTCTCGATTTTGATTTAAGTGAGTACGCGATTGAGGAATACAAAATGACACAGAACCCTGTTAAGAGTCCAAATAATATAGTGGTGTATAAAACCGATAACTTTCCCCGTATGGTTAACTGTATTTTATTCATCTTTAATCATATAGCCTAGTCCTCTGATTGTCTGAATCAATTTTCCCGGTGAATCCGAATCAACTTTTTTTCGAATATTTCTAATGTGGACATCCACAAAGTTAGTCATCGTATCGTAATTATCCTGCCAAATGTGTTCTGCAATGGTAAGCCGGGAAAGCGCCCGGTTTTTATTGTAGGCCATAAATTCAAGGATCTGAAATTCCTTAGCGGTCAGATTTATTGTCCGCCCGTCTCTGGTTACCTCACGTTTAGTTGTGTCAATTATCAAATCATCAATACAAATTGCACTGGTTTTTTGATTGTTTTTTCGTCGCAACAACATTCGCACCCTTGCCGAAAGTTCATCCATAGCAAAGGGTTTGGTCAGGTAATCGTCAGCTCCCGAATCTAATCCGTCAACTTTGCTCGTAGTATCGCCAAGAGCAGTAAGCAGGAGTACAGGTGTAGTTATATCATCATCACGAAGTTTTTTGAGTATGGAGAGTCCATCTAATCCAGGCAATAAAATATCAAGTATAATTAAGCTATATATTTCAAACAAAGCCTTATTCAAACCTGTGATTCCATTGTTTGCCCACTCCACCCGATAGAGTTCAGCAGTTAGACGCTCTTTGATGTTTTGAGCAATTGTAGGTTCATCTTCAATCAACAAAATATTCATAAAACCTTATTATTGGAATACAGATATACCTGAATTTATTTTATGCACGGATTTTCCTTTAAATTATCGCGACTCAAAGTGAAATCTTTTAATTCGCTGCCAGTTAAATTTGCAGCAATTTCTTTAAACTTAGCATTCTGTTGGTTTAATAATTTCTGTAAACTATCCATCGAATTTTCATATTGGCTATCTATGAATCTGTCTTTTTCTGAAATTGCTTTTGTGATTTCTTGAAGGTCGCCAAGGCATCGTTTGTAATCGTTATCCGCATCCCGTCGCAACTTTATTTGTTCTATTTGTTGATTAAAAGCATCAACATTCTTCGCTGAATTTACTTTTAATGAATAGATCTTATTTTCATAAGCGGGAGTTGAAAAGTGTCCATACATGTCCGATTGCTTGTCTCTTTCTGCCCTGTACTTTTTAAGATATTCTGAGTTTTCTGTTTTAATTTTTTCTTCCAGTAATTTTATTTCTGTCCTATACCCTGAATTTGCTTTCAAAAGACTCTTTTCAGCCGCCTCTTTTTCTATTATAAAAGCCTTTGCAACAGCTTTCTTGTCGTTCGTACGGCTAACTGTATCGGTAATATAGGCACACTTTATTTCAGCGTATTTGTTTAACCATTGTTGTTTTTCATCCTTACAGGAACTAAAATAAGTGATAATAAATACAACATACAAAATGTATTTTGGAAATCGCATCATACTTTTAAATCTGGATTCCAAGTATGTCGTTCATTTGAAACGTATTTTGCCCAACTGTACAGGGCATCATAGATTTTCATGCCTACATTCAGCATTTCATGGTCATCTTTTATATTGTGGGAAAGCCCTGCCGATATTGCCCAAAGCCCTGCTGATTGTCCTGCCAAATCAAAACGGTCAGTATCTGCTCCACGGACAATAACCGCCAGTTGTAAAAGTGCAGGATCGGTGAGATTGTGTTTCCTTACTATGGTGTCAAAAGTGCAAAATTCACCTTCATGAGAATATTCAACGTTCGGAATATCAAACGGAGTTGCTCCCAACTCATTCGCCTTTAACAGCACCTGATCAGTAGGTACATATATAAACTCGGCTTCTTTGTCAACAAAATTCTTAATCAACCACGGACAAGCTATGCGGTCAATCTTTGGTCGTTCTCTGGTAATCCATTTCATAGTAATGTTTTTAAAATTAGACCAATAATAGCAGCAACCAGTATAATATAAGGTTCCTGAACCTTTTTAAAGTAAAGTATAACAAACACCGTAGCAATGGCAATCAATGCGGTTGCTAAGTCGGTAATGCTTCGTGTACCAATAATTACCACTGCCCCAACCAAGGCTCCAATCACAGCGGCTGTGATTCCATCGACAAATGCTTTGATCGACTGGTTGTGTCCATATTTTTTGAAATAAGGAGCCGGAATAACTGTGAACAAGTAACAAGGCAAAAATGTCGCCAATGCCGCTACACATGCACCCGGAAATCCTGCAACCAAATAGCCAATAAATCCGACAGTGATTACCACAGGGCCAGGCGTAATCATAGCTACAGCAACCGCATCCACAAATTGATGTTCACTGAGCCACTGATGATCAACCACTACTCCGCCATGAAGAAAGGGAACGATGGCCAGTCCGCTACCAAAAACAAAGGCGCCAGCTTCGGCAAAAAACAGGGCTATATCCCATAAAGTACCCAATTCATAGCTCCAAAAACCAATTCCAGCAAGTAGCAAAATGCTGTTTACTGTTCGGGGTTTCCTGATCCAATCGGGCGGTGCTTTTACAATCATATAAATCATTCCGGCAGCTACAAAGAATAAAACATTCTCGGCTTTCGTAATTACCGTAATTGCCACACCAAGGATATAAAACAACCACAGCATCCAATTTTGCTTGACTGATTGCAGGTTGATTTTTCCGACTGATTTAATCGTGAGCTTGTACGAACTCATGGCAATGATTCCGATAACGGAAGCTCCAACACCATAGAAAACAGCTTGCATCCAAGGCAATCCACCATAGATTTTGTAAGCAATTCCAAGCAAAACAACCATTACGAACGAAGGGATGATAAATGCCATTCCACAAAGCGATGCTCCAATGATACCGTAATGGACATATCCCAAATAGATTCCCAGTTGAGCAGCCAGCGGACCGGGAGCAAGTTGCGCAAGGGCAAGCCCTTCTTTATATTCCTCTTCAGAAATCCATTTCTGGGTTTCAACCAGATCGCGGTGCATATAACCAACCAGCGCAACAGGTCCACCAAATCCGGAATAACCTAATTTGAAGAAATATAGAATGAGTTGTCGGAGTGTATAGTTCTGATCTGTTTTACCTGTCATATTCTCAATGTGATTTTAAACTATTTTCAACTTAAACAAGTCAGAATAATTAAAGTTGTTTCGCAAAATTGCGATTGTACTTATTCAAGAAATATCAGCCTTTTAAATCATTAACAAAAACCAAAAACTGATTTCAATTGTTTTTTTTATATTTTTGAGCCCGATGAGAAAAAATATACTCGCCATATTATTAGTCGTTTCATTTATGATGGTGGTCATCCATGAGATGATCCCGCACCATCATCATGGTATGGATGATGATATTGAGCTCTTCTCATATCAACATCATACCAATAAACAGGGGACTAATTCCGAAACCGATCATACCAATCACTTTCCGATACCTGCCCATCATCATGTGTCGGCTTCCGAAGGTTTTGATCTTGTTCGGGTAAGCACAAACTTAGAAAGAGAGATTACTTCCCCCTTTTGTTTTTTTGTCCCGGATTATTTGTTGCGCATCCCTGATGCAGAACCTCCGGAAAGTACATTTTATTCTTACTTTACAGTTCCCCTTAATTCCCACCCATTCATCATTTCCCCCAATGCCATGCGGGGAAGTCCTGCTGTTGCCTGAATATTCCCAAAGTATCTTTTTATTTTATTACTCCCACCCTGTGGGTAAATTACCTTATAAATCATTAATTTATGAAGCGATTATTTTTTTACGCGATTGCCGCGCTGCTAATGGTAGCCTGCCAATCGAAACAGAACAATTCGGGCAATTCTAAAGAAGGAGCTGCAACAACTGAACTCCCTTCACTTGCATACACCCTCTATACTGATAATACCGAATTATTTGCAGAGTTCCGCACTCTTGTGGTTGGCGATACGACCAAACTAGCTGGTCATTTTACCAAACTGGGAAATTTATTTACTGCTATAACCGATGGAACCATTACCATGTCGATAGTGGTTGGCGATAAAACTGTTTCGCAGGAATCCACGGTATCGTCCTCTCCCGGTATTTTCAGATTTGCTTTGGTACCACCTGCAACCGGGTCAGGCAAACTTGTTTTTGATGTAAAAAACAAAGATTATACCGATCAGATTGTGATTGAAAACGTAACAGTTTTTGCTGATGTTAATGCCGCCAGGACATCAGCTCAGGAAGAAGCTAAAGGCAACCAAATATCTTATCTGAAAGAACAGGCTTGGAAAGTTGAGTTTGCAAATATGCCAGTTGTCCGCCAACCGTTCAACGAGGTTATTAAAACCACCGGTGAAATTTTACCTGCACAAGGCGATGAAATGGTAATTACTGCCAATACGAATGGTGTGGTAACTTTTACCGGAAATAAAGCAGTTGTTGGAACCTCAGTCCGTGCAGGTGAAACGCTCTTTTCTATTTCAGGAAAAAACCTTACCGATGGGAACACCGAAACCCGGTATACTCAGGCAAAAGTAGCTTATGACAAAGCCAAAGCCGATTTTGACCGTGCACAGGAATTGGTGAAGGACAATATTGTTTCGCAAAGAGATTTTCTGGAAATAAAAGCCAGGTATGAAACAGAACAGGCAAACTATAATAATCTTTCGCGCAATTATCAATCGGGAGGTCAAAAGGTTGTTTCCCCGATTTCAGGATTTGTAAAGAATATTTTAGTAGCTGAAGGGCAATATGTTTCCGTTGGTCAACCCATAGCCAGTGTTTCACAAAATCGGAGTTTAGTACTGAAAGCCGAAGTTTCACAGAAATATTTTTCAAAACTGCCGCTCATTTCCTCAGCCAACTTTAAAACTGCTTACGACAATAATACATACAGCATAGAATCGCTGAACGGAAAATTACTATCGTTTGGCAAAAGCAACGATGCCAATACGCTGTTTATCCCGGTGACATTCAGTTTCGACAACAAAGGCGAAGTCGTGCCGGGTTCGTTGGTTGATGTTTACCTGAAATTACAGCCCTTTGATGGCGCTATCGTGGTCCCTGTTTCGTCATTGATCGAAGAACAAGGGTTATTTTATGCATACGTGCAAACTTCCGGCGAAAGCTTTGTGAAACGCGAACTTAAATTGGGTGGTTCAGATGGCATTAATATTCAAGTATTGTCTGGTTTGGCAGAAGGTGAACGTGTGGTGACCAAAGGAGGTTACCAGATTAAACTTGCTACTGCATCGGGTGCTATTCCACTTCACGGCCATGCTCATTAATCAGTTAAAACAGATCGTATGCTAAATAATATAATCACCTTTTCTTTAAAGAACAGGCTGCTGGTATTGCTTTGCGCTGCATTGCTTACCCTTGGCGGGGCCTACATTGCTTCCAATATGGAAGTCGATGTGTTTCCCGACCTCACCGCGCCTACCGTAGTTGTCATGACCGAAGCGCATGGTATGGCTCCCGAAGAAGTGGAACGTTTGGTTTCGTTCCCGATTGAAACAGCCGTAAATGGCGCAACCAATGTACGCAGGGTGCGTTCTTCATCCTCTGCCGGATTTTCAATCGTTTGGGTTGAGTTCGAATGGGGTACTGATATTTTCAAAGCAAGGCAAATTGTAAGCGAAAAACTCATTACTATTGGCGAAGGTTTGCCCGTTGGTGTTGGTTCACCCACACTTGCACCGCAATCGTCTATCATGGGCGAAATCCTGCTAATTGGACTTACTTCCGATTCAACGAGTCAGATGGATTTGCGCACCATTGCCGAATGGACAATCCGCCCAGCTTTGCTTGCTACCGTTGGGGTTTCACAAGTAACAACCATTGGGGGCGACTTTAAACAGTACCAGATATTGCTCAACCCTTCCAAGATGAATTTTTACAAGGTTTCGCTTACTGAGATCATGGAAACCTGCAACGGTGTGAACAACAATGCCACGGGTGGAGTGATGTACGAATACAACAATGAGTACATTATTCGAGGATTGGCGCGTACCAGCGACATTTCAGAAATTGGCAAATCGGTAGTAAAAGTGATCAACGATTATTCAGTAAAACTTGAAGATGTTGCTGAAATAACGATTGGTGCGGGTCCTACGCTGGGATACGGTTCGTTAAACGCTAAACCGGCAGTTATACTTACGGTGTTAAAACAGCCTAATACCAATACGCTGGTCCTTACCCAAAAAATTGACGAAAACATCGCCAACCTCAAAAAGAGCCTGCCTTCACACATTAATATCGACACTCATATTTTCCGTCAGTCCGACTTCATTGAATCTTCAATCAATAACGTTAAAAAAGCGCTCATCGAAGGTTCGTTCTTTGTAATCATCGTGCTGTTTGTTTTCCTGATGAATTTCCGGACAACAATTATTTCGTTGGTGGCTATTCCAATTTCATTGTTGATCAGCATTATTGCTTTGAAATTGTTTGGCTACAACATCAACACCATGAGCTTGGGAGGTATGGCTATTGCCATTGGGGTATTGGTTGATGATGCCATCATCGTAGTCGATAATGCCTACAAGCGAATAAAGTTAAATGCGAAACATCCGCATCATTCTCGCATAGGCTATACCGAAGTCATTTTCAAGGCTACCAAAGAAATTATGGGTTCCATTCTAAATGCCACCATGATTATTATCGTGGCTTTTATCCCTCTGTTTTTCCTTTCGGGCATGGAAGGCCGTATGCTTCAACCGCTGGGAATCGCGTTCATCGTTTCGTTGTTTGCATCGCTTATTGTTGCCGTGTCGATAACTCCGGTTTTATCGTCGTACCTGTTAACCAGTCCCAAAATGCTTGCCCGTAACGAAGCTGGCAGCCCTGTGGTGAAATGGCTTGGAGTGAAATACGAAAACCTGCTGCGCCGCGCTATGAATGCGAAGAAAGTGATTCTTTGGGGAGCTGGCTTAATGGTAGTTGTTGCCGGGTTCGTGTTTTTTACGATGGGCCGAAGCTTTTTGCCTGAATTTAACGAAGGTTCACTTACCATTGGCACGGTCAGCTTGCCCGGTATTTCGCTTGAGGAGGCAAATAAGATAGGCGCACTGGTTGAAAAAACATTGATGTCTGTTCCTGAAGTAAACTCGGTGACCCGCCGTCAGGGACGTGCTGAACTTGACGAACATGCTTTGGGTGTAAATGGCGCTGAGATTGATGTTACCTTCATATTAGGTGAAAGGGAGCGTGAAGAGTTTATGCTTGATGTACGCAAAAAAATGGCCGGAATATCAGGAGTAAACATTACTGTTGGTCAGCCATTGGGACACCGTATTGACCACATGCTTTCGGGAACACGCGCCAATATCGCCATTAAACTTTTTGGTGCCGATTTGGGCAAATTGTTCAGTATTGCCAACCAGATTAAATCCAATGTGGAAGGTATTGAAGGATTGGTTGACATCAGCGTTGAGCAACAAATTGATATTCCACAATTGCAGATAAAACCCAAACGGGATATGCTCGCCAAATATGGGATTACAATCAATCAGTTTACTGAATTTGTAGATGTGGCTTTTGCAGGCGAAAAAGTATCGGAAGTATTCGAGGGCAACCGCAGTTTTGATCTGGTGGTACGCTATGATGCTGCAAACCGGGGTTCGATGGACAACATCCGGAATGCCCTGATTGACACCAAAGACGGGAAAAAAGTACCTTTGTATTATGTGGCTGATGTGGTTTCTGCAAGCGGCCCGAATACCATAAACCGCGAAAATGTTCAGCGTAAAATAGTCGTTTCGGCTAACGTTGCAGGGCGCGACCTTGAAAGCGTAGTTGATGACATCAAGACTAAAATCAACCAGAATGTTCAACTTCCGGAAGGCTACCGGGTGGAATATGGCGGACAGTTCGAAAGTGCTGAAAAGGCTTCACAAATGTTGCTGATTACCTCACTGATTGCAATTCTGATCATCTTCCTGTTACTATTTCAGGAATTTAAAGATACCACACTGGCGGCCATCATTCTGCTTAACCTGCCTCTTGCATTGATTGGCGGTGTGTTCAGTTTGTATTTCACAACAGGTATCGTAAGTATTCCGGCAATTATCGGTTTTATAACGTTATTTGGTATTGCTACCCGCAACGGGATATTGCTTATTTCGAATTACCAGACCCTTCAACATGAAGGCCATAGCCTTATGGACACCATCATTACCGGTTCGCGTGAACGGTTAAGCCCAATCCTGATGACAGCTTTAACGGCAGCATTGGCGCTTATTCCACTGGCTATGTCGGGACATGTGGCCGGAAATGAAATTCAAAGTCCAATGGCAAAGGTTATTTTGGGCGGGTTATTAACTTCTACCCTGCTGAATATCTTTATTGTACCCATTGTTTACTATTTGGTAAGCCGGAATAAACCCCAATTAAAAACTGAAAAAGCATGATACGCAATACATTCATTATACTTTTTACAATTCTGGCACAATTGGTCAATGCGCAGGTTTCGTTGCAAACTGTTTTAGATAGCGTTGCAGCTAACAACCTGCAAATAAAGGCTTCGTCTCAGAACCGTGATGCAGAAATTGCATTTACCCGCACAGGATTAAATCCAGTCGATCCACAGGTGGAATACGGCTATTTCCCCGGAAGCAATGACGCTATTGGAAATAAATCGACTTTAAGTGTTTCTCAATCTTTCTATTTCCCAACGGTTTATTCACGTAAAAAGACCGGGGCGAAACTATCAGGTGAAAAATCAGGTGAATTACACCGCTTCAATACCCGAAATGTTTTGATTGATGCAGCTTCACAGTATATCGAACTGGTTTACCTCGACAAATACGCCGTTGAATTGAAGAAACGGGCTACCGATGCCGAAAATGTGAAATCATTGTTTGAAAAACGGTTGCAGTCAGGCGATGCCAACCAGATGGAAATTAACAAAGTACGCATCGAAGCCTCACGTTGGGCCAATGAGCTTAGTTTAAACGAAGCACGACGGATAGAAAAAGTGCAGATTTTAGCCGCTATGAACGGAGGTAGAGCATTTACGCTCACCAATCCTGAATATCCAATCTGGCAATTGCTACCTGTCGATTCAATCCTATCGAAAGCAGTTCAGAACGATCCTGTATTAAAAGCGATGGGTTACGATCAGCAAATTGCGGGCAATAATGTCAAATTACAGCAATCGCTTTGGTTGCCACAATTCAAAGCCGGGTACGGTCAGGAAACCATTATTGATGGTTCGTACCGCGGAGTTCAGGCTGGTATCAGCATCCCGTTGTGGCAAAACAAAAACACGGTAAAATATGCCCAATCGCAACAACAGGCAACCGAAAGCAGCGCTTTTGCATACTGTCAGCAACTGAAATCGAACATTGCCGCCAAATATCAGGTAGCCGTTTCGTTAAGAAACAATTTTGACGCATACCAGAAAATTGCGGAAGGAATTCAAAGTCAGGACTTGCTGAAGAAATCCTTAAGTTCCGGCAATATCTCTGTACTTGAATATTATCGAGAACTATCGTCATGGTACGAAACTTATGACCGATACCTTGTTTCTGCAAAAGATTATTACCGAGAAATGGTGTATTTGATGCAATACGGGTGGTAAAATACTAATTTTGGGTTTGTTGGAGGTAGCTCAATTAGATGCCACTTTTGGCAAACCCAATTTTAAAACATCCAATTACATGAACTATTCGCAAACTTTTTTTTCACGCCAATTTATTTGGGAGATTGTACGCATTCTCACTGTTGGAATAGCAAGTTTATTATATTTTTTGAATGTTATTCCGTTGCCTGTTTTAATTGCAGCAATGGCTTTAGGGCTTTACTCATTGGTGACAACTGCCTTCAATGATTTAGTAAAGAAGCGAAAGATTGGTACGGAAATCTTCATCACGATCGCTGTGGTTATTTCTGTACTTGGTAAAGAATACCTGGCTGGTTCTGTGGTGTTGATGATTATTTTGATTGCCGAATATATTGCAAGTGCAAGTGGCGAAAAAGCAAGACTATCGATTAAAGAGTTAATCGGTTCCGTACCAAAAACAGCAATTGTTAAAAAAGCCGGACTGGAACAAACGGTTCAGATAAGTGATTTGCAAATAGGCGATATTATTCTTGTAAAAGCAGGTGAGAAAATACCGGTAGATGGCAAAGTTGCGGCAGGTTCGGGCTCTGTTAACCAGGCATCCATAACGGGTGAAAGCGTTCCGGTCGAAAAAGTAGTAGGAAATGACGCATTTGCCGGTACTATTGTTGAGCTGGGTGCGCTGGATATACAAATGACAAAAGCAGCAAACGATACTGTCTTTTCCCGTATTATTTCTCTGGTTGAAGAAGCTGAAAAGGGACAAGCCCCTATTGAAAAATTTACTGACAAAGTTGCTTCATGGCTTATTCCTGTTGTATTTATTTTTGTTGGTGCAGTTTACTTTTTTACGCGTGACATAAAGCTTGTAATTGCACTTCTGATTTTTACTTCGCCTGCTGAACTTGGTCTGGCAACTCCGCTCGTAACAATTGCTGCAATTGCACGTGCAGCCAGAGAAGGCATTCTGATAAAAGGAGGTTTGTTTTTAGAAGAGCTTGCCAAAGTTAACACCATTGTTTTTGATAAAACAGGAACATTAACCGTAGGCAGTCCGACGGTAAACAAGGTGGAGGTAATAGACAATGAATTTAATGAAAATCAATTGATCCAGTTCGCGGCAGCCGCCGACAGGCGTTCGAGTCACCCGCTTGCCAAAGCAATATTAAGCTATGCTGATAAGCTCAATTTATCTTATCCGGAGCCGGAAAATTTTGAAGTAATAAATGGACGCGGTGTTACTGCAAAAGTTGAGGGCAAATCCATTTTACTAGGCAATATGGCGTTTATGAATGAAAGTAAAATCGCCGTTTCAACAACCCAAAGCAATCAAACTGATACTGCTGTTTATCTTGCAGTCAACAATAATTTAGCCGGTGTCATTTATGTTTCAGATGCAATAAGAGATGGAGCTAAAGAAATGATTACTGGTTTAAGAAAAAGCGGTATTAAAAATATTGTAATGCTTACGGGCGACAATCCCGAAACGGCAAAGTATGTTGCCGATCAGATTGGGATTAAAGATTTCAGGGCAAATTTGTTGCCGGAGGATAAAATTAAAATCATAAAAGAACTTCAAAAAAGCGGCACAAAAGTAGCAATGGTGGGTGATGGCATTAACGATTCACCGGCATTGGTTCAGGCAAATATTGGTATTGCAATGGGTGCCGTTGGTACGGAGGCAGCGATGGAAGCAGCCGATATTGTTCTTATGCAGGATAAATTGGAAAAAATTGCCAGGGCAAGGGCTATTAGTAAAAGGGCATTTCGTACAATTAAAGAAAATATCATTGTAGGTGTTGGTGTTGTTCATATTACTGGAATTATTCTTGTTTTACTTAAAATACTCGGGCCCATAGAGGCAGCCGCAATCCATTTACTGCCAG